>Ga0160423_10000991_pt1 | contig 23599 bp, 23 predicted proteins | sample CRUFie14St8metaG_FD_108191 | JGI IMG/M metagenome (GOLD analysis project Ga0160423, IMG submission 108191) | Marine microbial communities from the Costa Rica Dome - CRUD Field 142mm St8 metaG | ecosystem: Environmental > Aquatic > Marine > Oceanic > Photic zone | place: Costa Rica: the Eastern...
ACATCTGGAGAAGTTACTATAGATTGGGAGAAAAACACTGGTAATGTTTCAATTCTAATAAATACCTCATCCATTAATACAGGACACAAAAAGAGAGATGAACATTTAAGGAATCCAGATTTTTTCGATGTAGAGAATTATCCTTTTATAAAATTTAATTCCGATGAATTAATTTTCAATGAAGGAAACTTGAGTAAGATAATTGGCAAATTGGAGATTCTTGGCAGAATTAATAACGTTACACTTGATGTTGATAATGTAAATTGTATTGATAATCACCCAATTAAAAAAGTTAAGGCATGCGGAGCAAGTATGTCAGGTTTATTAAATAGATCACAATTTGGTATGAATAAGTATATACCTGCTATTTCTGATGAGGTGAATTTAAATATTCAAGTCGAAATTTTAAAAAAGTAAAAATTTATCTAAAGAAATATCTAAATCCGGTTTCGATGTTCCAGTCAAATATTTGGTGCATTTTATCGCCATGGACTCCAGCACCAGGTTTAATATATGCCATTAAGCGTTTGGAGAAAAGCCTTCCAAATTCAAGTTCAAGATTTAATCCAAGTCTATCAGAATTTTCATGATCGACAATAAAGGCTGGGTCAACAAACAAATATTTTTTATCACGAAGTATTTTCATGAACATTGGTTTAATTACTGAATAGCTGATAGGGTCTCTTTCTGAATAACCTGTAACATCAGTCACATGTTCTATATATGGAAAGCCTAAAAAACCTCCGATTTTTCCAAAACCAAGCAAACTAACCACCATGCTATCTTTACCGGTTCCCAATGTTTCTTCGTCTGCTGTTTTGAATATTCCACCGACTCCAAGAATCGCCCGCCAGTTATCCGACCTATATAACCTATATCTACCTTCTAATCTGGTATCTCCATAACCCGCATCAGTATCTCTTAGAGAAGAGCTAGAGGCAGAAGATGTTATCAATGGAGTTTCAAGTCTTAACGAAAAAGATCTAGAAAGAGCATATTCAAATCTTGGCACCAAATAATTAGTATAGCCACCACCTTGATTTTCCCTATATTCATTTCTAAGATCAATTCTAGATTTCATATCACTTGGATCAATTGCCTTAACAACTGCATTATCAGCAGCTGCCGTATTTATGGAAAGAAATACGAAAATAAGTTTAGAAATGTAGTAGGGTTTGTTCATAATCATTGTATTCATTTTTCAAGTAAGCAAGTTTACATTAATTCTTTAATTCTATCAATGAAGTCATGAGTCCAGTGAATTTATAAATTCTCTTAATTTTTTTGCCATATTAATTGAGTTTTTACCATCCATATGAACACACACTGTAACCTTTTTTTTCTTTTTTTTTAACTCTTGAAAATCAATTAAATTCTTAATTTGGCTAATTGCCTCATTAGGATCAATTAATAAAGCATTTTTTTCGCTCCGCTTTATAAGTTGAGAATTAGAATCATATCTTCGGTCAAAAAAGTATTCACTGTAAAAGTTAATTCTTTTCTTTTTACATATGGTTTCAATAATTGAATTATTAAGTGTGTAAAGTAAAAATTTTTGCTTAAATTTTTTTAGAAATTCAATGAAAATGTTTGCATATTCACTATCATTACAAACTAAATGATACAAGGCTCCATGTGGTTTAATATGATTTACTTTGATGTTACATATTTTAGCTATCATCATAAAGTTTTCCATTTGGATATTAATGTCATTTAATATTTTTTCATTTGAATGTTTAACAGCTTTTCTTCCAAAATTTTTTTTATCATCAAAACTTGGATGAGCGCCAACTTTAATATTATGTAGTGTACAATTTGCGATTGATTCATAAATTTGCTGGTAACCGCCTGCATGGTAACCACATGATATATTTGCTGAATTTATATATGGCAATATTTTCAGTCTCTCATATGGAGACTCATTTTCACCTAAGTCACAATTTATGTCAATTAAATCAGAAATTTGCATATTTTAAATTATAGTTTTTTTTAAATTTATTTATTCCTCGTAACATTTTTTTATTATTTTTTGTTGCTACATCGAGAGAGATTAATTCAAATTTAAATTTTTGTCCGATGTTTATTTGTGACAGTATGCTGAGCCCATATTTTGGAACAAATCCGATTATTGGATATCCACCAGTAATTTGTCCATCTGCCATCAAAATAATGGGAAGTCCATTTTTTGGTAATTGAATAATGCCTTCATCAACACCAATAGAGTATTTTCTCTCAACCTTATGATACATATTAGTAGTTTTTAATCTAAGACCCATCCTACTACTCTCTTTGTTAATTTCCATTACCTGAGAAAGAAACATATTCGTAATTTTTTTATCGAATTTATCCCAATCAAGGCCTTTAACAAAAGGAATTACATTCATATTTAATTTTAAAAAATACTCAATATCAAATATTTTTTTATTAAGAACATTCTTGTTAATAGTATATTTTTTTGGGTTTATAGTTAATAAATCACTTGTCTTTAAATATCTACCGCTTAATCCACCGAGTTTACATGGAATATATGTAGATGAACTACCATAAATCAGTTTTATATCAAAAGTTGCTCTTACAGCCAAATAACCAACCCTACCATTTCTAAATTTTGATAAATTAAGTATGCTGCCTGATTTTATAAAGTAAACACCACCAGAGCTATAAAGATTTTCATCTACATAAACATTTATATTAGCTCCAGTTACAGAAACAAAAACATCAACATCAAACTGAATTATTGGACCAGAAAAAAAAAACTCTATTACTGGAGTGTTTACCTTGTTTCTTAATAAAATATTAGCGATTTGTGCAGATAATTTGTCAAAAGCACCTGACACAGGAATACCTAATTCTCGGAAAAAAAACCTACCAGTATCTTGAATCGTAGATGCAATTCCGTTTTTTTTTATTTTTAAATAAGACATTTAGATTGATACAAATTTAACTTTATCACCTGGTTTAAATTTCACTGAAAATTTTTCATTTAGTATTTCATACTTTGTATGCCCAATTATATTCCAACCCCCAGGTGAAGTAACAGGATATATTGCTGTATAATTTTCTGCAATTGCAACGGAACCTTTAAGTACATTTTTATCAGGATTTTTTTTTCTAGGTAAAGAAATTTTATTGTCAAGAGTACCTAAATATGCAAAACCAGGAATAAATCCTAGAAATTGAACAGAATAAATTTTATTAGAGTGAATATCAATCAATTCTTTAATATTTAATTTTTTTTCTTCAGAAACTCTATGTAAATCCTTACCATTATAATTAACAGGTATAGTGTGTAAAACTCTAATGGTGTCATTACCTTTATTAAAAATTAAATTACTTTGATTATCAATAAAGTCTTCAATTAATTTTTTGCAATGCAATATATCCTCATCAAGAGCAAAATATATGGCCACTGAAGAAAATGTAGGCACGGTATCAGTTATGAAAGAAAACTTTTCTTTTAATTTTTTACCAAGTTTAAAAGAAAAATCAGAAATATTTTCCTCAGAAAAGAATTCTATTAAAAGTGAGCTATCCGATAGTACACTAATTTTTTTTCTCAAATCGTTAACTTGATATATATTGCTCAAGTTGACTAATTATAAACTTCTGGTGTGTGATTGTTGCTCTAACTATATCGCCTATTGAAATAATACCTAAAACTTTATCATCCTTTAGAACCGGTAAATGTCTAAATCGACTTTCAGTCATTATTTTCATGCAATCTTCAATATTATTTTGAGGGCTAATACACTTTACTTTTTCAGTCATAATTTCTTTAACAAATGTTTCTTTAGAAGATTTACCAGATAAAATTACTTTTCTAGCATAATCCCTTTCAGAGAATATACCTGACAAAATCTCACCATTCATTACAACTAATGCACCAATATCATAATTAGATAACATAGATAATGCTTCAAAAACTGTTTGATTTGGATCTATTTTTACTAAATCTCTATTGTTTTCATCTAATAGATCTTGGACTGTTTTCATAGGTCCTCCTCCCCATTATAAAAACTAATAATTTATTATAGATAAATAATTACTGGTAGGCTTGATATTTAATTTAGCGAATCAATCTTTTTCTCTATACGCTTGAAGGAAACTTTATCCTCAGCAACGAGTTCCTGTGCCCATAGTGAGACTTTCAATTCTTCAAACATTTTTTTTATCGAATATATTTCTTGTAAATTATCAATCCCAAATGCTTCAATTTTCTCTGACATCTTTGTCTCAAGCAATTTAATAGTCTCATTCCACTTTAAATCTTTTTCATAATTACGATGAACTTTATTAACCCTGTTAATAATTGCTTTTAAATATACTTCTAATCTTTCATAGAATCTGACAGGATAATCCATTAACTTTTCACAACTAAATAAGCGATTTAAACTTGACTGTACTGATGATTTAAAAAGTGGATAAGCGTTTATATTATTAGAATTAAGAAGTTCAAAGATAGTTTTAATGGTTGAAAAATAACGTAACAACCTTTGATCCTCTTCATAAAAATGCTCAAAAATATTAGTCATTGATCTTTCTGTAATATATTTAAAAGTTTCTTTTTTAAAAATTAAATTTGAATATTTATTTGTATAAAAGAATTTTCTCAAGGACCTTATAAAAATCAAGTATTGATACGTTTTTTTTTGAGTTGGTGTATTTTTAGGTACATTTGAAAAATGTTTGAAAACAAAAAGGTGAAGAAAATCGAATTTTATATTCTTTAAAAAATAATCAGCTTTTGACTTTTGGTTAATAAAAATTAATCTAGCTACACCAAAAAAATGTTGTTCATATGCATTAATGAATTTATCACTTGTTTCAATTTGTACATAACTTTGATAATCCTTTAAAAAAGTATAAATATTATTATCGCCTTTATCCTCCAAGGAAAAAACTGGTAAATCTTTAAATTCCCAACCATGATATTTTATTTTTTTCTCAACATCTTTAATAGTAAACTTATTTTTATAATTTTCTATAAGCCTTTCTAAATTTTTCCCATATTCTGAGTAATTTCTTTTTTCACAAACCAATTGAAAATTCATTTTTAGATAATTTGGATAATCAATTTTATTTAAATCGTTCACGCTTATATCACCAACATTGTCATTGTAAAATCGTAAAAAAGACTCGTTAAAAGTAAATTTATAATTACAATAATTTTTGAAAAAAAGTTCATAATGCTGAGCTTTTATCATTGAATTATATTTATTAATTTTATTTATTTTTTTTAAAAAATAAGTGAATTTTTCTTTCAGAAGACCTTTAGTCAAATATGTAAATTGATTATTTATAAGTTTTTCATAATCCCCAACATTAATTAAGGCTGTCACACCATCCAAACCAGTATCAGATTCATACGTATAATTTAACTTAATTTCTATTCCATTATTAATTATGTATTCCGGGTAATTTTTCTTGATTTCTATATATTTTGTTCTTAAGAACCAAATCTTTCTTAATAAAAGTTTTTGTTTATCTTTTTTTGACAAAGTTTTATACCAAATATCAAATTGCCTGTAACTATTTATATGCTTAGGGATTAAATCGGCAAAATAACTTATAATATCGTCCCTATTTTTATGTAGTGAATAATCCCTTAATTTATTTTTTATCGATTTCATTTTCATGATAAATCGAAGATTATATTTTATGAAGAAGTAATATTTTTCATATTCTTTATTTAATAAAAAATTAACTATAAATATATTTTGCGCATCAATAAAATGGTCTTTTGACGGTGTAAAGTACCTTTTATCAACATTAATTAAATTAAAGTAGGTTTTTATTTTTTTATTAAAAACACCAAGTACTTTTTTTCTCCATACAAGGCCAGCATCTTTTTCTCTAAGAATATGATTAAGGTTGCTTGATATCCATTCATTTTTTACCTGAAATGGATAAAAGCCAAAAAAATTAGTTGTTTTAAGAATTTGTAAAAATAAAACAGTGTTATATTTTTTTTTTCTAAATACAGATGACGGATGAATAAGTGTATTATTATTTGTTGGGAGCTTGTAAAACACCTTAAACTTTTTCTCACTTAGATGGTTAATTATCCCAATATTTTTATAAAAACCCATCATTAGCGGTATAAAAAAGTTTTCTGATGTATTAGTTGTATTTTTTTTATCTAGTAAATCCTTTTTAAAACAATCATCTATTTCTTTTTTAATTTTTACCCATTGCTGAATTTGATTCTTTGTAATGTTTTTCTTATTTTTAAAGTTAATAGTTTTTTTTATTTTAATAAGGTTCCAAAGTTCTAGGTAAACTATAAGTTCTGTACTATTTTTTTTAATTTCATCATGAAAATCATCATAAAAATTTTCAATATTTAATGAGTCAACAGATAATCCTGAACATATTACTGATAACTTTTTATATGAATTAAATTTAAGGCTTTCGAATAAACTTTTTCCAAGTCGTATATCAAGACTTAAATTAACTATTTTATTTCCAAGTTTTGTAATTTCCCTTTTTTTATCTATTAGTTTAAGGGCTATTAGTTCATCATATGCAAGTGAAATTGACTTTGGACTTAATGAGTCAATAAAATCAAAATCCTGTATATTTTTTTCACCTAAACTTATTATTCTGAGTATTACCGATGACATTGATACCCTAAAAATTTCAGGTGTATCATAATCGCTCATTTTTTCATATTCCTTTTCTGTATAAATTCGGTAGCAAATACCTGGACGAGTTCTTCCAGATCTTCCTGATCTTTGATTTGCTGATGCTTTTGACACGTAATCAATCATTAATGATTCAAGTCCTGTATTAAAATTTATTCTCTTTTGCTTTGATAAACCAGAATCAATCACAAACTCTATGTTTGGTAAAGTTAAAGAAGACTCTGCAATATTTGTTGCTACAATGACTTTTCGTTTATTTGTAATTTCAAAAACTTTTTTTTGGTCACTCGATGTTAACTTTGAAAATAAAGGTAGTACATTAATTTTATTATTTAATCTGCCACTTATTGTTTTACAAGCTTGAAGTATTTCATATTCACCTGGTAGAAAAAAAAGTATATCTCCAGAACTAGTTGTTTTTAAAATCTGAATTACTTTTTCTATACCGTAAATTATTTTTTCATCTTTTTTTATTACTTCCTCTATATATTTAATATTAACCTCATAGGATCTTCCTTCTAAACTCAAGATTGGAGCTTCATTAAAAAAATTTGAAAATTTTTTCGTATTAAAGGTGGCGGAGGTGATAATTACTTTTAAATCCTTTCTAATCCTAAGTATTTTTTTTATAAAACTAAGTATAAAGTCAATATTTACCGATCTCTCATGTGCCTCATCGATGATTATAAATTCATACTTTTCATATGTTGGATCCGACTTAAATTCTGCTAAAAGAATTCCATCTGTTACAACATTAATTAGGTTTTCTTTTTTAATATTATTTTCAAATCTTGTCTTAAATCCTACAAATAATTCCCCTTTTACAAGCTCAGAAGAAATTTTTTCACCAATAGCTTTAGCAGCAACTCTTCTGGGTTGTGTAATTAAAATTTTTTTGTTAAAGCCATAACCAAGACTAATTGCAATTTTTGGTAGTTGAGTAGACTTTCCTGAGCCAGTCTCTCCAGTACAAATAACTACTTGGTTTTCTAAAATTATTTTTTTAATATTCTCAATACTTTTAGAAATAGGTAACTTTTCTGGAAAACTTACGCTATTTATGTATTCTTTTTTACGTTTACTATCCCAGAAGTTATTTGTGACTCTGCCCATAAAGAAAATACAGATTTTTAATTTAGTACTTCTTTATTAACTAAATTTATGAAATTTTTATGAATAACTGCAGATATAATATTTTCACTAGCTTTTAAAGACATTGCTTTTCTTGTGTCATAAGTACCACTTCCAACATGAGGAGATAGTACTACGTTATCAAGTTCATAAAAACCTTCATTAATCTTCGGTTCATTTTCAAAAACATCAATTCCAGCACCATAGATTTTCTTTTTTTTTAGAGCTTGGATTAATGCTTCATCATTAATAACACCACCTCTTGCAATATTTACTATAATTGAGTTTTTTTTCATTAAAGAAATTTGGTCATAAGAAATCAAATGATGTGTCTCTTTAGAATATGGAACGATTACTACAATAAAGTCTGAATTCTTACAAAGATTATTTAAGTCAGAGTAATGAGCGCCATATTGATTCTCAATTTTACTTTTTTCTTGATTACGGCAGTAATAATTGATATGAAGATCAAAAGCTTTAGCTCTTTTCGCAATTTTTTTTCCAATTCTTCCAAAGCCAATGAGGCCGAGTTTCTTGTTATGAAAATCTATTCCCATTTGTTGCTTTAGAAAAACCTTTTTCCATTTGTTTTCTTTAACATATTTGTCATTAGACAAAGTGCCTCTTGCAACAGATAACATTTGTAAAATTGCAAAGTCAGCTACTGTGTCGTCTAATACATTTGGAGTGTTAAAGACCATAATTTTATTTTTCGTACAGAAATCAATGTCAATGTTATTGTAACCAACAGCAGTATTGGAAATAACATTTAATTGTGGGCATTTAGAAAGAATTTTTTCATCAAGCATATCGGAACCAGATGATTGAACAATATTTACTTTTTTTAAATTTTCTAGTAACTGGAAATTATTGAATAAAATATCATTTTGATTAGATATGACTTTAAAATTTTTTTTTAGTAATTCTATGCTCTCTTCAAATACTTCTCTAGTTATAAATACTGAGGATAATGAGGACATTGAATAAAATTATTTAACTATAAAAAAGTTCCGGTAACCACAAACCAATCTGAGGAAACATTACTAATAATATTAGTGCTGTAATTTGTAACAACATAAATGGAATCATGCCAGCAAAAATATCTGTTAATTGAACATTGGGAGGCGAAACTCCTTTCAAATAATATGCAGACATTGCCATTGGTGGAGTTAGAAACGCAGTTTGTAAATTAACAGCGGTAATTAATCCAAATAAAAGAGGATTAATTCCAAAAACATCCAACATTTGAACAAAAATTGGCACAAATATTATAATAATAACCGTCCAATCAAGAGGCCATCCTAAAAGAAAAATAATTAATTGTGATATGAATAAAAACTCCCATTTGCTCAAATTCATTGAGTAGACCCAGTTTTCCAGGAGGTTTTGTCCTCCTAAATGGGCAAACACAGCAGCAAATAAATTAGACCCAACAACTAACCATATAACCATAGAAGTAGTTCTAGCAGTTAGGAAAACAGACTCCTTAATACGTTGTAAATTTAACCTTCTGTACGCAAATGCAAGAACAGCAGCACCCAATGCACCAACGGCGGCTGCTTCAGTCGGAGTGGCGATACCAAACAGAATACTGCCAAGGACAGAAGCAATCAAAATGGCAAGTGGAAAAAATGAGGTAGCAAGCATTTTAATTACTTGTGAAAAAGGGATGTTAGCCTCTTCTGCAGAAATTTTAGGAGCTAATTTAGGGTTAAGAATTACTCTTAGAACAATATAAAAAATATATAAAAAAGACAACATAAGTCCTGGTATTAAAGCGCCCATATATAACTGAACAACAGATACTCCAGCAGTAGCTCCATATAAAATTAAAAGAACACTAGGTGGTATTAAAATACCTAAGCAACCTCCCGCAGCAATTGATCCAGTAGCAAGTTTTTTGTCATATCCAGCATTTAACATGGGCTTTAAAACAAGCAACCCCATAAGTGTCACAACGGCGCCAATAATACCCGTTGCAGCGGCGAAGATTGCACAGGTTGCTACAGTTGCTACAGCAAGAGCGCCAGGAACTCCCTTCATAGCAACTTCCAAACTTTTAAAAAGTCTATCTATAATGCCGGATCTTTCAACTATATAGCCCATGAAGATAAAAAGCGGAACTGCAATAATGACATCAAGTGTCATTACTCCGAAAGTTCTAACAACCATCAACTCAAATACAGCACTAAAATTACCAAAGCCAATAAAGCCAAAGAACATACCTAAGCCCATAAGAGTAAAGGCTATAGGAAATCCAAGAATAATTGATGCTATGATCATTCCAAGCATAATCATACCCAAATGCCCCTTAGTTATCATTGATGGAGGCGGCAAGAATAAAATATAGAAAAATGTAATGATTACAATTATTCCAGTTCCAATTGTCTTGGCATTTATGGTTAATTTATTTTTTAAAAAATTCATTGATTAGTCCTTAAATACTGATTCTAGTTGATCAATATCATCTCCAAAGTCTTTACCTCTTTCAGGCCAAGATCCGGTTTGTATGCAGATTATAGATCTAAAGATTTCAGAAACACCTTGAACAAGAAGTAAAAAACCTGAAATGGGTATAATGAATTTCAAAGGATATAATGGTACTCCAGATGAAGTAACGCTTGAAACCTCACCTATTTTGTAAGAATCAAGGGCGTAAAAAAAACCAGCATAAAAAAGTGCACCTATTCCAGGCAAGAAAAAACATAGATAAAGAGCAAGATCAAAGATAGCTTGTGTTTTGGGCTGAAGAGTTCGGTACATCATATCAGCTCTTACATGACCATCTCTTGACAAAGTGTAAGCACCTGCAGCCATAAAAAGCGTACCATAAAGCATGTAAGATAAATCAAAGCCCCATTGAGTTTGATTATTAGCAATATATCTCATAAAAACGTCATAACAGACAACTAAAGTGAGGATTAAAACTGACCAAGAAAAAAACTTGCCAGAAAAAGCACTAATTTTTTCAGCTAGAGCAATAAACTTATGCATAAATATCTATTTAAAGTAATGATCAAACGCTAACTTCGAGTCAGCAATAAATGTTGTTTGATAATCAACAACTCTCTTCATAAATGTTTTTTGAGACTCTATTATTTCACCAAAAAACTCATTATCTTTACTTCTATCCTCAACAATTTTATCCCAAGCATTTAATTGAGCTTTTAAAACATCTTTTGGTGTTTCAACAAATTTAACGCCCATTTCGTCACGCATTTGAACAAATTTTTCTGAATAGTTATTTAGCGTCTTCCAGCTCATTTGAGCACTTGCTGCTTTTGCGGCAATTTTAAAGATATTTCTATAATGCTCAGGCATTTCTTCCCATTTTTTCTTATTGATCAAAATTTCGAAAAATTCAGAAGGCTGATGATAACTTTTAACCATGCAAACTTTGGCAACATCAGGAAAACCCAAAGACAGGTCAGAGGCAGGGTTATTAAATTCAGCTGCATCAATAACACCCCTTTCTAATGCGGGTATAATTTCTCCACCTGGTAAGGCAACAACGGAAGCACCCATATTTTTGAAGACATCAATTGCGAGGCCAACTGTTCTATACTTTAAGCCTTTGAATTGGTTAGCATTTTTTATCTCTTTTTTAAACCATCCCAATGGTTGTGTAGGCATAGCACCATATGTTACAGGGTAGACATCCAAACCAAGTACTTCACTGTACATCTTTTCATAAAGTTCCCTACCACCACCATATTCCATCCAAGCTAAAACGGTATTTGCATCATGACCAAAACATGGACCTGTTCCAAAAAGGGACAAAGCAACATTCTTTCCGTACCAATAAGCTGGTACAGCATGACTGCCATCCAAAACACCCTTATGCACTGCGTCAGCTTGATCAAGAGCCCCAACAACCGCTCCACTTGGTAACAATTCAACTTTAATCTTACCTTCTGATAATTTTTCAATAAAACCATAAACATCCAAGGCAATATCAAATAACGGATCTTTAGCAGGGAAACCACCTTGAAACTTTAACCTTATTTCTGGATAATCGTTCGAGGAAGATTGTGTTGTCGATTGATTATTTTGTGTATTGGAACCCACGCCACAACCTGCAAGTCCAACCGCAGCACCAGCACCACCAAAGGCAGCTAATTTAGTTAAAAACTTTCTTCTGATTTTATTTTCTGACATGTAATCTCCTAAAATTATCGCTTGTAAGATAAAAACGTATATATTACTATAAAACGTAAACTTATATTGTACAAATGTCACATGTTTCAAAGATTTTTTTCACTTACGATTTGCCTTTTTGTTTTTTGGCTTATCTTATCTGGCATATATAAACCTTATTTGATTATTTCTGGTGCAATAATTAGTGTTCTTATTACGGTGTTTATGTTGAGAGCTGAGATCATTGATCATGAATCACATCCAATTAATCATTTTTTTAAAATTATATTTTTTTACTGGCCTTGGCTGCTAAAAGAAATTTTCCTTTCAGCCATAAATGTCACAAAATTGATTCTTACTAAAAAAAAATTTGATCAATCTGGTATGGATTGGATTGAAGTTAAAAATTTAAGTGAATTAGGTGTTTCAATATATGCCAATTCAATTACATTAACTCCTGGAACCATTAGTGTAGAGACGAAAAAGAACAAAATTTTAGTCCATTACCTTGAACAAAATGGATTTAAGGATTTACTATCAGGACGTATGAATAAGAAAGTTAAAAATACTGGGGTAAGCTAATGGCTTTAATTGTTGCATGTGTTTCTCTTTTAATATTGATTTTAGTTTGTCTATTCAGAGTAATCTTTGGCCCGACAATCTTTGATAAAGTCTTATCTGCAAGCACAATTGGTACGTCAAGTATTTTTTTGATTTTAATTCACAGTTATAACAGTGGTAGACCCGATTTCATAGATTTGTCTTTTGTCTATGCATTATTGAACCTAGTTGGTTCAGTAGCAATTTTAAAATTTTTAAAATTAGGAGACCTTGGCTCTTCTTTCAACAGATCAGGAGATTAATGCATGGAATTTATTAACTTATTAAGTTCCTTTTTTTTATTACTTGGTTCAATTTTCATAATTACTGGTGCCATTGGAATAATTCGAATGCCAGATTTTTTTTTAAGAATGCATGCTTGTAGTATCATTGAAACACTTGGGGTTTTCTTTTTATCCGTTGGAATGATTTTACTCTCTGGAATATCCTTGAACTCGTTGAAGATTATATTACTTTTATTAGTTATTTTCTTTGTAAGTCCAACTGTATCTCATATCATTAGTCAAGCTGCAAAGCATCACAGTAGCCCTTCTGAAAAACAATAACTATGAAGATTCTGTTAAATTCCTGCTTGTTATGTTTCCTTGTAATTACTGTAATTGCAATTGTTTTCACGAATGATTTATTTAATGTTGGAATTCTCACTTCTGTTTATAGCTTCTTTATGACCCTATTATTGTTTGTTTTAGATGCAGTAGATGTTGCTATGACTGAAGCAGCTGTTGGCGCTGGTATTACAACTGTATTACTGCTTGGAACTGTTTATTTAGTAGGAAACAAAGAAATAAAGCCATTACATAAACCATTTTTACCTATTTGTGTTTCATTAATAATTGTTTCTACTTTAATTTTTGGAACTTCATATCTTCCTGAAATAGGATCTCTGGCGAATGTTGTTCACCAGCATGTTGCACCAAGATACCTTTTTGAATCGATAAATGAGACTGGAGTTCCCAATATAGTTACTGCTGTTTTAGCAAGCTATAGAGGATTTGACACACTTGGAGAAACAACTGTAGTTTTTACTGCTGGTGTTGGGGTTTATGCTTTTTTAAAGAAATAAAATGGAAAATAATTTACTTTTACGAATAATTTCAAAATTACTTATCCCCTTTATTGCTTTGTTTGCTTTTTATGTTCAGTTCCATGGTGATTTTGGACCTGGCGGTGGCTTTCAAGCAGGCGTTATCCTAGCTGCTGCAATAATTCTTTATTCTTTGATATTTGGAATCAAAAAATCACAAACACTTATAACTATTAAATTTTTGAAATTATCAATGTGTTTTGGGCTAATTCTTTATTGTATCACTGGATTTTTTGGAATTTTTTCAGGTTCAAATTTTCTGGATTATAATACACTTAATTCAAATCACATCTTTGCTCAAGAGTTAGGTATTTTCATTGTTGAATTGGGCGTTGGAATTTGTGTTTTTTCTGTAATGTTACTTATTTTTTACCTTTTTATAGGTAGGGAAAAAAAATGATTTCGATTTTATTATTAAATTATTGGGTTGCGATGATCTTAATAGCACTAGGTATTTTCATAGTCATCTCTAAAAGTAATTTAATAAAAAAAATTGTCGGCTTAGGTATTTTTCAAACTGCAGTGTACTTACTCTACATTTCCCCCGGAAAAATAATTGGTGGTACACCGCCTATATTAGCAGATTCATTTTCAACATACTCTAATCCACTACCTCATGTATTAATTCTTACTGCTATTGTTGTTGGTGTTGCCACCAGTGCTTTGGGTTTATCAATTATTATAAGAATTAAAGAAGAATTTGGCACTGTCGAAGAAGATGAAATAGAAAGCATATTATTCAAGGAAAAAAGGTAGCATGTCGTTTTTTATTAGTCAAATTCCTGCATTAATAGTTTCAGTACCACTTTTTTGTGCCCCTTTTTGCATCATTAGTAATCACAAATTTCTTTCCTGGTTTATAGCTCTAATAGCTACTTTTTTTTCTTTCATATGCTCAATATTTCTTTTTTTAAATATTCAAGAAAATATGGTTATTTCTTATGCAATGGGCCAATGGTTAGCCCCTTGGGGTATTGAGTTTAGAATCGATAAGCTTAACTCATTTCTTATTTTAATTGTTAGTTTCTTCGCACTCTATGCTTGTTTCTTTGGGCTTAAGTCACTAAAAAATGACATCCAAGAAAGTAAAATCAGCCTTTTCTGGACTAGTTATTTACTTTGTATCACAGGGCTTTTAGGTGTTTTAATTACCGGTGATGCTTTTAATATATTTGTCTTTCTTGAAATATCATCTCTTGCAACCTACATTATAATTGGTCTAGGCCGAGATAAAAAAGCATTATATGCTTCATTTCAGTATTTGATACTAGGAACAATGGGAGCAACTTTTATAGTTATAGCAATTGGTTTACTTTACGTTTCAACTGGTACTTTAAATTTATTTGATTTATCTTTTAGGGTCAAAAATATTGTTGATAACCCTGCTTTGATTACTGCAATTGCATTTTTATTTGTAGGTATATCATTAAAGGCTGCAATATTTCCTCTTCATACTTGGTTACCTAATGCATACTCTTATTCTCCGAATGTTACGACAATCTTTCTGTCTGCTACTGCTACAAAGGTAGCAATATATTTATTTTTTAGATTTGGATACGATATTTTTGGTCCATCTGATATCATCTCTGCGCTTTCAATTGGAAAAATAATAATTTTTTTATCATTATTGGCAATTTTATTTGGTTCAATAGCTGCTTACAAACAATCTAACATTAAAAAAATGTTTGCATATTCAAGTGTTGCCCAAATTGGTTTTATAACTCTTGGCATAGGTTTAATGAATAGTTCAGCATTAACTGGGTCGATCAGTTACATGTTTGCGCATGCTTTAACTAAGGGTACCATTTTTGCACTTATTGCTACTTTAATTTTTTCTCTCAAAGACATTGATATTAAATCCATCTCAGGGCTAGTAAAAACTCAGCCTTTAATTGCGTTTTTGTTTCTTATAACTTTATTAAGTCTAATTGGGTTTCCTGGTACAGTGGGCTTTATAAGCAAATGGTATTTAATATTAGGTGCCTTACAATACAAAAGTATTTTAGTTATTGTAATTGTTGCCGTATCTTCACTTTTCACTATCGCATATGTTTGGAAAATTAGTAAATTAATTTTCTTATCTGAACCAACAAAACAAAATTTAGATATCCCAATTATTATGAAATTTTCATGTGTTCTTGGTTCTATTCTTGTAATTTATTTTGGAATTTTTCCTGGTTTCCTTATTAATAATGCAAATGAAATTTCTTCAATTTTAATGTCCAGATGAGTTCATTTAATATCAACCCTAACCTAGTCTTAACATTACTAATTATACTTCCACTAACAAATGCATTTCTTCTTTGGATTCTTAGTCCTCGTATACAAGTAATTAAAATATTAACAGTAACTTTTTCAACACTTCTTTTCATAACCTCACTTTTTGTTTTCTTAAACTTTGATAATTATTTTAATTATAGGTATGCACCTCTTCAAATTTTTGAAGATATTTATTTAGAATTCTCTTTTGAACCAATTGGTTTAATTTTCATGTTAGTGGCTTCATCCCTTTGGATTGTTAACACTTTTTATTCATTCGGATATATGGAGAAAAATAAAGAAAAGAATTTAAAAAGATTTTACATATGTTTTTCTTTTGCCATCTTTTCAACAGTTAGTCTTGCACTTTCAAATAATTTAATTACCAGCTTTATTTTTTATGAAATTTTAACATTATCTACTTTTCCACTTGTTGCCCATCATGGAAATGATAAAGCTAAAAAAGGAGCAACCACTTATCTCTTTATTTTAATGTCTACATCTATCGTATTTTTTCTGGTTGCAATTGCAACTACTTGGGTAACTCAGGGTTCAATTACCTATACCAATGGTGGGGTTTTAAGTGATAACCTAGGTTATCCTTTTTTTTATGGCTTTTTGTATGCCCTTTTCATATTTGGTGTCTCGAAAGCAGCAGTTATGCCTTTTCATAAATGGTTACCTGCAGCTATGGTTGCTCCCACCCCAGTTAGCGCTTTACTTCACGCCGTAGCAGTTGTGAAAGCTGGAGTATTTCTTGTAATAAAAATATCGATTTACATTTTTGGGGTCCTTGAAGTTGAAAATATAAGTATTTCTGGGTTTATTACATTTATCTCTTCTTTTACAATCATTGCGGCATCATTTGTCGCTCTATACTCTGATAACTTAAAAAGAAGATTAGCATATTCAACCATTAGCCAGTTATCTTATATTGTACTTGCGACTTCTTTATCAAACTTTTTTGGAATTATTGCTGCAATTTTTCATCTAGTTGCTCATGCCTTTGGAAAAATTACTCTTTTCTTCGCAGCTGGAAATATATATACTGCAACACACAAAACTGAAATTTCTGAGATGACTGGTATCGGACTAAAAATGCCCTTTACAATTTTGTGCTTTCTAGTGGGTTCACTTGTTATGATTGGTTTACCATTAACATCCGGTTTTATATCTAAATGGTTTCTTATTACGGGAATCATTCAACATGACATGACTGTACCTTTAGTAATAATAATTATACTCAGTACAATTTTAAATACTGCATATTTTATACCTTTTGTTTATAAAGCTTTTCAAAAGCCACAAAAAAATCGACTATCAGATGTTGAAAAGTTACCTAAATCAATGATTATCTCAATAGCTTTTTGTGCATTTTTCTCCTTATATCTATTTTTTAACCCTGAAATTATTTTAAATATTATTAGGTTTACAGGAATTCCTTTATGAAAAATCTTGATTGGCTATCGAAAAAAACTACTATTAAAAAACTCTGGATTGGGTTCATTTTTGTATTAATTATAACTCTTGTTTTTCAAATTCTTTATCCTTTAGATGGACATTTCAAAATTGAAAAATTATTTGGTTTTGCGGCATTTTACGGTTTTATTTCGTGCTTTATAATGATTATTATTGCCAAGGCTTTAGGTATTTTATTAAAGGTAAGGGAAGACTATTATGATTAATTATCTCCACCCAAGTTTATTTTTACTACTTGGAATCATTTTTACGTTTATTCCTTTTTTTAATAAAAAAGTTGTCCTATTATCATTTGCATTAATTTCTTTCTTATTATCATTATTCTTAAATTATGAAGCAAGCATCGATCTGAATTTTCTAAGCTTTCAGTTGCAATTATTCAGGGTTGACTTTATTAGTAAAACTTTTGTAATTATCTTTTCTTTAATAACCTTAGTTGCATCAATATTCGCAATTAATCAGAAATCTATTTTTGAACTCAGATCTGCTTATCTTTATGTTAGTGCGGCTATTGGAGCTGTATTAAGTGGAGACCTAATTAGCTTATTTGTTTTTTGGGAATTAATGGCTATTGGATCAACGCTTGTAATTTTAAGTAACACATCAAACAAACATAGTGAATCAAGTGGCTTAAGATATTTATTAATTCACCTTCTTGGTGGTGTAATACTTATGGTGGGCATAATCGGCTATGCTTCTGTTGAAAAAAACATTTTATTTAGCTTGCTGAATTTGGATAATCATTTTAGCTGGTTAATTTTAGCTGGTTTTTTAATAAATGCTGGCACCCCTCCATTTGCAGGATGGGTTGCTGATGCCTACCCAGAGGCTTCCTTTTCAGGGACTGTTTTTTTATCAGCTTTTACAACTAAAACCTCAGTATATGCTCTTATTAGAGGATTTGCTGGTTCAGAAATACTCATTTACTTCGGGTTGATTATGATTTTTTATGGAATTATTTACGCCCTATTAGAAAATGATATTAGAAGAATATTAGCTTACAGTATTGTTAATCAAGTCGGGTTTATGTTAGTTGGAATTGGAATAGGAACTCAATTATCAATAAATGGTGCTATAACTCATGCTTTTGCTCATATCATATATAAAGCACTTCTTTTAATGTCAGCTGGATCGGTTATATATATGACTCAAAAAAGGAAATGTACTGATGTTGGAGGATTATATAGAACGATGCCAATTACTACAATATGTGGAATTATTGGCGCATTAGCTATATCTTCGTTTCCATTAACTTCTGGATTTACAACTAAATCAATGATTGTATCTGCAGCGGCCTACGAACACTTATATATTGTTTGGATTCTTCTTGTTGCTGCATCAGCCGGTGTTTTTCTACATGCTGGTATAAAATTTCCTTGGTTTGTTTTTTTCCAAAAAGATTCTGGGTTGAGACCTGAAGAGCCTCCAAAAAATATGCTCTTAGCAATGGTTTTACTCTCCTTATTATGTGTTTTATTTGGTATTTTTCCAAATTTACTGTATCAATTATTACCATTTGATAAATTATATATTCCCTACACTTCTGATCACGTAATATTTCAACTACAATTACTACTTTTTGCAGGACTAGCTTTTTTTGTAATGCTTCCATGGCTAAAACGTACACTTACAATCACGTTAGATTTTGATTGGTTTTATAGAATAGGTCTGAATAAACTCTTAGATACGTTCAAGAAAGTCATATCTTCTTATAATGTCTTTATCAATAAAATTATTAGTCAACTTAAAATCTTTTTTCATAACAAGATAAGTGACACTTTCAATACAGAAACAGGTGTAGGCAAAAATCACTGGATGACTGGTAATATGGTTTTTGCGTTAAGCTTAATTTTGCTAATCTATTTGATGGTACTTTTATTTTAACTTCTTCTATAAATCATCTACAATTAAAGTAAGTAACCTTTTTGGTCCATGAACACCTATTACCATTGTTAATTCAATATCTGCCGTCCTTGATGGCCCAGAAATAAAACAGATTTGCCTATCCAACCGATCGATTGATTTTTCTACAAAGTATTTATTAAATCCATCTTCCATGGTTCTTACAATGTCTCCTCGTCTAACAATGGCTATGTGGCTTTCAGGCAATAAACTTTGAGACATAGGTGTAGCTTCAGATGAGACAAACATTAATGAGCCAGTTTCGGCTATTCCGCAAAAACATGAAGTAACCCCAACTTTCTCATTGTTGTATTTTTTACTGTTAATTTTAAATTTTGGCGAAAAATTTAATGTTTTTATCGAAGGCCATACAAATAAATCACTACTATAATTGTTAGCTTGAATAAAATTTAAAATTTTTTCATTTATTTCATCAATATTTTTAGCCGTTTCAACTATACAATTGTTCTCGATAGATTTTGCCCTAAAAAATGTTTCAGAATTTTTAAAATTTGGAACTATCTTTTTTACGTCAATTTTGAAATCCTTTTTCCCATGAGATAGTTTTATATTTTTTAATTTTTTTAGAATATTTGAACGGGCACTCATAATTTATTTAGGTTTTGGTAAAAACCTTTTTATAAACCAGCCAAACTTTAAACCAAAAATTGATGGGGTATAATTTTTTTTATTGGCTTGTAATTTCAATATTTTTCTAGTTATTGATACAAAAAAATTAAAAATGCTTGGGTTTTTTGAAATGAATGACCAAAAAGTCAATATTATCTTTTCAAATTTAAAGATATTCATGCTTTTAAACTTTTTATTCCTTAATTTAACCATTAATTCAGGAAGAGGTATTTTAACAGGACAGACAACACCACACTGATTACATAAAGTTGAGGCATAAGGTAAATCTCCAGCAATTTTATTACCAAGCAGAGAAGAATTAAGAATTGCGCCCATAGGACCAGGATAAACCCAACCATATGGATGTCCACCTATTGTGTGGTACACAGGACAGTGATTCATACATGCACCGCATCGAATACATTTTAAAATTTCCCATGTATCAGATTCTAAAATTTTTGTTCTTCCAACATCCATTAAGATTACGTGGAACTCTTTTGGGCCATCTAACTCTTTTTGTTTTTTTTTGCCAGTTGTAATAGATATATAATTACTAATGTTTTGAGATGTTGCTGACCTAGTAAGCACTCTTAACATCAATGATAATTCCTCGAAATTAGATATGCATTTTTCAATACTTGTAACTGCGACATGAACTTTAGGAAGTGTATTGGTCATTCTACCATTACCTTCATTTGTCACAATAACTGTTGAACCAGAATCAGAAATTAAAAAATTTGCTCCTGTAATTCCCATATCAGCATTAAAAAAGTGCGGTCTAATGTTTTCTCTTGCCTGTTGAGTTAATTCTTCAATATTATTTGTTATTTTTTGTTTATGAATTCTAGAAAATAACTCTGATACTTCCTCTTTAGACTTGTGAATTGCAGGCGCAATAATATGAGATGGCGGTTCATTAGAATTTTGAATTATATACTCACCTAAATCTGTCTCAGTTACTTTTATTTTTTTTTTTTTCAGATAATTATTTAGACCCGACTCTTCAGTCAACATTGATTTAGATTTAATGACATTCTTAACTTTATTCTTTTTTGCTATTTTATAAATTATTTTATTTACATCTTCATAATTTTCTGCCCAATGAACAATAGTTCCATTTTTCTTGGCATTCTTTTCCCAGTTTATTAGTAACTCATATAAATTTGAAATAGAATTATTTTTTATTTCAGAGCTATAATTTCTTAATAGTTCAAAATCTGAAACTGATTTAATTGCAATTTTTCTGGAGTCAACAATTTTCCTTGACCTAAATAGAGATTTTTTTAATCCCGGATTATTTATATTTTTGTTGTAATTTTTTTTAAAATTGCTTGGATTAAATAGCATTTTCTTTTTTAAACATGGAATCATGTAATACGTCAATTAAATGTGAAACCTCAATATCATGTTTCATCCAATCTAGTTTTCCTTTGATATTGAGAGCACATCCTAAATCTCCTAGACAAACATTTTTGACATCAGTGCTAATTATATCACTACATTTTTTTTCGGCGATTTCACTGGATATACCTCCATATTTGATGGAAAACGAGCCTCCAAATCCACAACATTCCTCTGGTTCACTCATTTCAGTTATCCTAACACCTTTAATTTTTTTTAAAATTTCCCTAGGTTGATTTTTGATTTTTAGTTGTCTGAGTCCAGAACATGAATCGTGGTAGGTTAATTCTTTTTCGAGTGAAAATTGAGAAAAATTTTCTGGACCAATTTTTTTATACATAAAATCACTAAATTCGAATATATTTTGTTTTAACGACTTATATTTTTCCTTGATTTCATCTGGAAAGTTCATTATTAACTCTGGATAATTTTTCAAAATCATTCCAGCACAAGATCCTGAAGGTACAACTATGTAATCTAATTCATAAAAGTTGTTTATAAATAATTTACACAATTCTTTTGAATTATCGAAGTCTCCACTGTTAAAATTAGGTTGGGCACAACATGTTTGTGACTTAGGAATGACAACTTCGAAACCAAAAAACTCAAGAATATTTTTTGCTTTGCCTATAAGGTGAGGGTCAAAGATGTTGACTAAACAAGTGTAAAATAGACCTACTTTCAAATTAAAATCATAAAAAAGTTAAAAGAAAAGTGACAAAAAGTTAGTTACTTTTTTTTCCCCAACCAAGCTTTAATCCTGTTGGCATCACCGATTCTAGTAAGTTTACCATATGAATCTAGTAAAACAAGAATAATTGGTCTATTTTGAATTCTTGCTTTCATAACCAAACATCTACCCGCTTCTCTAATATAACCAGTTTTTGACAAATTAATACTCCATGAGGAGCTTCTAACAAGTCTATTAGAATTAACATACTGTAAATATCGATTCTTTGCTTCAACGGAAAATTTAGAAGTAGTTGTATATTTAGAAATTATTGAAAATTTTGATGAAGCTTCAACTAACTTTATTAAATCTAAAGCAGTTGAAACATTTTGAGGCCTTAAACCAGTTGAATCAACAAAATGAGTGTTTTTCATTCCAAGTTGTTTAGCTTTTATGTTCATTGCTTTTACAAAACCCTTAGTTCCACCTGGATAATTTCTGGCGAGAGCAGAAGCCGCTCTATTTTCTGAGGCCATTAAAGATAACTTCAACATCTCAGACCTCATTAACTTCGAACCAATTCTAATTTTTGAGGTTGTGTTCTTATATCTATCTATATCATTTCTAGTAATTTTTAATGTTTCTAAAAGAGGTAAACCAGACTCTAAAGTTACAATTGCCGTCATTAATTTTGTAATGGATGCAATTGGGGCCACTAAATTGTGGTTCTTTAAATATATATATTCTTTTTTACTTTGATCATATACAGCAGCAATGTGTGATCTAAGTTTTGGAGTATGGTGTGCATGAGTTATATTGACACAGAAAAAAAATATAAAAATAAAGGTTATTTTCTTAATCATAAGTGAAATTATCGACATAATAATGTAAGACTTAAGTTAATGATAACATTCTATTTATTGACAACTTGGCATGCTCTTTAATATCATCATCTACAACTATAGAATTTTTCACATTGCCTTCCTCAAGATTTTTTAAAATATTATGAAGATGATCAATAGAGATACGATTCATAGTTGAACAATTACAAATCAATGGTGACATAAACCTAACTATTTTATCTAAAGGTCTAAACTCATTAGCAATTCTCGAAACAAGGTTAAGCTCAGTACCAACAAGCCAATGCGAGCCAGGCTCTGAATTCTTGATGGTGTTAATAATATATTCAGTCGAACCAACAAAATCAGAATTAGTGCATACATCAAAGTTACATTCAGGATGAGATATAACCTTTCCATTGGGGTACTTTGAACGAAAGTCTTGAATGTGTTCCGTTTGAAACATTTGATGAACAGAACAGTGTCCCTTCCATAAAAATGCTTTTGCACTAACAATTTCCTCTTTTGACAATCCTCCTCTAGGCAAAAATGGATCCCATATTTTTATCAGTTGAGGATCAATATCCATTTTATGCAAAGTCCACCTGCCTAAGTGTTGATCAGGGAAAAAAAATATTTTTTCACCTTTATTAAATGACCAATTAATAACCTTTTTGGCATTTGATGATGTGCAAACAATTCCATTATTTTTACCACAAAATGATTTTAAGTCTGCAGAGGAATTTATATAAGTTATTGGTATTATTTTATTTATATTAAAAACTTCAGATAATTGATCCCA
>Ga0160423_10000992_pt1 | contig 23588 bp, 21 predicted proteins | sample CRUFie14St8metaG_FD_108191 | JGI IMG/M metagenome (GOLD analysis project Ga0160423, IMG submission 108191) | Marine microbial communities from the Costa Rica Dome - CRUD Field 142mm St8 metaG | ecosystem: Environmental > Aquatic > Marine > Oceanic > Photic zone | place: Costa Rica: the Eastern...
AAATGTGGAATTTGATGATATTTTTATTAAATTTGAGGGAGGTAAAAAACTAAGTCATAAAAGTGCTTGGCAAAATCCTAACAATTATCCTGCTTTAAGGATAAAGGATAATAAAGATAAAAGTTGTATCTTTTTTAATGATACTTTACAACATTGTAGTGTTTATGATATTAGACCTATAATGTGTAGAAACTATAAATGTGATTTTTTAAAAAGTTGTTTAAATGAAAAAATATAAAGTAATATTAATTAGTGGTGGTTTTGACCCTGTTCATAAAGGCCACATTCAGTGTATTCAAAATGCTAAAAAATTAGCTGATCAAGTTTGGATCGGACTTAATAATGAAGATTGGTTAAGAAATAAAAAAGGAAAGGCTTTTATGAAAGATAATGAAAGAAAATTCATTATGGAAAATATTAAAGGTGTAGACTATGTTTATATTATGAATCCTAGATTAGATAATGATATAACTGCCATTGATTTTATAGATCATTCTGTTAGAAAATATAAATCTGAATTTGGAAAGTGGGAAGAAAAAAACATAGCATTTGGAAATGGAGGAGATAGGGTACAAGGTTCGGCTCCTTCTGTAGAGGAAGAAGTTTGTAAATCTTGGGGTATTGACCTTGTATGGGGGTTAGGAGATAAAGTACAATCTTCATCTTGGTTGCTAGAAAAATACCTTAACATAGCTGAATGAGAATAGCGTTTTGTATTCCTGGAAATCAATTTTCTTCTAGATTTCTAAATAGTTGGACTAATTTAATTAAAGCTCTAGATCCTTCTTGGGAGTGGTTTTTTATTAATGGTTATGTGCCTAATATATTCTTTAATAGGCAAGCACTTTTAGAAAGAGCTAAAATGCTTAGACCTACACATTACATGTGGATAGATAGTGATCAAGTATTTAGTTGGAATAATTTTATTAAATTAGTAGAACATAATGTCCCTATTGTTTCTGGTTTATATCATAGATCTTTTGGTTTTGATGGTTCAGGCCCTAAAGATAAATTTGCAGGTGCCTTATTAGGTGGGGCTACTATAAGAGATAAAGATATTAAAAATAGAAAAGGTTTAATGGAAGTTCATGCCAATGGCATGGGTTTTATGTTAGTTCAAAGACAGGTTTTTGATTTAGTTGAAAATCCATTTTATTCTAATAATCCAGATACTTGGGAAGATTTTTCATTTGCTGAAAAAGCTCGAGCTAAAGGTTTTAAATCTTATGTTGATCCTGAAATTATAGTAGGGCATGAAAAAATGGTTGTTATTTAATTAAAATTTAATTATATTTTAGTATGAAAATAGGTTTATGTGGTACTATGAGTGTAGGTAAAACTACATTTGTCAATTATTTAGAAAAAAATTTTGATTTAGGTTATAAATTTTTCACTGAACGAAGTCAATATTTAAAAGGTTTAGGTATTCCTCTTAATTTAGATTCAACATTAAAGGGACAAAGTATATTTTTAGCTGAAAGAGCTAGTGAATTACTTAATGATAATTTTATAACAGATAGAAGTGTTATTGATGTTATGGCCTTTACTAGACATGCTGATAGTATTAGACCAAGTGAAAAGGATGATTTTGAAACTCATGCTGCTAATTTAATTAATGAATATGATTTAATATTATATGTTCCTCCAGGTGACATTAAAATTGAAGATAATGGTGTTAGGGAAACAGATGCTGATTATAGAAGATCAATAGATCAAGAAATACAACGTTTACTTGTTAAATATAGACATAAAATTAAAAATTTAGATACATTAGAGGGTAAAAATAAAAGTAGATATATTACATTTATGAGTGCCTATAATAAATTGATTAAGTAGTCTTTACATATTTATAATCAAAATATTATGAAAGAACTATTTAGCTCTGAATTCTTTAAAAAAGATAATAATGAAAAAATTATGGAAATGTTTTCTATTATTAAAAGATTAGTAGACGAAAAAGATCAACTTAGAGATAAAATTAGAAGTTTAGAAATGAAAGCTGATACAATAAAAGAATCTGAACTTAAGTCATATATAAAAAATCAAGTTATAACTAATTTAACTGAAGAAGAATCAGTTGAAGATATTAAAGCAAAAGCTGAGGCTCAGGCAGAATTAAATCGTGAATTAGAAAAAACTAAAGAACTAACAGTTGATGAAGCTATTGGAGATCTAGAATCAGATTATGAGGATGCAATGAAAATGAAAGATGATAGTGTAGAACAAAAAGCTAAAAAATTAAGACTAATTCAAAGAGAAAAAGAAAGAATTGAAAAAGAAATGAGAAGTGTTGTTAGAGATTATAAAAAATCTAAAGGTGCAGAAAAGCAAGGTTATTTAAATACATTAAAGGATTTAACTAAAAAGAGAAATTCATTAGAATCCTTAATAAGTAAATTAGATGTCTAAAAAAGATTACATATACATAATTATTATTTTAATTTTAAGTACGGTTGTTGTAAAATTTATTTTTATAGATAATCCTAAGTACATGGAAGACTATAATACTAAAATCGATGCTTTAAATTTAAAAATTGATTCTTTACATTCTGAAAATGATAAATTAATAACTAGTTTAGATTCATTAAATAATGAAATTTCAGAATTAGACGCTATATTAATTAGTTCAAAAAACACTATAAATAGAATTAAAAATGAAACCGATAAAGCACTTGATGCTGCTTATAATTTTACTAAGTCAGAACTTGACAAGTTTTTCTCAGACAGATATAGATACCTCTTCAGTGATTCTACAAGAAGTGGTGGCGAGGGAAGTAATTAAAGATTTAATTAAAGGGGATGCTGCTAACGATCAGTTAGAAGTGTTTGAAAAACAGGTAGAAACATTAGAATTAAAGGTAACTTTAAAGGATAGTGTTATAGCAAATTTACAACAGCAAATAACTAATTTAAATCAAATTGAGGAAGATAAAAATAAACAATTAGATTTATCAAAAGAATTATCTGAACAATTAAATAAAGATCTTAAAAAACAAAAAGCAAAGAATTTTTTACTTAAACTAACCAACACAGGTGTAGTTATTATAGCTGTTATTTTTACCCTACTATCTAATGGCAAATGATATTAAAAAAATTATTAGACAAGAGTATTTAAAATGTGCAAAAGATCCTGTACATTTTATGAAGAAATACTGTTATATCCAACACCCACAAAGAGGTAGAATACAATTTAATCTTTACCCATTTCAGGAAAAAGTATTAAAACTTGTTCAAGATAATCCATATTCTATTATTTTAAAATCTAGACAATTAGGTATTTCCACTTTAACAGCTGGCTTTTCATTATGGATGATGTTGTTTGGTAAAGATAAAAATATACTTTGTATAGCTACTAAGCAGGAAACTGCTAAAAATATGGTTACTAAGGTAAAATTTATGTATGATAATTTACCTTCATGGTTAAAAGTTAATGCTTTAGAAAACAATAAATTAACTTTAAGATTTGCTAATGGGTCTCAAATTAAAGCAGTTTCAGCTGCTAGTGATGCTGGTAGATCAGAAGCCGTATCCTTGCTGTTAATTGATGAGGCCGCCTTTATTGATCAAATTGGTGAGATTTGGGCTTCTGCTCAACAAACACTAGCTACTGGTGGGGGGTGTATTGCTTTAAGTACACCATATGGTACTGGTAATTGGTTTCATTCAACCTGGGTTAAGGCTGAATCTGGAGAAAATGATTTTTTACCTATTAGATTACCTTGGGATGTACATCCGGAAAGAGATCAAAATTGGAGAGATAGACAAGATGAATTACTAGGCGATCCTAGAATGGCAGCCCAGGAATGTGATTGTGATTTCAGTACCTCTGGGGATATTGTATTTTACTCTGAATATCTAGAATATTATGAAAAAACTTTTATTAAAAAACCTTTAGAAAGAAGAGGAATGGATGGTAATCTTTGGGTTTGGGAATCACCTGATTATACTAGAGATTATGTTGTAGTAGCAGATGTAGCTAGAGGTGACGGTAAAGATTATTCTGCTTTTCATGTTATTGACATTGCTAATAATGTTCAAGTAGCTGAATATAAAGGACAAATAGGTACCCAAGAATATGGTCATTTATTAGTAGGTATTGCTTCTGAATTTAATGAAGCCTTACTTGTAATTGAAAATGCTAATATAGGTTGGTCAACCATTCAAGTTGCTATAGATAGAAATTACCCTAATCTTTACTATTCTCCAAAATCAGATGTTTCACACAGTGAAACTTATTTTGACAAATATATGGATCATTCAAAAATGGTTCCTGGTTTTACTATGTCTACTAGAACTAGACCTATGGTGATAGGCAAATTTCAAGAATACATTTCAGATAAAGGTGTAACTATTCAGTCACAAAGATTAATAGAAGAAATGAAGGTTTTCGTTTGGCGTAATGGTAGACCAGAAGCTCAACCAGGTTATAATGATGATTTAGTTATGGCTTTTGGTATTGCAATGTTTGTAAGAGACACAACTTTAAAATTTAGACAAAAAGGGGTAGATGCAAGTAGGGCTGCGTTAGATAACATAGCTAATAATAGAGTTACTCATTTTGGAGGATATTCAAATCCGTTTGGAGCTTCAAAAGACAATCCTTATCTTGTAGATGATGGACATGGTAACAAAGAGGATGTAAGTTGGATACTCTAAATATATTTATAATAGAATAATTAGATAATGGCAGATACTAGTATTTTTTCTCGTTTAAGGAGACTTTTTTCAACTGATGTAGTAATTAGAAATGTAGGTGGAAATGACCTTAGGGTTATTGATACTAACAAAATCCAATCAGCGGGAGAAATTGAAACTAACTCATTAGTAGATAGATTTAGTAGATTATATACAACCTCTCCTTCTTCACTTTATGCTGCTCAGTATAACATTAATTACCAAACTTTAAGACCTACTTTATATTCTGAGTATGATGTAATGGACCAAGATGCTATTTGTGCTTCTGCACTTGATGTAGTTGCAGATGAATGTACACTTAAAAATGATATGGATGAAGTTTTATCCATAAAATCAGCAGACGAAGATATTCAAAAAATATTATATAATTTATTTTATGATGTATTAAATATAGAATTTAACCTTTGGTCTTGGACTAGACAAATGTGTAAGTATGGTGATTTTTTCCTTAAATTGGAAATTGCTGAAAAATTTGGTGTTTATAATGTTGTACCTTATACTGCATTTAATATGACAAGACAAGAAGCTTATGACCCAGATAACCCAGCTTCAGTAAGATTTATATTCAATCCAGAAGGATTAACTGGTCAAGCTTATGGTGGTTTTCCTATACCTAATCAAAGTTATCAACCACCTGAAAATGCTATTGTTTTTGATAATTATGAAATGGCTCACTTTAGACTATTATCTGATGTAGCTTATTTACCATATGGTAGATCATATCTTGAACCAGGTAGAAAATTATTTAAGCAATACGTGTTAATGGAAGACGCTATGTTAATTCATAGAATTGCACGTGCACCAGAAAAAAGAATATTCTATATTAATGTAGGTTCTATACCACCAAATGAAATAGATGCATTCATGCAAAAAACTATTTCTAAAATGAAAAGAACTCCTTACATGGATGAAACAACTGGTGAGTACAATTTAAAGTACAACATGCAGAATCTACTAGAAGATTTTTACATTCCAGTTAGGGGAAATGATCAGGCTACTAAAATAGATACCACTAAAGGTTTAGATTATGATGGTATACAAGACGTAGAATATTTAAGAGATAAATTATTTGCTGCACTTAAAGTACCTAAAGCTTATTTAGGATATGATGAAAACTTAGAAGGTAAAGCTACATTAGCTGCTGAAGATATTAGATTTGCTCGTACTATAGATAGAATACAAAGAATATTATTATCAGAATTAAATAAAATAGCATTAGTTCACTTATATACCCAAGGATATCAGGGTGAACAATTAACTAACTTTGAATTAAAATTAACTTCTCCTTCAATTATATTTGAACAGGAAAAAATTGAATTAATGAAATCTAAAGTTGATTTAGCTAGAGAATTACAAGATACAGGTTTAATGCCTACTGATTGGATTTATGATAATGTTTTCCACTTATCAGAGGATCAATATGATGAGTATAGAGATTTAATTATTCAAGATAAAAAACGTCAATTTAGAAGAGCCCAAATTGAGGCAGAAGGTAATGATCCTTTAGAAACAGGTAAATCATATGGTACACCTCATGACTTAGCTTCTCTTTATGGTAAAGGTAGAGGTAATGATTCTAATCCTTTTGATGTACCTTCTGGCTACAATGATGATTTAAAACCAGGTAGACCTAAAGAAAGAAATACTAATGTTGGAAAACAAGAAAACAATTTTGGTAAAGATCCATTAGGAACCAAAAGAATGAAAGATACTGATAAAAATGATTCTAGTGATAGTAGAACAGATACTAATAAATCTGGTTTAGCTATGGAATCTGCTAAAACTGCATATTTGAAAAATAAAGATATGTTTAAAAACATTCCAGTTAATCGTAAACAATTAGTTTTTGAAGATGATAAAAGAGCAGAATCACTACTAGATGAAAAACAGTTAAAGGAATAATAATTTTTACATATTTATAAAAAAATATACTTATTTAATGTTAGTAAAACATTCAAAATTTAAAAACACTGGTATCTTATTTGAACTACTAGTTAGACAAATAACTTCTGATACACTAAAAGGAAAAGAATCTAAGGCAATTGGGATGTTAAAAAAACATTTTCTTAATACGTCATTAGGTAAAGAATACAAGTTATATGAAACTTTAGTTAATCAAAAACAACCTTTAACTGAGTCTAAAGCCAATATACTTTTAAGTACTGTTCTTGAAAACTACCAAAAAATATCTAGATCTGCTACTAGAAAAGCAAAATACTCTTTAATTAAGGAAATTAAAGAAAATTATAATGCTAATCATTTCTTTAAAACTAGAGTAAGAAATTATAAAACGTTAGCATCAATTTTTACTTTATTTGAAGCTTATAGTAGCAAAACACCAACTGATCCTAACCAAATAGTAGATAATAAAGTTACTTTACTAGAAGGTCTTACTAAACAATCAATTAATGAACAGGATGTTAAAGATGATGTTTTAAAAGAATTAGAAAATAGTGATAAAGATGTTAGATTATTAACTTACAGAGTGTTATTAGAAAAATTTAATACAAAATATGATGATTTATCTTCTAATCAGAAAAAAGTATTACAAGAATTTATTACTTCAGTAGATTCAACATCTAAATTAAAAGATTGTTATAACGTTAAGATAAATGAAATAAAGTCTATATTAGATATTGAAAATAAAAAAGTACAGAGTAAACCTACTCAAATCAAAATCGATGAAGTTGCTAAACTATTAAATGAGTTAGATAAAAATGATAAGGTAAGTGATGACAATTTAGTTGACTTACTACAATATTATCAATTAACAGAGGAAATAGTTAAAGCAAATGTCAAAGTTTAAATACCAACTTACAGAACAAAAAACGGATAAACGTTTTGAAAAAGGAGAAGTAGACGTAGAAGGCGGTGCTAAAACTACCGTTTCAGATGTTGACCCTCAAACTGGTACTGTAACTTTTGATGTGGAGTATTTACCTGACTTTGAAAAATTATTTGATGATTTTGCCGCTGTTTTAAAATCTTCAAGAGATATAGCTAAAGAAACTAAAGAGGATCCTAAATTTGAAGAATTTTTTGTTGAGATAAGAAAATTAAGAAATGCAGTTAGAACACATCTTAGAAATGAATACCCTAAAGAATATAGACAAATAAAAGATAAAGCTGGTTTAGCTGAAGTTGCTGTAGCTAAGAAAGTAAAAGATTTAAGTGATGATGCTTTAAAAGCATTAATAGCTAAAGTTTCTGCCGATAAATCAATTTCAGATGTGGGAAAATATTTAAAAGATAAATTAGATATAAACATTTCTGATAGTAAAGTAAAATCAGTATTAGATAAATCCTTACCAAAATTCGAGTCTTCTATGACTGGTGGGGGTGTTGCAGGTGCTTCATTTACACCTGGAGTTGGTGGTCAATATGCTACACCTTATGCCTTTAATAAAAATAAAAATGCAGATGGTACTGACAGAGATATATTAACTAAAAAATATGGGTTTAAAATAGCTAAAAACCAAGTTACTGAAAATGAAAACCCAGGTGCCACATTAGGTCCGGGTCCAAAAGCGGGAAAAGAAGGAGTTGAGGATAACTATTATGTAAAAGCTTTTGGTTTTAAACGAGTACCTAAAAAAATTAAAGGTTCAGGTTTAGAAGTTAAGCAACTCTGGAAAAAAAATTAATATTTATAACAAATGGCATTCAAGTATAAGCTTAAAGAACAAGACAAAAACGAGAAAGTCAAAGAATTTCATAATAAAAGAATTAAATCTTTTGATGAAATTGAAGCTCAATTAAAAGGTCTAGAACCTTTACTTAAAAGAGCAAAAATAGATACCATTAAACACTATAGAGAGAATCCTGATTCTTTAAGTGTTGTTTATGGTACTGATATGATAAATGATTATATAAAAGATATTAAAACATTACTAACGCAGGAAGAATGAAAACATTACAAAACCAATATAAACTTTTAAAAGAAGGAAAGGGTCAAAAAGACGTATTCCTAAAGGAAGCAAAAAGATTGTATCCTAACTTAATTACTAATCAAGCTGATTTCAATGAAACTGAAACTATCCTTAAACAAAAAGGATTACTTAATGAACATCTTATAGGTACGGTAGTGGGAACACCTGCAATCAACACTTACGAACCTAGAAAAGAAGCATCTTACGAAACTGCTTTTAAAAACTTTTTACAAGAAGAAGCAAAAGCTGAAGAGAAAAAAGTAACTAAAGAAGTTGAACAATTAGAAACTAAAGGATTTGATTATAAAAACAGAAAAAACATTGATAACCTAAATGGTCAGGAATTTATGGTAGGTGTTTACTATGAAGCAAGTAATAATCCAAAACTTTCTTTAGATGAAATTAAAGATAAAGTAGCTAAAAATTTAGCTAAAGACGAATTATATTATGTTAAAGAAGGTCAATTTGGAGTTAATGTTGGATACCAAACAGATGTACCTGGTTTAGGTGAAACTAAAGAGGTAAAAGGTAAATATGCTTCAAGTGGTATGGAAGTAGTTAAAGAAGGAAGAATTTTAGAAAAAGGAAAAGTTAGAGAAAAAGTTAGATCTATAATAAAAGAACACATGTTAGGTGTTGTTTCTACCCCTTCTATCACTCCAGTACCTTCATTTAAAGATATGTTAGGTTTTCCTGTTAATGAAGAAGCAATAAATGATGCTGTTTATAATGAAGGAAAACATGATGATGATAAGGAAAAAAGAGAATTACCTGATGCTATTAGAAGAGCTGAAGAAGATCAAATAAGAAAAGACGCCAGAAAAGCTAGAGGTGATATTAAAGAAGAAGATTTAGATGAGGCTAAAGGTAAAGATTTAGATGGAGATGGAGACATAGATTCAGACGATTACTTAGCAGCTAGAGATGCAGCTATAAAAAAGGCTAAAGCTAAGAAAAAACCTAAAAATGAAAGTATTTCATTAGAGAAAAAATTAAAGGAAATTGAAAAAGCTTCTACTATTATTGCTATGGAAGCTAAAATAGCTGCTTTAGAGGAAGAAATTTCATCTAGAACTGGAAAGTTAGATGAAGTTGAAGCTAATGACGCAATTTCAGAATTTGTAAACCCAGCTAAAATCAAATCTATGCAAAAAGAGATTAGATTGCTTGAAAAACAAATTAATAAATTTAAAAAGGTTTATGAAAGACAAGCTGGTAAAGAATATGTTTCAGAAATGGATGCTGTGTCTTGGAAATTAAAAAACGGTATGAGCGTTGATTATGCTCCTAGAAAAGTAGGTCAAAACAACTTTTAATAATGTCAAAATTACTAATTGAAACCCAAATATTTGAAGGAGGTTTCAAAAAACCTCTTAATGAAGGATTTAAACCGTCTTCTAATGGTAACCCATTAGTTGAAGGTATAATGGCAACGGTTGAGGTTAAAAATGGTAATGGTAGATATTATAAAAGAGACATTTGGGAAAGAGAGATGGATAAATACCAGGAATCAATTGACCAAAATAGAGCTTTAGGGGAATTAGATCATCCTGAATCAACAGTAATAAATTTAAAAAATGCCTCTCATAATATAAAAAGATTATATTGGGATGGTGATCATATAATGGGTGAAGTGGAAATTTTACCAACACCTTCAGGAAATATCCTAAAAACATTACTTGAAAATGGTATTACTATGGGAGTTTCTTCACGTGGGATGGGTTCATTACAACCTATGGGAGAGGGAATGATGGAGGTTCAAGATGATTTCGAGTTATTATGTTGGGATTTTGTTTCAACCCCTTCTAATCCTGGTTCTTACATGGCTCCCATAATGGAAGGACTAAGTAAAAATCAATACGATAAATATCAAAAAGTAAATAACGTTCTGTACGAAATTCTTTGTTCAAAAGGCACTTGCCCAATAATATAATTATGGCAAGTTATACAGCAGCACAGTTAAGAGGAGCAGGAACACCAATAGAAGCATTAACAGGTGGAGTTTCATATGTTATAACACTAAGTAGACCTGTTTGTTCTGGTTCAGCTTATTTTACAATGGAAACTAAAAAGAATGCTTCATATAATTATGAAGGTCAACCTACTAACGCATTAGGTTCTTATGCTTCATTTTCAGATATTGACGCGGGCACATTAGTTACATCATCATACATTGCGTCAGTTGTTATACCTACTGGTGGAGGTGTATTTCAATTTACCCCAGATGCTACAGTGGCTGTTAGCTCTTCCTTTTTAAGAACAACTGGTGGAGTTTCTGCATCCATAGCTTAATATCTTTAGAACTATCCATATACGTATAACCATCAATATGCTATACTAGTTTACTAGTTCATATAGCATCAAATTATGTATAATTCCAAATTACGATTCTTAATAATCGTACTTCCAAAAAACAATTTAGGATAATGAATAGAGAACTTCTAAAAGAAGCAATCGCAGACGCAAAGGCTGTCAAGGAAACTGCTATAGCGAATGCAAAAGCTGCTCTTGAAGAATCTTTCACTCCACATCTTAAATCTATGATCGCTGCTAAACTTTCTGAAATGGATAAAGAAGAAATGGAAGAAGGTAAGCACGAAAAAGATGAAATGGATGAGGGTTACGGAAAAAACTATGGCGAGGACAAAATGGACGAAGCTAAAGAAAAAGACGAAATGAAAGAAGATCAAGAAGTAGCAGAAGCTAAGGAAGAAGAAGTTAAGGAAGAGAAAGAAGCTGCTGATATAGACAGAGAAGTTGACGCTATCAGAGATGACGCAGATCAGATTTCTAAACTAGCTAAAGATGCTGGTGAAGATGCTGGTGACATCAAAGATAAAGTCAAAGACGATAGAGCTATTGACGCTGTTAGAGACGACTTGGATCAAATTTCTAAACTTGCTAAAGATGTTGGGCAGGATGCTAAAGCAAATAAAGTAAGTGAAGAAAAAGAAGAAGTTGACGAAGAACTCGACCTTGATGAAATTCTTGCTGAATTGGAGGAAGAAAAAGATTCTGACAAAGATAAGATGGAAGAAAAAATGTCAAACCCTGTCATGAGAAAGGGACTAAAAGGCGATAATAAAGCTGAATTAGAAACTGAAAAAATGAGAAGAATGAAAGAGGGTGAAGAAATCGAAGAAGACGAATCACGTGCTGAAAGAGCTGACGTAGACAAATATGAATACGAAAAAGGTAAAGAAGCAGGTGAGGATGATGACGATATGGATATAGACATTGATCTAGACAACTTAACTGAGGATGATCTTAAAGCCTTCATAGAGGACGTTATCGAAGATATGGTTAACACTGGTGAAATTGAAGCTGGTGAGAACTTCGAAGATGACGTTGACGTCGAAGTAGAAGAAGAAGATACAGAGGAGATTGAAATCGACGAAGCTAAAGATGAAGACGTATTAAAAGCTATTACTTCTGAAGAAAAGAAAGAAGAAATGGACGAAGCTAAAAAAGAGGAAATGGATGAAGCTAAGCACGAAAAAGAAGATATGAAAGAAGATCTTGATGAAGCTTATTCAACTATTGAAACTTTAAAAGGTGAGTTAAATGAAATCAATTTATTGAATTCAAAACTTTTATATACTAACAAAATCTTTAAAGCTAAAAATTTAACTGAAGCTCAAAAGGTAAAAGTACTAGGTGCTTTTGACAAAGCTTCAAGCGTTAAAGAAGCAAAATTAATCTACGAAACATTACAGGCTGGTGTTGCTAATAAAAAAGCATCAGTAAATGCAGTTAGAGGAAGGGCTTCTAAAGCGATACAACCAGTTGAACAGAAACAACCAATTGTTGAATCTGATCAAATGGTGGCAAGATTTAAGAAACTTGCTGGTTTAATTTAATTTTAACTATTTAATTTTTAATATAATGTCAAACATTGATCAACTATTAGAATCAGCTAATCCTTGGCAGTCACAGCAATCTGATGCTGCAAGATTAGCTAAAAAATGGGATAAGACAGGATTATTAGAAGGATTAGAAAACGAAACTGACAAAAACAACATGTCTGTTATCTTGGAAAACCAAGCTAAGCAGTTAGTTGTTGAATCTTCACTAACTGGTGGAGGTGTAGCTGGTGGTACTTTTACTGCTGGTGTTGGTGGACAGTGGGCAGGTGTTGCTCTACCATTGGTAAGAAAAATCTTTGGACAAATTGCTTCAAAAGATTTCGTTTCTGTACAACCAATGAACTTACCATCAGGTCTAGTTTTCTACTTAGAGTTCCAATACGGTACTAACAAAGTTCCTTTTGATCAAGGTCAATCTCTATATGGTAACTCTGGATCAGCTTTTAACCCATTTGGTAATGACGCTGCAGGAGGACTATATGGTGCTGGAAGATACCAGTACTCAATCAATCAAACTTCATCTAACGCATTAACTGTAACTTCATCAGCTACATGGTCAGATTTAGATTTTGATTCTACTTATTCAGCTTCAGCTGTTGCTAATGAGTGGTTAAAAGTTGACATCTCAGGTTCACAACTTTCGTTCAAAGACACTAAAGGTGTTAGAGCGTTCAGAATCTCAGGTTCAGCTTTATTAGGTGGTGATGCTCTTTCTACTGGAGAGAACTTCCCACAATGGACTAAGTACAATGAAGCTTCAGATGTGATTACATTCATCATCTCTGCTTCTGATGCAGGAACTATTGGTTCAGCTGCAGGTGCTGATGTTTACTATCAGTTACAACCAACTGATAACAGAAGAGGTGATTTCGAGGATGGTAACACTACTCTTAACGGAGATAACAACCCAATCTCAATCCCTGAAATTAATGTACAAATGAGAAGTTCAGCTATCGTAGCTAAAACTAGAAAATTAAAAGCAGTATGGACTCCTGAGTTCGCTCAAGATCTTAATGCTTACCATTCTCTAGATGCTGAAGCTGAGTTAACTTCTATCATGAGTGAATACGTTTCTCTAGAAATCGACTTAGAGATATTAGATATGATTATGCAAGTTGCTCCATTAAGCGACGTATGGTCAGCTAATAATAACGAGGCTTTCACTTCTATTACTGGAGACGGTACTACAACTGATCTTGGGTTCTATAACTCACAAGGACAGTGGTTCCAAACTTTGGGAACTAAGTTACAAAAATTAAGTAACCAAATTCACCAAAGAACTCTTAGAGGAGGTGCTAACTTCTTAGTATGTTCACCTACAGTAGCTACTATCATTGAATCAATCCCAGGATTTGCTTCAAACTCTGATGGTGACGCTGCTAAAATGCAATATGCATTTGGTGTACAGAAAGCAGGTCAATTGAATAGCAGATACAACGTATACAAAAACCCTTACATGTTGGAAAACAGAATTCTCTTAGGATTTAGAGGATCTCAATTCCTAGAAAGTGGTGCTGTATTCGCTCCGTATATTCCATTGATAATGACTCCTCTAGTATACGATCCAAGTACTTTCACTCCAAGAAAAGGATTGTTAACTAGATATGCTAAAAAAGTCGTAAGACCTGAATTCTATGCAACATTAGATATTTCTGGTTTAAACACTTTATAATCTAGAATTATAGCATAAAGTTAAAAGGCGGATTTATTCCGCCTTTTTTTTTATATATTTATAATCAAAAACATGGCTCAACTTTTAGTAGATATAAATGAATCTTTAGTCCTATCAGGTTCAGAAAAGGGTGGTCTTACTAGACAAAGAATAAACGGAATAAATAATTTTGACAGAAGAAGAATGCAATTAACTTCTGGTTCAATAAAAAGTATCTGGGATTTTGATGCTAGACCAGCTGCTGGAACCTTTGTAACTAGTAGTTTTAAATATGGTAGAATAACTAACATATCTAATAATCCAATAAATCTTATTGTTTCTGGTGCAGCTGAAAATATGGTATTTGAAGTTTCTGCTGGTTCAACCTTTATTATGTCTACTTCAAATGTAACATCTAGTTTAGAGGTAAATTCTTTTACTTATAATAGTGTTCAAAGTATAAAAGCTGAACCATATTTAACAAGTTCTGAAATTACTTATTTTGTAGCTAGTACCTAAAAAATTAAAATATGAATGTACCTATTTGGCCAGGAAGTTCCTCTTTTACGGGTTCTACTAACCCAACACCTTTTGGATTTTATGATAATGATCCAGAGTTTGAAAAAGATGCTGATAAAGTAGCAAAATTTTGTGCTCAAAGGTTAGGATATCCTTTAGTAGATGTTGAATTACAATCAGGTTCCTTTTACACAGCATTTGAAGAGGCTGTAACTACCTATGGTAACGAATTATATGCATTTAAAGTTAGAGATAATATTTTAGCTTTAGCAGGACTAGATTTAGAAAATAGAGAAGAAATAAACGATGCCCTTATTGTTCCAAATATGGGTTTTGTGGTTGAATTATCACAACAGTATGCAGAAGAAGCAGGTGTTGGAGGTAATGTTACTTATTATAGTGGTTCAATAAATTTAACTTCTTCAAGACAAAGTTACGATTTAAAAACCTGGGCAAGTCAATCAGGTATTTCCACTGATGGTGTTGATGGTCCTAAAGGAATAGAAATAAAAAGAGTATTTTACGAAGCACCTCCTGCTATTGTAAGATATTTTGATCCTTATGGTGGTACAGGTACTGGTATGATGGGATTAATGGATTCATTTGGTTGGGGTGGTTATTCACCTGGTGTTAATTTCTTAATGATGCCATTAAATTTTGATCTCCAAAAATTACAGGCTATAGAAATGAATGATATGATTAGAAGATCTAATTATTCATTTGAAATACAAAATAATACTTTAAAAATATTCCCTATACCTTATGCTGATAGTGGTTCAGCAGGTAAAGTTTGGATTCAATATATTAAAAAACAAGATAGAACAGGTGGATCTGTGATAACATCTTCAACTGATATTGTTACCAATGTATCAAATGTTCCTTATGCTAATCCAGACTACAGTAAAATAAATTCAATTGGTAGACAATGGATTTTTGAATATACTTTAGCACTTTCAAAAGAAATGCTAGGGTATGTAAGAGGTAAATATTCTACAGTACCTATACCTAATGCCTCAGTAACTTTAAACCAAAGTGATTTATTAGGAGCTGCTACAGCTGAAAAAACAGCTTTATTGGAAAGATTAAGAACTTATTTTGATGAAACATCTAGAAGAGCCTTACTAGAAAGAAAAGCTCAAGAAAGTGATTTTATTCAAGATGAATTTAGTAAAGTACCTTACACAATTTATATAGGATAATATGGCAATGTTTGGTGGGGCACGAGATGTGTCCTTAATGAGACATGTGAATAGAGAACTAGAACATAACATAGTTTCTCAACAAGCTATCTTCTACAAATACAGATTAGAGGAGACGGTAACCAACATGTATGGTGAAGCTTCCACTGAAAAATATTTTGAAGATCCTGTTATTTTATTCTGTTTAATAGATAGAAATGATCAGGCTTATAATTACACAGGTGAAGGAGCTAATTTAAATCAACAAATTTCATTTTACTTTTTAAGAGATGATTTAGTTGATGCTAATGTTGTCCCTGAAATTGGTGATATAATTTTATATCAAGAAGGTTATCACGAAGTAGATACTGTAGTTGGTAACCAATACTGGACAGGTAAAAATCCTAATTATCCTAATTATGATAGTGATGGAAATAACCCACTAAATCCAGGATTAGAAAACTTTGGTTATAATGTTTCAATTCTTTGTAGAACACACTATGTTCCACAAGATAAATTATCTTTAACTCCTTATCAACCTAGATTCTAATGCCAAGCAAAATAATACCTAATAGACCTAAGAATCAAAGAGAAATATCTAGAGAAGGATTAATTCCTTCTGATATTAGATATGAGTCTAATATTCCATTAGGTGAAAACCCTAATCAGGAACAAACAGGTATTGAGTTTAATAGAAGTACTAAAATGTCTTGGAGATTTGATAATCAAAAAGATAGAGCAAAACCATTCTCTATTGGAATCCAGGATATAGATGAGGCTATTTTTTATTACTTTAAAAATGTTATTAAACCTTTTGTTTACCAAAATGGAGAAAAAAGAGAGGTACCTGTTATTTATGCTTCTCCCGAAAGGTGGAAATCAATAAGAAAAGATGGTTATTATAGAGATGCTAAAGGTGCAATTATGCTTCCTATAATTTACTTTAAAAGAAATAACATCACTAAAAACAGAGCTCTAGCAAATAAATTAGACGCTAATAAACCTAATTTATACACAACTTGGAAAAGTGAATTTAATCCTCATAATTTTTATAGCAATTTTATGGCCTTAACTAACATGATACCTTCTAAAAAATATTATGTTACAGTTGTTCCTGATTATGTTAATATAACTTATACTTGTACAATTCAAACTTATTACATAGAACAGATAAATAAAATTATTGAAGCAATTGAATATGCTTCAGATGCCTATTGGGGTGATCCAGAAAGATTTAAATTTAAAGCATTAATTGACTCGTTTGAAACCGTGAATGATGTACCAGAAAATGCAGAAAGATTAGTACAATCTAATTTTACTCTAAACCTTTCTGGTTATTTAGTTCCTGATACAATACAGAAAAATAACACTGCTTTAAGTAAAGTTTACTCAAAGTCCAAAGTATTGTTTCAAATGGAAACTACAAGTGATCCTAGCGTATTTATGACAAACGATACTGTTGCTCTTGAAAATAAGTTTGGTAACGAAACGCTAAAGGCAAGAACAAGAGATTATGATGAATATTCTGTAAGGGGCGAAACTAGCGTCGCTTCAGAAGATAACGAAGAAGAAATTAACGATTAATATGGCCAACGTACGATTTATAGATTCTATTAAAGTTGGAGGTTATTCAGTAACTGGAGACGGAACGGGTCCTCAAGGACCTGCTGGTCCTGCAGGTTCATCAGGAACCTCAGGTTCATCAGGTACTTCAGGTTCTAGTTCAACTGCTGATTCAGCTGGTACTTCAGGTGGAGCAGGTCCTCAGGGTAATACAGGTCCAATTGGACCACAAGGTCCTAGTGGTACTTCAGGTACCTCAGGTAAAACTGGTACTTCAGCCCAAGGTGGTACTTCAGGACAATCAGCCACTTCAGCAACAGACGGAACTTCAGGAACTTCTGGTCAAAGTGGTTCAACTGGTACTTCAGGTTCAAGTGGTGGTGGTTTAGGAACTTCAGGAACTGGTGGTACTGCTGGTAGTAGTGGTGGAGCTGGTTCAAAAGGTACTTCTGGTTCTTCTGACACTTCTGGTTCAACTGGAACTTCTGGAACTTCAGCTGACTCAGGTTCAGCAGGTACAGCTGGTTCTTCAGGTACTACTGGTACAGGTGGTACTTCAGGAGGTAGTCCAATTGGAACAGCTGGATCTTCAGGTACATCTGGTACCGCAGGTGTTTCAGGGCAAGCTGGTTCTTCTGGCACTTCTGGTTCTAGTGGTCAATCAGGTTCTTCAGGTACTCAAGCAACTTCAGGAATTTCAGGCTCAACTGGTAGTTCAGGTATAAGTAGAACAGGTGGTACTTCTGCAACTTCGGGTTCAAGTGGTTCATCTGGTACAAATGGTTCATCTGGTGGTAATGGAACTTCAGGAACAACTGGTAGTTCAGCTTCAGCTGCTTCATCAGGAACTACAGGTACTTCTGCTTCTTCAGGAACAAGTGGAACTTCAGGTAATGCAGGTTCAACTGGTGTTTCAGGTTCTAGTGGTATTTCAGCCACAACAGGAACAAGTGGTACCTCAGGTGATAGTGGAGAAACAGGTGCTGATGGTACTTCAGCCGAGGCAGGAACTTCAGGAACTACAGGTACTGCAGGTACTTCAGGTGGTGGTGCAGCTGGTTCTTCTGGAACTTCTGGAACTGGTGGAACTTCAGGAACTTCAGGAAATATAGGTAGTAGTGGTGACGCTGGATCAGGTGGTACTTCAGGTACATCGGGTATTTCAGGTTCAACAGGAATAGCAGGTTCAAGTGCAGCTTCAGCTTCCTCAGGTGAAGCAGGTACTAGTGGATCAAGTGGTTCAAGTGGTTCACAAGGTTCATCAGGTACAAATGCAGTTTCAAATAACAGTGCTTCTTCTGGAACTTCAGGTTCAGCAGGTTCTTCAGGATCAGATGGAACTGCAGGTCAAAGTGGTAATGCAGCTACCTCGGGAGAGAGTGGTGGAGCTACCGCAGGTACTTCAGGTACTGGTGGAACAGCTGGTATAAGTACTGATGCAGCTACTTCAGGAACTTCTTCAACGGCTGGAACTTCTGGTACAGAAGGTACAAGTGGTATAGGTCAAGGTTCAGGTTTATCTTCCACTGGTGGTACTTCAGGAACAACAGGAACAGGTGGTTCAGCTGGTGCAGGTGGTTCAACAGGAACTTCAGGAACTTCAGGTCAAAGTGGATCTTCTTCAACAAGTGGTACCTCAGCTACAGCTGGTACAAAAGGAGTTAGCGCGGAAGCAGGTACTAGTGGTACAGCTTCAACAGCTGGTTCAACAGGTACAGTTGGAACTTCAGGACAAAGTGCAGCTACAGGTTCATCAGGATCAAGTGGTACTTCAGCTTCTTCAGGTTCTTCTGGTACAAATGGTACTTCAGGTTTAGCAAGAGAATCAGGTGGTTCAGGTTCATCAGGTTCTTCAGCAACTACAGGAACAGCAGGAACAACAGGAAATTCAGGAACTTCAGGTGGTGGATCATCTGAAGGTTCTTCAGGAACTTCAGGTACAGGTGGTACTTCAGGTACTTCAGGTGGTGCAGGTACTTCAGGTACTGGTGGAACAAGTGGTGCTGCCGGTTCTTCTGGTATTAATAGTGAAGCAGGAACTAGTGGTTCATCAGGGTCTGATGGAACTTCAGGAGAAGCAGGTACAGAAGGAACCTCAGGTGTAAGTATTGAAAGTGGTTCATCAGGTACTTCAGGTTCTAGTGGTACTAATGGTACTTCTGGTAATAATGCTACTTCAGGATTAAATGGTAGTTCAGGCACCTCAGCTACATCAGGTACAAATGCAACTTCAGGTAATGCTGGTTCTTCAGGTTCTTCTGGAACTAGTGCTACAGCAGGTACTTCAGGAAATTCAAATTCAAGTGGTTCAGCTGGTTCTTCAGGTACATCAGGAACTTCAGGTAATATAGGATCTTCAGGTGCTAGTGGGTCAACAGGTACTAGTGCAACTTCAGGAAATAATGGTTCATCAGGAGCTAATGGTAGTTCAGGTTCTTCAGCAACTTCTGGAACTAATGGTAGTTCAGGTTTAGTTGCTACTTCAGGTGCTGCAGGTTCAAGTGCTACCTCAGGTTCAACAGGTACTTCTGGTACAGCAGGAAATAACGGAGAATCTGACAATTCAGGTTCAAGTGGTTCTTCAGGATCAAGTGGTACCAATGCTACCTCAGGTAACGCAGGTAGTTCAGGTGGAAGTAACTCAGCCGGTAGTTCTGGTACAACTGGTACAGCCGGAACTTCAGGAGGTGGAGCCGGTGCTAGTTCAGCAGGTTCTTCAGGAACAGGTGGTACATCTGGAACTTCAGGAGGTGCAGGTTCTTCAGGAGCAAGTGCTTTATCAGGTTCTAGTGGTTCAACAGGAACTTCGGGTACTTCAGGCGCTGGAGGTGATAATGGAGCTTCAGGAACATCAGCTGTTTCAGGTTCTTCAGGTACTAATGGTTCTGCTGGAACTTCAGCCGCAAATGGAAGTGCTGGAACTTCAGCTGCTTCAAATTCTTCAGGTACTTCTGGTACATCAGGAACTTCAGCTTCAACTGGAACTTCAGGAACTGCTGGTAACAACGCCTTATCCAGACAAAGTAAAACTTCAGGAACCTCAGGTTCATCAGGAACTTCAGGTACTGCAGGAGCAAATGGTTCAAGTGCAGGTGCAGGTTCTAGTGGATCTTCAGCTACAACAGGAACTTCAGGAACGGCTGGAGCTAGTGGTCAAAGTAACTTAGCCGGTTCATCAGGAACTTCAGCTACTGCTGGAACAACAGGTACTAATGGAACTAAAGGTCAATCTGCAAATGCAGGTACCTCAGCAACCTCAGGAACAGCAGGTTCATCAGGTCAAAGTAATGGAAGTGGTTCCTCAGGAACTTCCGGATCAAATGGTACCACTGGGGCAACAGGAAATAATGGTCAAAGTGGTGGTTCAGGTTCTTCGGGTTCAACTGGTACAACAGGTACTACAGGAGCTGCCGGAAATAATGGCCAAAGTAACGATTCAGGTTCAAGTGGTTCTTCAGGAACAGGTGGAACAAATGGTACAAGTGGTGGTCACGCAACCTCTGGTTCAAGTTTTGGTGGTGGATCAGATGGTACATCAGGAACAGGTGGTACTGATGGTACTTCAGGTGGTCACGCAACTTCAGGAGCTTCTGCTTCAAGTGGTTCTTCTGGAAGTACTGGAACTGGTGGAACAACTGGAGCAGGTGGTCAATCAGGTTTGTCAAGAACAAGTGGAACTGCAGGTTCAACAGGTACCACTGGTACCACTGGACAAGGCGGTGGTGGAGGTGGAAGTGGTGAGTCTGGAACTAATGGTACTTCAGGAACTGCTGGTATAAGTGGAAATGTAGGAACAAATGGAACTTATGTGAATATAACAGCAGGAACTGGCTTAGATGGTGGTGGTCAATTAAACACAGATAGAACCATAACATTAGATTTAACAGAAGTAATTACCAGTGATGGAGCTAATAGAATTTTAACCTCAGATGGTGATGGCACTTTAACAGCAGAATCAATTGGTATTAGCTCAGGTGCTATGCTATTTAATAATAATGCCAATGAAGCAGCTAACATGCAATATGTTTTCTCAACAGCTTTAGTTGGAGCAGGAACATTTACTGTAGATACCTGGACATTTGCTGATTATAATGGTGTGTTTTACATTTATTCACTTTACGTGGCAGCAAATCCTTCAACCACTACAAGAACAGGAACCATAAAAATTGCATATGGTGATGATGGTGGTTCAGCAGATTTTACAATCTCTGATGTTTCAACTGCAACTGCAGGTTCATCAACTAGAGCAGGAGATCCGGTATTTAGCGTGGATACTAGTGGAACTGATGGTAGATTGAGGGCTACTAAAACCGTTCCTGGAAACCAGGTATTTAACGCCTTAAGAATTTTAATCCCAGATGCTACGGCAATAACTTAATAATGGAGAGATGTTATGGCCAGTAATAGAACAATATTAAATTTTCAACAAGTTTCGGGATCAGCCGAACCTAAAAACTTTAATGAATTAATAATTAGTGGTAGTCTGATCTTTGAATCTGGTTCCTTACCTACATTTACTGGTAGCGGAAATTCTCCAGATGGTATGGGTTTTTATCCTATATTTATCTCCTCTTCAAAAGAATTATTTTTTTCCTATGATTATTACACTGGTGGTTCAGGTAAAGGAGGTCCAACAGGACCAGGTGGTCCAACAGGATTTAAAGGACCTACTGGCCCAACAGGTACATCTGGAGCATCAGGAACTTCAGGTGCTTCAGCCAGTGATGGTCCACAAGGAGACACTGGTAATCAAGGTCCTACTGGACCAAAAGGATCTAGCAAAACTTCAGGTGTTCAAGGAAATCAAGGATCACAAGGTCCTCAAGGTTCAACAGGTGCAACAGGACCAACTGGTAGTTCAGGAACAGATGGTTCAGTAGGACCCACAGGTCCAGGTGGACCAGTAGGGTTTACAGGTCCAATAGGTCCAACTGGTGCTAAAGGAGCAAATAAAACTTCAGGAAATACAGGTCCTACAGGACCTATAGGACATCAAGGTAATGTTGGACCAGGTTCTACTTCAGGTACTTCAGCCACTTCTGGAAATACAGGCCCTACTGGTTTTCAAGGTTTTAGAGGACCACAAGGTGCCCAAGGTGCAGGTGGAACTTCAAGTGTGGTGGGAAATCAAGGATCTCAAGGTCCAGTTGGTGAACAAGGAAATTTAGGTCCAACAGGACCAAAAGGATCAAGCAAAACTTCAGGTGGTGCAGGACCAACAGGTCCTCAAGGAGCAACTGGCAATCCAGGATTCATAGGGAATACTGGTGGTGCTGGACCTCAAGGTCCACAAGGTGCCACTGGTGGACAAGGACCACAAGGTTCTACAGGATTTCAAGGTAATCAAGGACCTAGAGGTCCTCAGGGAACCAGAGGTCCACAGGGAAATCAAGGTAGCACAGGAAATCAAGGCCCTGCCTCAAACTCTCAAGGTCCTACAGGACCAAAAGGTCCACAAGGATTAGAACCACAAGGACCTATAGGTTTTCCAGGAAATCAAGGTGCAGCAGGTCCCATAGGTCACCAGGGACCAGGAGGTCCAGGTGGGTTTACTGGTAATACAGGACCTATTGGAGAGCAAGGTAACCAACCAACAGGACCTAGAGGTTTTCAAGGTGCTGCAGGACCTACAGGTTTTATTGGACCACAGGGTGCAACTGGTAATCAAGGTCCAACTGGACCAGCTGGTTCACAAGGTGCACAAGGACCCACAGGTTTTACAGGTGCACAAGGACCAAGAGGTAATCAAGGTGCTCAAGGAGGAGCTGGACCAGCAGGACCACAAGGGGAACAAGGAAATCAAGGACCAGTGGGTTCAGTAGGACCTATTGGAGATCAAGGACCTCAAGGGGCACAACCTCAAGGACCTAGAGGTGTACAAGGAGGAGCAGGTCCAACAGGGGAACAAGGTGTACAAGGACCACAAGGAAATCCGGGTTTTAGAGGTCCTCAAGGAAATATAACAGGTGTAACTTCTCCTACTGGCCCTCAAGGTCCTGTAGGTCCTACTAATAATACAACAGGTCCAACTGGGCCTCCTGGAGCTCAAGGGTCTACTGGACCCGCTGGACCTGCAGGTCCTGTAGGACCTAATAACCCTGGACCACAAGGTCCTCAGGGAGCAGCCAATAATACCGCAGGACCAGGTGGACCTACTGGACCAGGTGGTCCAACTGGACCTGGTGGA
>Ga0160423_10000994_pt1 | contig 23534 bp, 20 predicted proteins | sample CRUFie14St8metaG_FD_108191 | JGI IMG/M metagenome (GOLD analysis project Ga0160423, IMG submission 108191) | Marine microbial communities from the Costa Rica Dome - CRUD Field 142mm St8 metaG | ecosystem: Environmental > Aquatic > Marine > Oceanic > Photic zone | place: Costa Rica: the Eastern...
TTCGATATCCTGCACGACTCGTGAGGCACGGAACGGGGAGGTGCATGCTCGGGACTACTACTTTATTTCCAAGGAGGAATTCAGAACTGAGGCCACGGCCGGACATTTCCTCGAACATGCCGAGGTACACGAAAACCTTTATGGAACATTGAAATCCGAGGTTCTCGAATTTCTTCGAAGAGGTCACGATGTTGTCATGGATATTGACGTACAGGGTGCCGATCAGGTCCGCGCATGCGAAGACCCACTGATCAAGGAGAGCCTGGTAGATCTCTTTGTCATGCCGGCGAGCGAGGGGGAATTGCGGCAGCGGCTTGCGAACCGGGCCACAGACGCCGAGGAAGTCATTACTCTGAGATTACATAACGCACTCGAGGAGATGAGTCATGCAGGGCGCTATACGTATCAACTCATCTCAGGATCAAAGGACAATGACTACGGCCGCTGCAAGTCCCTGCTGGTGGCAGAGCGGCTCCGTGTCTCCCGTTTCCGCTAACCTGTTCACGCCTTCCGGAAAATTCTTCGGGACATCACCGTGAATGGAGTTTAACTGCGACTTATGAAAATTGTCCTTGGTGTTACCGGATCAATTGCAGCTTACAAGGCAGCAGACCTTGTATCGCAGCTGGTCAAGAAAGGACATGACGTGCACTGTGTGATGACACAGACAGCCACGGAGTTCCTCACCCCCCTTACGCTTCAGGTTCTTTCCAGAAATCCGGTCCTTGTTTCACTGGAAGACGAAAAGCAGTCCTGGAAACCAGGGCATATCGAACTCGCTGACAGTGCTGACTTGCTTCTTGTCGCTCCCCTCAGCGCTGACACTCTCGGGAATTTTGCCCACGGGCTTGCCCCAGACCCCCTTTCGAGCATCTATCTCGCCACAAAGTCACCGGTGATCCTCGCCCCGGCCATGAATGGAAAGATGTGGCAGCACCCAGCGACCCAGCGCAATGTTGCGCAGGTCACCGAAGACGGTTGTCGAGTCGTTGGGCCATCCGAGTCGGGAATGCTTGCCTGCGGATATGAGGGAGCTGGACGACTCGTGCCTGTCGAGGACATCCTCGAAGTGGTCGACTTACAGGCCGCCAATTAGAAGCCTCTCCGACTCGAGCGCAATCATCTTCCAGACCCTCCAAGATTTGCCGTGAACCTCCTTGTTACTGCCGGCGCCACTCGTGAGCCTATAGATCCGGTCCGCTATCTCACCAATCGATCCTCAGGAAAGATGGGATACGCTCTTGCCAGTGCAGGAGCACAGCTTGGTCACCGTGTTACTCTGATCTCGGGACCTACCTGCCTCGATATTCCATCCCATGTTGATTTCATCCCCGTCGAAACTGCTCAGGAAATGCTAGAAGCCGTAGAGCTTAGGATCGGAGGGAAGGATGCTGCCATTTTTTCTGCAGCGGTGGCCGACTACCGCCCCGCTTCCGTCTCCGACAGGAAGATTAAGAAAACCGCAGATTCCCTCACTCTCGAGCTAGTCCAAAATCCTGATATTTTGGGATCCGCACGCCACCAGTTCAAATACGACGGAATCCTCGTAGGATTCGCAGCGGAGACTGAAAACCTCGAAGCTAATGCACGGGAAAAATTACGTCAGAAAGAATGCGATCTAGTCGTAGCCAACGACATCTCTAAAAAAGGAATCGGTTTCGACTCTGATCATAACGAAGTTCTTCTTGTCTATCCCGAGCACACAAGACCCATCCCGATAGACAGCAAGGAACGTCTTGCTCACACCCTTCTACGGGCGATCCATGAACTCAAGGTCGGAGGCAGCTAGCCATATAGACCATACGGTTATTGGCTTTCCCCGAAATAGCGGTGTTAATCTTATCTCTTATAGGTTTCCATCACCTGTATGACACCACTTCAAGCGGCCGAGCGAGCCGCCCGCCGCGCAGGTGATCTTCTCAAGTCCAATTTTCATCTCCCTAAGGAAATTGATGAAGCTCAGCATCATGATGTGAAGCTGGCTCTGGATCGCAAGTCTCAGGATTTGATTACAGAGGACCTTCTCAGCGCCTTTCCAGATTACTGCCTCTATGGCGAGGAGGGAATTGCAGGCAATCAGGATGCTTCCATGCAATGGATCGTTGACCCGATAGATGGCACCGTAAATTACCTCTATAGCATTCCCCATTTCTGTATCTCCATTGCGCTCCGTAACAAGGAGAGTAACGAAATTATAATGGGGCTCATTTATGACCCGATGCTTGATGAGCTCTGGACTGTGGAAAAAGGCGGGCCCCCGATGCTTAACGGCAGGACGATTACGTGCTCACCGCGGGAGGCTCTGGAGGAGGCCATCCTTTTCGTGGGCTGCGGAAAGGACAAGGAGGCCCTCACTACGGGCCTCGAAAGGTTTGAGCGCGCCTCTACCCGGGCACGGAAAATGCGAATGATGGGGTCCGCCGCTCTCGGAATGGCTTACATTGCGACTGGGCGCCTTGACGGCTACATTGAATCCCGGATTTCTCTCTGGGACGTGGCCGCGGGAATCCTCCTTGTCGAGTCAGGTGGAGGAAAGGTGGACCTGACTCCTCATCCGACTCTTCCGGATGTCTGGTCAGTGGTAGCTACGAATGGGAAGATCCCTGTTGAGGATATCTTGTAGTAACGCCCGCAGGAGGAGCTAGGCCACCGTCGAACCCAGTGAAAGGTTCACGAGAGACATTACCCTTACTTACGCTCAGAGAACAAAAGAAGCCCTCGGGCCTGTTTCCCCCTTGCTCCCGGTTTCGGTCTGGGATGGACTACATGGAGATTGGGCCCAATAGGGCAATGCCCTTTTCCTCACCCTGTTCGAACCCTCAAGATCATGAACCGTGTTGGCATTGGATATGACGTCCACCAGTTTGCTACGAATCGACCCTTGATTCTTGGAGGTGTAACTATTCCCCATTCTCATGGCCTTCAGGGACACTCCGACGCTGACGTCCTTTCTCACGCCATCGCAGACGCATTGCTTGGAGCTCTTGGCCTTCCAGATATCGGCTATTATTTTCCTCCGACTGACCCCTCTATCGAGGGAATTTCGAGCCTCCAGATTCTGCAAAAGTGCCGGTCTCTCGCGGAAGAAAAGGATGCCGAAATTGTGAATATCGACAGCACCCTGATCGCTGAGGCGCCCAAGATCCTCCCTTATCGTGAGAGCATGCAGAGCACGATCGCGGACGCCCTCGGCCTTCATCCTGCTCTTATCGGAATCAAAGCCACCACCAATGAACGGATGGGGTTTGTGGGGCGCGGGGAAGGAATGGCTGCTATGGCCGTTGCTTCGGTTGCCTGCTAAAAGCGTTGCTCAGGCCCAGCCGGTAGCCTCAACCAAGGCTTCACCTATCTCCGCAGGAGTTTCTGCCACCGCGATACCTGCAGCACGAAGAGCCTCCTTCTTCGCCTGCGCCGTTCCCTTGCCGCCAGAGACGATGGCTCCCGCATGGCCCATCCGACGCCCCGGAGGCGCTGTCGCACCTGCAATAAATGCCGCAACAGGCTTCTTGCAATTCTGGCTCACCCATTCCGCTGCCTCCTCTTCAGCAGAGCCTCCGATCTCGCCGATCATGATAATTGCCTCAGTCTCTTCGTCATCATTGAAAAGCTTAAGGGTATCAAGGTGGGAGGTTCCATTGATGGGATCACCTCCAATGCCAACGCAGGTACTCTGCCCGTAGCCCCGTTGAGTGGTCTGCCATACTGCCTCATAAGTGAGCGTTCCCGATCTTGATACGATTCCAACCCGACCCCTCTTGTGGATATAGCCGGGGGCAATTCCTATACGGCAGCCCCCGTGTGAATCTTCGCCCCGTCCCGGAGTCACGATTCCTGGGCAGTTGGGACCGACCAGTCGAACCCCTTCTGTTCCCGCCATCGTAGCCTTGACCTTCATCATATCCCTCACGGGAATTCCCTCTGTGATCGCAACGACCAGTGCAACCCCTGCATCGACACTCTCCAGAATCGCATCGCCCGCAAAAGCCGGCGGAACAAAGATCGCGGAGGCCGTGGCTCCGGTCTCTCTCACAGCCTGCTCTACGGTATCAAACACCGGGACCTTATGATCTCCATGCTCGAATACCTGCCCCCCCTTGCCGGGAGTCACACCCGCGACCAGTTGCGTGCCATAGTCCAGACTCAGCTGAGCGTGACGCCCTCCGAATTCCCCCGTGATGCCCTGCACCACGACTTTGGTGCTTTCGTCTACAAGAATTGCCATCCCTTTAAAATCTCAGGTTAGTGAATTTCACTCATTGATTGCAGATACTGCCTTACCAGCTGCATCCGCCAGATCGTCAGCAGGAATAATGTTGAGGCCACTAGCCGCCAAGGTCGCCTTACCTGCCGCCACGTTATTTCCCTCTAACCGGACCACAAGCGGGATAGGAAGTCCAACCTCCTTGCATGCTGCCACTACCCCATGAGCAATGACATCGCAGTCCATGATCCCTCCAAAAATATTAACGAGGATCGCCTTAACCGCCTCATCCGAGAGAATGATCTTGAAGGCCGTGGCAACCTGCTCCTGAGACGCGCCTCCTCCTACGTCAAGAAAGTTGGCGGGTTCGCCCCCATGATGCTTGATAATATCCATCGTAGCCATCGCCAGTCCCGCACCATTGACCAGGCAGGCGATGTTGCCATCAAGACCGATGTAGTTGAGGTCGTGTTTCGATGCTTCCACTTCCCGGGGGTCTTCCTCACCGGTGTCACGGAACTCCACAATCTCCGGATGACGATAGAGCGCATTGTCATCAAAGTTGAACTTCGCATCGAGGGCGAGCACTTGCCCATCAGTAGTCTTCACGAGTGGATTGATCTCCACCATTGAACAGTCCGATTCGAGGAAAAGGCGATAGAGGTTCCTCAGAAGCTTGCCAAACTTTTTGGCCTCCTCTCCATCAAAGCCGAGTCCAGCAGTAAGTTTGCGGATCTCGTAAGGCTGTAACCCCATGAGAGGGTGAATGTGCTCCCTTAGAATCCGATCTGGCTGACTTTCCGCGACTTCCTCGATGTCCATACCCCCTTCGGTAGAGGCTACAATCACAGGACAGCACGTCGCACGATCCATGAGAATGGCGAGGTAATACTCATGTGCCACATCAACAGCTTCTCCCACCATGACCTTCCGCACCAGCCGGCCATCCTCACCAGTCTGCTTCGTGACAAGGACCTCTCCCAGCATCTTACCTGCGACTTCTGACACCTCTGCGGGAGGCACCAGATGGACTCCTCCCTGAAATCCGCTCTTAAATGTGCCCTTTCCCCGGCCCCCGGCATGAACCTGCGATTTCACTACGACCCGATCTCCACCCAGCTCATGAGCCGCAGCAGCAGCCTCCTCAGGTGTGCCCGCTACCTTCCCCCGGGGGTTTGGGACCGAAAACTGATCGAAGAGAATCTTAGCTTGATACTCGTGGATATTCATGACGCGGTCGGCGCGGAACGTATGAGCCACCCTTGATCCGGTCAAGGCTGCATGAGCGCAGAACGGCTCTAAGTTACTTCACCACCTCACTCTCGATCGTTCCTCCCGCAACACGGGTGACCAGCTGATCTCCATTATCAACTTGCTCAGGATCCGTGACAAGAGTGCCACTTTTGCTCATTGTGATCGAAAACCCTCTTTCGAAAGCCGATTCAGGCCCCAGAGTTCTTACCAACTGGCGTAAACGCTCCATTCTTTGGAATGCACTCTGGAGGCAGTGGCGGGCCTGCTGGGAGTAGCGGAGGCGGAATTGCCGGAGCCCCTCCACTCTCCTCTCAACAACCAGACGAGGGTGCCGGGCCTTCCAAGCCGTTCTTCTGTCGGAGATCCGCTGCTCTCGGGAGGAGATCCGGTCGGCCACCAGCCTTCTCATCGTCGCGGCTACCTCATCTGCCCTGAGGATGGGTTCCCGCAGCACACGCTGCGAATCGTGAGCGAGAACGCCACGTCTCGCAAAGCGGATAAGTTCCTGAGCAGACCTGATTTTAGCGTGAACCGGCCTTTGAAGACCACCCCTCAGCCGCTGCAACTTACTCCGTAATTCACGTTCATCAGGGACAATCAGCTCCGCTGCAGCACTCGGAGTCGGCGCCCGTAAATCCGCGACAAAATCTGCAATCGTGAAATCAATCTCATGTCCGACTGCCGAAACGATCGGAATCGAGCAATTCGCAATGGCACGCGCCACTTCTTCCTCATTGAAGTTCCACAGGTCCTCCAGCGACCCCCCTCCCCGGCCCACGACCACCACGTCACACCTTGGAAGCCCATGATTTTCCGGGTCGCTCATCATCCTGATTGCGCGTGCGATGCCGGCAGCAGCTCCACTGCCCTGCACAGCTACGGGGAAAAGAACCGCCTTTACCCATGGTGCCCGCCGCGTCAGCACACTCACTATGTCCTGCAAGGCCGCGCCGGTGGCTGAGGTAATCAGGCCAATAACCTGTGGGAACCCGGGAAGAGGCTTCTTCAACTCTTCTGCAAACAGCCCCTCCGTATGAAGTTTCTTCTTCAACTCTTCAAAACGGGCCTGCAGCTCCCCAACTCCCGCTGGCTGAACCCGCTTCACGATCAGCTGGGCTTGACCCCGTGCTTCATAGATCGTGACCTCCCCCAGGACCCTTACCCGAGCTCCATCTTGTAATGCCTCGTGACCGGAACACCGCCTCTCCGCGTTGAATGCCGCACACGCCAATTGAGCCTTATCGTCCTTAACTGAAAAATAAAAATGCCCATTTCCCTGTTTCCGTAGGTTCGATACCTCACCCTCTACCCAGACATCCCCAATCTCAATCTCGAGGATGTTCTTCATACGCCGGACCAGCCTGCTCACTGACATGACCCCGTCATCCCCGCGCTGATACTGGTGTCCCCTCTCCTGCAGACGCATATCCGCATGATATGGCAGAGTTTTCCCAATATGGAGGGAAAATTCTCTGTCAGACAGGGACTTCCCGCCTCGGGAGCTTCTCAATTCCTTGCCAAACTGCCTGCCGGGCGCTTCCATCGCGGCCCACCGCACCCAGCAAAAACATGGCTGACAAAGAATATACCGATCCGGAACGCATGGAGAAGATCGTCTCCCTGTGCAAGCGAAGAGGATTTATCTATCAATCTGCCGAGCTCTATGGGGGCCTCAATGGGTGCTGGGACTACGGCCCTCTGGGTGTAGAGGTCAAACGAAACCTCAAGGACTACTGGTGGCGCCGCAACGTTCAGGAGCGTGAGGATATTGTGGGCCTGGACGGGTCCATCCTGACCCATCAGGCCGTTCTCACGGCCTCGGGGCATGTCGGTGGGTTCTCGGACCCGATGTGTGACTGCCTCCTCAGCAAGGCCCGTCTGCGAGCGGACCAGATTGAACCCCAGAGCGGCACCGCCTATCACTACAGCGGAGCATCCGAGGGAGAATGGACCGTCGAGCGCAGGTTTGCGGTTCTTCTCCGAGAGGGCCAGAACGAGAACAAGGCACGCAAGACCGCCCGTCAGTACTACGCCCAGTTCCACCCCAACAAGTCACTTTCTCCAAAGACTCTGGAACTTCAGGGGGAAACCACTTCTCAGGAGGAGAACACAACTAGTTTCAACCCTGAAAATGGATCTCTCCTGACGGAGGCCCGGGAATTCAACCTAATGTTCAAGACCCAGATGGGAGCATCCTCCAGCGAAGATGATCCCAATGCTGTCGCCTACCTGCGGCCGGAAACTGCACAATCCATCTTCACTCAGTTCAAGAATGTTCTGGATACCTCCCGGATGAAAGTGCCCTTCGGCATCGCCCAGATCGGCAAAGCGTTCCGAAATGAGATCAACCCTCGTAATTTCACGTTTCGATCCCGGGAATTTGAACAGATGGAAATCGAATACTTCTGTCGTCCCGGGGATGGGTTACGCCTGACGGACGAGTGGCTTGAAAACAGACTCTCCTTCTACGAAGACATCGGCCTCCCTCGAGAAAAACTGCATGTCCTCGATGTCCCTGACGGAGAACGCGCGCACTACTCTGAGAAAACCTACGACATCGAATTTGATTTCCCGTTCGGTTGTCAGGAGCTTGAAGGTGTAGCCTACCGCACAAACTACGATCTCTCCAAGCATCAGGAACACTCCGGAAAACCGATTGAATATTTCGACGAAACCACCAAGGAAAAGTTCATTCCCCATGTAGTAGAGCCTTCCGCCGGATGTGACCGCACGGTCCTTGCTCTGCTCTGCGAGGCCTTTGATGAAGAGGACGTTGTCGACACCAAGGGAAAAACCGAGACCCGCACCGTCATGCGCCTTAATCCAAGAATCGCTCCCATCAAGGCGGCCATTTTCCCCCTTCTGAAAAAGAATGAGGATCAGGTGAGAATCAGCAGGGAAATTCAAGAGGAACTGGGAAGCTTCATGCAAGTCTTCTACGACGAAACCGGCGCCGTTGGCCGGCGCTACAGGCGCCAGGATGAGGTCGGCACTCCATTCTGTATCACCGTGGACTTTGAAACCCTCGGAGAGGAAGATCCGGAACTCAAAGGCACCGTCACCCTTCGCCACCGAGACTCCATGGAACAGGAAAGGGTAGCCATTACAGACCTCCTGCCCCGTCTCCTGAGAGAAATCAGATAGGGCGCCTTTTCAAGCGCTCTGCTGCTCGTCCACTGTGAAACTACGAATCCTCGCTATCGGAAAGCCCAAGCTTGGCTACGCAGGAGAAGGTGTACGGGAATACACAGGGAGACTTAAGCACTACGTGCCACTCGACCTTGAATTCCTGAAAGGGCATGACGAGTCATCCGCACTTCTCTCCCGGAGCGAAGGAAGCTACCAGATCGCTCTCGATGAGAGAGGCTCGCAGCTGACTACCCTTGAGATCAGTGAAGAGCTTACCCGATTAGAAAACAGCCCCGGAATCAAGAAGGTGGCGTTTCTCATTGGAGGCGCCAACGGCCACTCTCCAGCACTTCGCGAACAATGTGACGAAATATGGTCTCTCTCGACCATGACGATGCAGCATGAGCTTGCCCTGGTGGTCCTACTGGAGCAGCTCTACCGAGCCTACACTGTCAAACGCGGGGAGCCTTATCACCGAGTCTGATGTCTGGACGCTCTTGTCCAACTCTGTGCCACTTCTGACGTTGCAACAGCGAAGCCGAGGATCATCAGCTGTCTGGCAGAGGTTTCAATTGAGAGTTTCCCTTCAAGCCCGGTGAACGACATGAGGAGTCATTTCTTTTTCTTCGTTCCTTTTGTTGGTCCCTCATTCTTCACGAGTTCGACGTCCGTAAAATACGCTCCGCCGGCCCTCCCTGCCTCGTCGTAGAGAAACGTCTGCAACTCAAACGATCCCACCGAAAGGTTCAGCTCCATTCTGGCCTCTTCTGAGCCGGGAGATACGAGTATCTCCTTTTCTTTTGCCGCGATCGCTATCTTGGCCCGAACTGCCACGAGGGGTTTCTCCGCGGCAACCGGCCACTGCCGTAAGGTGAAGGCATACCGACCGGCCTGCCGGACCTCGACCATCCACGACCCGGTCACTCTGGGTAGTTTCCTGATCGTTCGGAAATTCCACGGGGGATTTCCTTTCTCGAGATACCAGTCCTGCGAACACAGCCTGGTCGGATTCTGGGCCGGGTTGCCAAGATGGATACGCACCGGCCTCATACGCACCGAAACCTTCTTCCAGAACGGCCGATAGGCCTCAAGCAACCGGTTTACGACCTCGGGATACTCTCCGGAAACATCCTGACGCTGCGCAGGGTCCACCTGCATATCATAGAGATATTGCCCGTTCTGGTTCACGAGGCGCCAACGCTCTGTCAATACCACGGAGTGGGCGAAAGGTTGCGCAGGCAGGGCGCCTGCACCAGCCCCCCCATGATACTGGATGACATGATGCTTCCTCGGCCACGGGTCCTCGGACCCGTCCAGAAGTGGCTTCAGTGAGATTCCATCTGGTTCATACCCCTCCGGCACCGGGATACCACACAAATCGGCCAAGGTCGGCAGGACGTCAATGTGTGCGGACAACGTATCAATATCCCGCCCCCCGGTCAGCCCACCACGGGGCCAGTGAATGAAGAAGGGCACACGGTGACCGCCGTCGTAAATTGACGACTTCCTGCCGCGCATTCCGGCGTTGAAGCCCGACACCGCCTCGGAATCAAGCCCATCGAATTTGGCGCCTGCTGAAGTTCCATTATCGGTCATGAAAACCAATATCGTGTTGTCCGCCAAGGCAAGCTCGGCAAGCCGCTTGCGCAGGAGGCCCATGTTGTGGTCAATGTTGGCCACCATCCCAAGGAAGTTGGGATTCGAAACCTCCTCCCGGTCCTCGTAAGGTTGCGCCCATTCCGGGGGCACCCGGTAGGGTCCATGCGGTGCATTCAGTGCGAGGTAGAGAAAAAACGGCTTGTCCTTGTTTCTTTCCACGAAACGCAACCCCTCCCTGAACCAGACATCCGTACAGTATCCCTCGAATTTCTGAAACCTGCCCTGCATGTTCCCCACACCCGCACGCTCATAGGTATCGTCAAAGTAATCGTTGCCCCAATAGTCCGAGGCCTGCCCGATTCCACCGCAGCGATGCCAGAGGACATCCTGAAATCCACGGTCCTGCGGTCTATGCGGCGCATTGTCACCCAAATGCCACTTGCCGACCATTCCCGTGGCGTAGCCCGCACCCGCAAAGAGGTCAGCGACCGTCTTTTCATCCGGGTGCATCATCGTACGTCCCGAGCTGGTGCGATAGGCACCCGTGGAGCCGGGGTGATTACCGGTCATGAGCGCTGCCCTTGTCGGTGTGCAGAACGGGCTCACGTGAAAGTCCGTAAACCGCACGGCATCCCCGTGCATCCTGTCGAGGTGCGGTGTCTTCAGGACCGGGTTTCCATGGCAGCCCAAGTCCCCATAACCTTGGTCATCTGTCATTACCACGATGACGTTGGGGCGCGGCGAGGCGATCAGCGGAGAACACAGCACCCCCGCGATAAAAACTACCAAACCGCAATGCATGAGGATCTTTTCAGTTTATCTGTAATGACCGCCGCCTCCAGAAAAACCCGGTAAGCCTGTATCCCTAATTCTTCCCACTTGCAGCCTCTTCTCCCCTGTTCTCAAGAGAGGCCTCCCGAAGAACCTTGAACCGATGGGAGATCTCAACCGCCTTTTTTCTGTCAGTCTCGTCATAATCCCAAAACTCCTGCACGATCTTCTCGCACGCAGGATAGTGGGAACCGTCATCGCCGACCTCTTTACGTAGACTGGAGAACTGCTGCTTTAGCTCTTCGCGCACCCGAGCGTAGGCTGGGTTATCGTAGACGTTGTTAAGCTCTGCGGGGTCTTTGGTCAGGTCGTAGAGCTCCCACGCGGGCGGAGTCTGGTTCTTGCCCTCATAGTCCGCTCCATAGAAATAGATCAGCTTGTGCGTTTTCGTGCGAATGGCCATTTCCCCCGGATTGTCGTGGTGCGCCATGTGCATCCAGTAGCGATAGTAGGCAGCCTTTTTCCAGTCCGCAGGTTCCTTGCCGGTCTCGCAGATCGCCTTGAAGGACCGTCCCTGCATGGAACTGGGACGGGCAATTCCTGCGAAATCGAGCATGAGGGCAGGATAGTCCACATTTTCCACAATGGCATCACTGCGCGTGCCCCCACGGATACTTCCGGGGTAGCGAACGATGAAGGGCATTCGCATGGAGGGGTCGTAGGCCCAGCGCTTATCCTGATAATCGTTTTCCCCGAGCCAGAACCCTTGGTCGCCGGTATAGATGATGACCGTATTGTCGTAGAGCCCTTCCTCCCTTAGGTAGTCAAAGAGACGCTTAAGATTGTCATCTATACCCTTCACGCAGCGGAGGTATTTGCGAAGGTAGGCTTGGTAGGCAAGACGGGTGGTCTCACGCTCAGACAACCTCGCCACATCATAGTCGGAGGGAAACTCTTCCGGAAATCGCTCCTTCAGGTCAACCGCGTAGGAACGGCGTGGGTTACGCTTACCGATACTGGTTCCGATGTGAGCCATGAGCTCATCGTTATGCCCCCGGGTGGCAATAGAGCCAAAAGCCTTGGGAATATCATGGAGCGTAGGAGGCTCGGGGATGGATACGTCTCTGAGGTAGGACTGATAGCGGGGCGCATTCTCAAAGTAGTCGTGGGGAGCCTTGTACTGATGGCAGAGAAAGAAGGGCTTATCAGGGTTTCGTTTGTTTCTGAACCAGTCGAGGGCGGAGTCGGTGATGGCATCGGACGAGTGCTGACCCTCGTGAGTAATGGTGTTCTGCGGCCATTTCTTGGGGCCTTGGATGCGGAACATGGTGTCAAAGTATTTTCCCTGGCCCGGGAGCACCTTGTAATAGTCGAAATTCGGTTCCTTCTTAAGGTGCCACTTCCCGATCATGGCTGTTTGATAACCAGCCTCGCGGAAGAGGATCGGCAGAGCCTGCTTCTCGGGCGGAATGTTGCCCCGAAGGTCGAACACTCCATTCACGTGTGGATACTGACCTGTGATGATACAGGCTCGGCTCGGCGTACAAATGGCATTCGTGCAGAACGCGTTGTCAAAAGTCATTCCCTCGGCAGCAAGGGTATCGATGGTCGGGGTAGGATTGAGATCTTTAAGCAATGTTGCGTAGGCCCCCACCGCCTGAGCGGTGTGATCGTCCGACATGATAAAAAGGATGTTAGGCCGCTGGGGGGCTCCCCAGCCGATCAGGGCAGAGAAGGCGAAAACCGTAAGGATCAGGATACTCTTATTCATGAATCTTTTCTGGATCGAAAATGAAAGGAGAAGGCGGCGAGTCCATCTCTACTCTCTTTGAAACTAGCTGATGGGCAGGCGTGCTCAAGCCGATCCCCGGAGGCAGGTGATCCAGCATGATGACATGACCCACAAAGCCGATTGCAGCACTTTGCCGAAACGCGGCACGCAACGTTTCTACCCAATCAGGGCACGTTCTGTCGCGCCTCGCCGGTTTCCACCGGATTACCGGTCAAGCATAAGGCCCATCATTCCCTGACCTTCCCCCTGCTGTGGGGTATTCCAAGGCATTGAGCTGGCTGCACTCCCACTGGGCCCTGTCGCCCGAGGTCCATTATCCACACCACAGCTGCAGAAGAGGCCACCGGCAAGTGCCACTGACGCTAGGAAGACTGTTCTCATGCTGGAGAAATAGCAGGACTGACCCCGGAGGCAAGCGCCTGTTAAGAATCAAGCAGTAATCAGCAAGAGACTCCGCGTCTTATCGTACTAAAAAAAGACCGGCAGGATGCTCCCGCCGGTCTGAAAAATTAAGTCTCTCTGTGACCTACTGGCCAGAGGACGAATCCGCGAGGGTGACTTGGTCACCGGGCTGGATCCGGACGCCGGGGTTAATGTCCCGGGCATTCAGGTCGCACACGGTTTGGCTGGCCTCCACCGAATTTGGAGTGAGGCGACCCAGCAGGCGACCATTTCGGGTCACCAGAAGCTTGGATTGTGGCGTGACGTTCGAGTTGTTGGTTCCAAGATTCACAATCACAAATCCCCAGGTGGAATTTACGGAGGTGATCGCACCCACCTTGGCGTTCCGGGCAATCTTTGTCCGGATCTTGGAGAGACGATCGTTTTCCCGGGTGTTGGAAGCCCGCTTGTCCGCTACGTCCTTAGTCAGTTTGGCAATGTGTTCGTTGAGAAGATCAAGATCATCACCCCTCTTCTTGCGCACTTCCTGCTGCCGTTTGATTTCGGCGGGAATTTGAGCCCACGCCACATTCACGCCTTTCAGCTGTTCATCAATCTCCGCTTTGACCTTGGCAAAGTCAGCGAGCCGAGCCTCTGCCTCGTCGATCTTCACCTGAGCCTCTTCCTTGGACTTGTTCATTGAACTCTCCCGACTCTTCATGTTCTCCATGTCGGCAATAAGTTCTGCGTTCTTCTGTTCTGCTGCTTCGAGCGTTGTCTCAGTTTCCGTGAGGGTCTCCTGAGTTTTATCTTCAGTTCTCTCTACCTGGTTTTTAGTGGTCCGGGTGGTGTCAAACAGGGCGATCTCGGCTTCAAGTTTTCCCTTGTTGTCGAAGCTCCAGTAGGCAGCCGCTCCGGCCACCAGAACGGAAAGTCCATAAAAAATGTTCTTAATCATCGTCTTGAAAAGTCAGAGGTTATCCAAATGGGTCAGCTTCGTCCGCTTGGGCAGGCTCGGGTTCGGGTTCAGGCTCCGCAAGGGGATCTGTATCCAGAGGCTCGGGATTAAGCTCAGGCACGGCAGCCGGCTCAGGCGCCGGGGCCGCTTTCTGAGCGGAGCGCACTGTGTCACCCACTTGGACGCTTTCACCATCGACCACCGAATCGGGGACAATATCTGCAGCCGCACTCTTGGATTCCACAGTTGTGACCTTGAGGCTGGCGATCACCGCATCATCTCGAACAACCTCGAGAGTCGAGTTCTTGACGATCCCAAGATCATCACCACCTGCGAGAGTGACGAATCCGAGAGTCGCATAAACGCTCCGAATACGTGTCTCCGCTTCAGGATTGCTCTCACCTGAGACTCGCCAGCTGATCCGCTCACGCACATCAGCAAGAGAAGCCTCTACCCCCGCAAGCTGCGCTTCGAGGTCTGCCCGGTTAGCCTCTCCCTGGGTTATATCCAACTCGATCTGGCTGAGGTCACTGGTTAGCTGTTTCAGCTCTGCGACGACCTGTTCAACATCTCCAAACTCCTTGATGGAGTCTTCCTTCTCATCGGCCTCAGCCGTCTTGGCTTTGGCTTCCGCCTCCAAAGCGGCGACCTCGGCCTTCAGCTGCTCGTTCTTTTCCTTCTGGGTAGCGTTCTCCGCGGTCTTGGTCTCGTTCTCCGCATTACGCTCCGTGAGGGTGGTTTGAGTCTCCTCCAGGGTATTTTGCAATTTCTTGAGACGACCCTGAGCGGCGGCGAGAGTATTCTGCATATTTTCCCGCTTCAAAATCCATCCCCGGTATCCTGCTCCTTCTTTGTTGCTATCGCCTTGGTTCTTGAAAGCAAGGAAGCCAGAAATCGCGAGGACGACCGCCGTTAAAATCGCAAATATATTTGCCATGGTTATTTCGTGCAGTTGGGATTTAGGTGAAGGGCCAACTCTGCATCAGCCCTCGTGGGCGGGCTCCAGTGTTGCCAAGGGTGGACATTAACGACCACTAATCCATCGTAACAACCTTAAAATTACCGGAAAAACCTTCCATTTCTTTACAAAATGCTTGCCTCGGCACTATCTCCCCCGCGCGCATGAGGACCATTCTTCGGGTTATCAGCTACCTCCGCAGCTACCCCTTGCTGGGTAGTGCCCAACTGATATGTGCCACTTTGATGGCCTTGAGCGTGGTCGTTTTCCCTTCAATCACGGGATACGTGGTGGACGAGATCCTCCCAGAGCCTGCTCGCCACCACGAGCTCCTTTTCTGGGTTTTCCTCGGATTGATGGGGTTTTTCCTGAAAGACGCTCTGAACTGCGCCCGGATCATTTTAAACAACCATTTCGAGCAGAGGGTAATTTTTGATATCCGCTCGGATCTGTATCAGAAACTCCAACGCCTGCCTCTCCGCTGGTTCGATGGGCGCCGCACGGGCGATATCATGACTCGCGTGGTTGAAGACGTCACCGCCATGGAGCGCGTGCTGATCGACGGTATCGAACTGGGCCTCGTTGCCATGATCCAGCTCTTGGCCGTGGGCGCGGTCATGTATTACACCGACGTTACAGTGGCGCTCTGGGCAACCCTCCCCGTGCCCTTTCTCGTGATCGGCGCGTGGATCTACACCAGAAACGCCCGGGAGCGCTACCGGGGACAGCGGGATGCTGCCAGCGATATGAACTCGCTTCTTCATGACAACGTTTCCGGGATTTCCCAGATCAAAACCTACACAGCGGAGGACAGAGAGCATGAGCGATTCAATGCGTTCTCAGACAAGCTGCGACAGGCCAGCCTTCGCATCATGCGCTGGTGGGCTTTTTACTCTCCGGGCATGTCATTTGTAGGGATGGTAGGCTACGCCCTCGTACTCGGATTCGGATCGCAGGCCGTGATGAGCGGTCGAATGGAGCTCGGTGAGCTCGTCCTCTTCTTTCTTTTGCTTTCCCTCTTCTACGAGCCGGTAAGTAAACTGCACCAACTGAACCAGATGGCCCTCTCGTCCCGCGCTGCTGCCGACCGGGTCTTCGAAATTCTCGACTCAGAGGACGAACCTCATTCCGAGGCGGGCGGGGCCCTCACCGAGCCTGTCCTTGGGGATGTGAAGCTCGAAAGTGTTTCTTTCTCTTACGGAGAACAACCCACTCTGCGGGACATCACCCTGCATGCCAGACCTGGAGAAACCATCGCACTGGTCGGCCCCACCGGGGCAGGCAAATCCACCATCGTCAACCTGCTTTGCCGTTTTTATGAGTATGACAGTGGTTCGATCACCATCGATGGGCAGGAATTGAACCAAACCAGTAAGTCCTCGCTGAGATCCGCCCTCGGATACGTGACTCAGGAGGCCTTTCTCTTCAACGGGACTGTTCGTGAAAACCTGCTGCTGGCGAAACCAGAGGCCGATGAGGCAGATCTCTGGAAGGCTCTTGAATCCGCCAGAGCGGACAGCTTGACCCGGGAACTCCCGGACGGCCTCGACACCAATGTGGGTGAACGCGGAGTTAAGCTATCTGGGGGAGAAAAGCAGCGTTTGTCCATCGCCCGTGCCCTGTTAAAAGATCCTCCCATCCTTCTCCTGGATGAGGCCACCGCCTCCGTTGACTCAGAAACGGAGCGCCTGATTCAGGAGGCTCTCGAAGCTCTCATGGCTGACCGAAGCGCTTTTGTCATCGCACACCGCCTCTCAACGATTCGCAATGCCGACCGCATTTACGTCCTCGATGGAGGAACAGTTGTCGAGCAGGGAACCCATGAAGAGCTTCTTAAGGCAGACGGACTTTACGCCGAACTGTCCCGACAATCCTTTCTCATCCACCAGGAAGAATCGTCTGAATAAAACGCCCGAATTCCTTTTCAAAGTTTTCGCGTGAACTCACCCCTCTTCACTGTTCTTATCCTGATCTCCTCACCATGATTGACATCCGAACCATACGAGATGATTCTGACACCATCAGGCAACGCCTTGCCTGCCGGCATGATGGTTCCGCGGATATGATTGATGAGGTCCTCAGCTGTGACGAACGCCGCCGCAAGGCGGAAACGGCCAAGCAAAAGTTGCAGGCCGAGCGCAAGCAAACCTCCAAGGCCATCGGTGCCTTGCGTGCGAAAGGGGAAGACAGTTCTTCCATCGAGGCACAGGTGAAGGAAATTGGAGAGCAGATCAAATTATTGGAGGAAGACGGCTCCGCAGCCGAGGCCCGGCAAAATGAATTGCTCCTGAACATCCCCAATCTACCTCACGAAAACATCCCGCAGGGCGAAAGTGAGGAGGATAATCCTGAATTGAGAACCTGGGGAGCGAAGCCCACGATCAACAACCCGGTGGACCACGTCGCCCTGGCTGAGCGCCATGGCCTCATCTCTTTCGAAGACGGGGTCCGCATTGCTGGCAGTGGCTTTCCCGTGTTTCGCGGAGAAGGAGCACGCCTGCAACGGGCTCTCATTCAGTATCTGCTCGACCTTCAGACGAGGGAACATGGGTATGAGGAGGTCGGAGTTCCCTACGTCGCCAGGCAGGAGTGTGGAGTGGGTACCGGACAGCTGCCGAAATTTGCAGAGGAAGTCTACCCGACTGAAAACGGGGAACTCTTCCTCATCCCTACTGCTGAGGTTCCTGTCACCAACCTTTACCGCGACACCCTGTTACAGGAAAAAGACCTCCCCGTGAAAATGACCGCGCACACTCCTTGTTGGCGAAGAGAGGCTGGGAGTGCAGGAAGGGACAACCGTGGAATCATCCGGGTCCATCAGTTTGACAAGGTCGAACTTGTCCAAATTGTGCACCCTGACGAATCCTTTAGCGCTCTTGAAGAGCTTACCAGTCACGCAGAGGCCATCCTCCAATCCCTGAACCTCCACTATCGGGTAATTGAACTTTGTGGCGGTGACATCGGGTTCGGAGCTGCTCGAACGTATGACATCGAAGTGTGGGCGCCCGGTCACGGTAAGTATCTCGAGGTATCCAGCTGTTCCAATTTTACAGACTACCAGGCGCGCCGCATGAAGCTCCGCTTCAAGGATGCGGAGGGGAAAAACCGGCTCTGCCATACCTTGAACGGATCCGGAACAGCGCTACCTCGCCTCTATGTGGCACTCCTTGAGCAGAATCAACAGGAAGACGGCTCGATTAAGATTCCAGAGCCTCTGATCCCCTACTTCCGAGCCGACCACATTGGTTAAGTCTGAACCTGCGTGCAGTTCAAAGGGAGGCGCCTCTCGACAGGATACCCCAAACGTCCGGCAGGTGTCTTGATTCTCCCGCCCAAATCAACCTAGGCTGTCCCCTGCAGACAATGCCCTTAGCTCTCGATCCCCGCTTCTCGCCCCGCCGGCGCTATCTTCTCGGCATATCCGGCGGACGTGACTCAGTGGCACTTCTTCATACCCTGCTCGAAGCAGGAGCCCAGAAAATCGTCCTGTGTCACCTGAACCATCAGCTACGCGGTCTGTTTTCTGCCCATGACGCCGCCTTTGTCCGAGATCAGGCCGAGGCCTGTAACCTTCCCTTCGAAATTGCCCGCGCCAATGTCCAACGCCGCGCGGCGGATGAAAAGGTCTCCATCGAGGTCGCTTCGCGGCGTTCCCGTCACGACTTCTTCACGGAGTGTGCTCGTAAGCATCGGTGCAATACGGTTCTGCTCGCCCATCACGCAGACGACAACGCCGAGACCATTCTTCTGAATCTGTTAAGGGGCTCGGCCGGCTTCAAGGGAATGAGGTACGAGTCCAAGGTCGAAGTGGGGCGAAGAAAACTCACCTTGCTCCGGCCTTTGCTAGGTGTTCGGCGCAGCGAAATCGACCAGTTCCTCGAGGCCACCGCTATTCCTTACAGGGATGATGCCAGTAATGCAGACCCTTTCACTCCTCGGAACCGACTTCGTGCTGAGATTCTCCCTCTCCTTGGGGAGGTGATGGCACGAGACGTTGTCCCTGCGATTGTCCGGGCATCAGAGTCCAGCTTGGAGAGTGAGGAAGCCTTGGACGAGCTTCTTCAGACTCTGGATCTTATGGACCCACAGGGTCGACTCTTTCTACCAAAGGTGCGCAAGCTTGCAGAACCCTTACAGCGGCGAGCCTTGTTTGTTTATTTAAAGGACGCAGGTGTCCCTAACCTTTCCCGAGATGTCGTGGAGCGCTGCTTAGGGCTCCTTTCTCCAGACACCCCGGCAAAGGTCAGTTTGCCAGGAGCCTTGCACTGCTGCAGACGCGCCAATCGAATCTTTGTGGAATAGAAGCAGGAAGTCTCCCGCCATTTCACGTTCTTCAGGCCTGCTATTTTCTGGGATTCCTGAGCTCCTCTTTCACCTTCTCTTCCAGTTGCGCGTAGAGCTTCTCATCTGCACGAAGAGCTTCTTTTGCTCCATCGCGACCCTGCGCAAGTTGTTCCCCGTCGTAGCTGAACCAACTTCCCCGCTTCTGAACAAGATTATACTCCAAGGCTAAATCAAGGAGTGATCCAACGGACGAAATTCCCTCGTTGTACATGATGTCGAATTCCGCCTCGGTGAAAGGCGGCGCCACCTTGTTTTTGACGACTTTGATCCGGGTCCGGTTTCCCTGCACCGACCCGTCAGTCGCCTTAATCTGTCCAATCCGGCGAATGTCCAATCGCACCGAGGAAAAGAATTTGAGCGCCCGCCCTCCGGGGGTAGTTTCAGGGTTGCCAAACATCACGCCGATCTTCTCTCTAATCTGGTTCGTAAAGATGCACACCGTGCGAGCCTTGGAAATAAGCGCTGTTAATTTTCTCATCGCAGCACTCATCAAGCGCGCCTGGGTCCCGACCGTCGAATCGCCAATCTCGCCTTCAAGCTCTTGCTTGGTTACCAGGGCCGCAACAGAGTCCAGCACGACGACATCGATGGCATTTGAGCGTACAAGTGCCTCACAGATTTGCAGAGCCTCCTCCCCGGAGGATGGCTGGGAAACAAGGAGGTCGTCCAAGTTCACCCCAAGTTTCCTTGCATATTGAGGATCCAGTGCGTGCTCGACATCAATAAAGGCTGCGAGACCGCCCCTCTGCTGGGCCTGGGCAATCGCTGTCAGGGTGAGGGTCGTTTTGCCCGAGGACTCCGGCCCATAAACCTCAACGATCCGTCCCCGTGGCAGGCCCCCAACACCCAGAGCCCTGTCAATGAGCAAGTTCCCGGTGGGAATGACATCGACATCCATGCAATTCTCATCTCCCATTCGCATGATTGCGGTTTCTCCGAATTCCTTCTGGATCGAGGAAATGGCGAGGTCTAAATTCTTCTTTCGGGCTTCTGCCATTTTCTGAGCAGCTTTGTCCTTCACCGGGGTGGCCGCGGCTTTCGTAGAGGACGTCTTTTCTTCAGGTGAAGAGGGGGCGGAGGGTGCTTTTTGGTTGGCCATTGGCTTAGGTTTAGCAGCAACAATACTCATGACAATTTTGATTTGGTCTTCCGCTAGCTTAGAGCGCTACCTCGCCAAAGACAAGGATTAATATGTTCTTGTGAACACTTGTTCAAAAACACGCTATTTTGGAGGCTCTACAGGTAATTCAGGCCGCGCGGTAGCTCATCTCAACTACATCCCATCAGGTTACTTCGCACCCATATTTGGGTAGCCTGGTCGAAATCGGGCAGCCACCCCTAGAGAAGTCTCCAAAAAGTTAGAGCTGGGTCATCGACCGATTCAATCGGCTGATTGCGAGTTTCAATGATCCCATCTGGGTCTACTATATTATACTGAGGATAAGTGAGCTTCGGCTCATGGTGTGACCTGAGACCAGCCCCTAAAATACAACCCGTGACCAACAATCCCATGCGAATCCTCGTCACAGCGGCCCTCTGCCCTCTTCTGCTCAATATGTTTTCCTGCAGTCCAATCGACCCTCAACCGTCGGTAAGCGCTAAAGTGGCCTCCAAGTCGAGTTCTGCGCCGAAGGGAAAAGTGGTTCTCGTTCACGGAATCTTTGATACGCGCATAGGTCTCCCGTCCCTGTATGAGGCGATCGTGAATGATGGATATGAATGCCTCATGCCCTCACTCAAACCGGTAGACGGTCGGGACGGCCTCGAGCCAATGGCCAAGCAACTTCAGAACGAGATTGACCAGAAGTGGGGCCCGTCCTGTAAGTTTTCGCTGGTGGCATTCAGTATGGGAGGGTTGATCTCGCGATACTATCTTCAGGAGCTCGGTGGGGCCTCACGCTGCCAAGGGCTCTACACCATCGCTACGCCGCATAATGGTAGCTATGTGGCCTACCTTTATCCCGGGCGCGGAACGAACCAGATGCGGCCAGAGAGCGAATTTCTCTTTCAGCTCAAGAGAAGCGAACACGTCTATGACACTCTGCAGATCCCAACCACGTCCTACCGAAGCGCGGTCGACATAGTAATGATCCCCTTGAAAAGCCCCAAGTGGCACCGAAGTGAAAACGTGCGCCTTTGGTCTCCCATCCACCCCGCTCTTCTCTGGGACAAAAAGCTCCACCGGGACCTCCTCAGGCGGCTCGATCGGAATAGAGAGCACTCGCTAAATTGAATCGCTCTCAATCGGGCGCTCGCCTTCGGAATAGGCCCGCTGGACTTCCTCCCCGATAATTCGGAATCCCTCTTCCACGACTTTTTCGGGCATCGTAAACGAGATCCTCAGGCACTCATCTCGATGAGCCCAGTCACTCTCCTCTAGGCCGTAGAAGAAATAATTTCCAGGGACTACCAGGACATTCCTCGCCTTGAGCCGCTGGTAAAGCTCAGAGGACTTTATCGGCAAGCCCTCGAACCAGAGCCAGAGAAACAGCGCGCCCTCACGCTTGTGAATCCGCCATGGAAGCGCGGGGTCGAAATACTTTTCGATCATGGCCTGAGCCTGATCCGAACGGTCCCGGTAAAATGGCTGCACCACCTCATCGCTCAATCGCAGAATCTCCCCGCTCTCCATCAGCGGCTGCATGATGGCCTGGCCCGCATTGGTATTGGAAAGTCCCACAATCGACGTCATCGAAGTCACCCACCGGATCACCTCCTCCCGAGCGATCACAATACCCGTACGAGTTCCCGGTAATCCTATTTTAGAAAGGCTCTGGGTCAGAATAATATTCTCGTTCCACACCGGAGTGCCTCCGCTGAAAATGATATTGGGAAAGGGAGCTCCATACGCATTGTCTATGATGAGTGGGATCTCATGCTCCGCAGCCAGCCCTGCAAGCTGCCGGATTTCATCATCAGTCAGGACATTTCCGGTAGGGTTTGTTGGCCGTGATACACAGATCGCAGCCACCTCCTCATCAATCTCGAGAGAATCAAAATCCACCCGGTATTTGAATTCGTGCTCCCCAAGCAGATCAATCCTTGGCTTCATGCTCCGGAAAAGATCACCCCCTGCCGATTGGTTGGCGTAACCGATGTATTCCGGAACCAGAGGAAGAAGGACTTTCTTGCGTCGCCCATCCTCAAAGCGCCCAGCCAATGAATTGAACAGGAAGAAAAAGGCAGTCTGGCCTCCCGCAGTGATTGCCACATTTTCTGGCCCAAGGCTCCACCCAAATTTACGGCATAGGAGACCGGCAAGCGCGTTCCGGAATTTTTCATTCCCTGCAGGGCCCTCGTAATCGCCAAGCATTTGCTCCAATCCCCCAGCCTCCGCCATGATCTCTTCCATCCGGCGGCGCCACACAGCGTCAATTTCTGGGATGTGGGCAGGCTGTCCACCGCCGAGCATGCACATTCGTTCCCCTCCCGCTGCCAAAGCGAGACCCAGATCCTCCATCAATTCCCCGATGCCGCTACCGGTACACAACCCTTGGCCAAACTCTGACAATTCCCACGACATATCGGTTAGATCTTCCCTGACTTAGACCACCGCGAAGAGCATCACCATCACAATACCCGGCGTCACACAAAAAGAGAGGCCCGGGTAAGAGCCGGGCCTCTCTTTTTTTGAAGCTACGAAAACTGTGCTGCTGGGCTGTTATTCAGTTTTCGCTGGATTTGAAAGTAACGGCAAGGCAGGGCGGCGGGGGCGTTGTCTCCCTGTAGAAATCGCTTAACGGCGCACTACTCTCTGGGGGAACAGCTCGAAGCTTCTCTGGCTGAGCCTTACCGTCCCCCGGTGGTCCGACATTTTCACAATCAGTGTATATACCCCTCCGGCACGGCAGGCCTTGTGAATTCCGGGAACACTGAGAACTCCAACGCCACTCCGGCGAAGGTAAAACTTTGATTCAACTGTCGTGCCGATCCCCGGACGATTTCGGAGCTGACCCTTCACGACCTCCACCCAGACGGCGGCGCTTGAAGGGAGGTCGCTCAATTCGATTAAAACGGGAGGTAAAGACTGGAAGGCCCCCTTCTCGAGACCAGAGATCACGGCCTTGGTGGTAACTGGCGGCGCAATGGAAGAGCGTTTGACAGCCCCCCCCCGCGGAAGTGCCGCGGGAAGGGATGCACTGACAAA
>Ga0160423_10000995_pt1 | contig 23503 bp, 27 predicted proteins | sample CRUFie14St8metaG_FD_108191 | JGI IMG/M metagenome (GOLD analysis project Ga0160423, IMG submission 108191) | Marine microbial communities from the Costa Rica Dome - CRUD Field 142mm St8 metaG | ecosystem: Environmental > Aquatic > Marine > Oceanic > Photic zone | place: Costa Rica: the Eastern...
AGAATTCTGTGAAGTAAAAAATGAGATATGCAAACATGTTTTTGAAACATACGAAAAGCCTCAAAATTATGATTACCTTGTTTCTTTGACTGAAATCATTGAAGACATGAGATATAGGAAACTAAACATAAATAAAAAAAATTTATTTATGTTCAAGGGAGAACATAGAAAGTTTGTTCAAAACTTAAGTAAGATTGAGCATTCGTGCAAGTTCAACATCTTCGGAACAAAGACCGGTCGTCTCACAACTGAACCTAGAAGTTTTCCAATTCTCACCATGAGAAAAGACCTACGCCGCGTTATAGAACCTTTTAACGACTATTTCGTCGAGCTAGATTTCAATGCAGCAGAACTAAGAACAATGCTGGCTCTCAAAGGGAGACAACAACCGAAAGAAGATATTCATAAGTGGAATGTTGAAAATGTCTTCAATAATGAAGTCACTCGTGAAGAGGCCAAAAAGAAGATTTTTGCATGGCTCTACAATCCGGAAAGTTACGATAAAATGTGCGAGCACGCATATGGAAGAGAGTCGGTGGTACAAAAGTACTTCACGCAGGGTCAGGTGACGACCTTTTTTAACAAAGTTATTCCGTCAACAGATAGAACAGCTTTAAACTACATCATTCAGTCAACATGTGCAGAGAATGTTTTGAGACAAATGATAAAGGTATCTAATTACCTAAAAGGATGTAAATCATATGTTGCTTTCCCGATCCATGATTCTGTTGTACTTGACCTTGCAAAAGAAGACAAAGAAAAATTGCCAGAAATAATAAATATTTTCTCTAATACAGCTTTAGGTAAATTCAAGGTGAATATTAGTGTTGGTATGAATTTTGGTGAACTAAAAAAAGTTGGAGGATAATTTTGAATATTGTTGGCCTAGGCTCAGCCGGCTGCGGAGTCGCCTCCGCTCTGTCTGTGTACCCTGAATATAAAATTTATAAAATAGATGTTGACACCAAGGGCGATAGGTGCTATAATGTACCTAAGTTTGAAACAGCAGAGGAATATGAGGCTTACGATTATCCAAAGCTGAAGACTTTTTTTAAAGGAATAAAGGGTAAAACCTATTTTATTGTTGGCGGCTCCGGAAAAATTTCTTGTGCCTCTTTGAAAATTTTAGAAAAAATCAAAAATTTATCAATTTCTATAATCTATATCAAGCCGGACTATGATTTGTTGAATGACGTTCAAAAAATGCAAGATAGGGTAGTGTATGGGGTTCTCCAAGAATATGCACGCTCCGCCGTATTTGATGAGATATGTTTGGTTTCTAACTCTGATTTAGATTTAGTAATAGGAGGCGCCCCAATTATAGGATACTATGATAAACTAAATGAATTGTTGGCCTCAACCTTTCACATGATAAACGTCTTTACTAATTCTAGCCCTGTGATGGGAAAATTACAAAAACCAAAGCAAACACACCGTATAATGACAATCGGGCTGTTCGATGCAAAAAAAGATCAAGAAAAAATGTTTTTTTCTCTTGACAACTCCCGAGAAAAATGTTATATTTATATCATAAACGAAGACAAGCTAAAAACAGACTCAACACTGTTTAAAAAACTCAAGGAGCAAGTAAAGTCAAAAACATCAGAAGACATAAATGTAACATATGCTGTATTTTCTTCGGATTATGAATACGATCTTGGATATGTTATAGAGAGAACACCACACCCACAAATACAGGAATTAGATTGAAAGCGCATTTAGGAACATTTCGTAAAAAAGATGGAAGTCGTAGAACCATGAGGTTCGTAACAATTGATAATTTACCAAAAGATTTTTTTACGTCTCAAACTAAAGGAACAGGAAAGAAAACCAACCTTGCTGAAGGAAGTAACTTAGTTTGGGATTTAGATAAACAAGGATTTCGTGTTTTTAATAAGAACACGATTATTGGAGAGCTTCAAGTATTTCATATTGAAGATTTGAGTCTCGCCGAAACAACAAACAACCCAGTGGGGTGAGATATTTGTCACCTCAACTTTAGCCAAAGGCACATATTCATTACAAAGGAGAAAATAACATGGCATTAGATATCGCAAAAATTCGAGCGCGCTTAGATAGCGTAAAAAACAACGGAAAAGCAGGAGGATCTTTTTGGCGACCGAGTGATGGTACCCAGACAATCCGAATTGTTCCCACACCTGATGGAGACCCATTCAAAGATTATTGGTTTCACTATAATTTAGGTCCAGATCAAAAAGGTGGCCTTTTATGTCCAAACAAGAATCATGGAGAAGGTTGTCCGATTTGTAATTTCAAGGACCAGCTTTGGAAAGAGTTTAATAGTACTCAAGATCCTGATACTATGAAGCTTGCCAAAGATTTGAGTCCACGCCAGCGATTTTTTAGTCCTGTAATGGTACGAGGTGAAGAATCGGAAGGAATTCGTATCTGGGGGTACGGTAAGACCGCTTATGAATCTCTCCTGAATCTCGTTCTAAATCCAGAGTATGGGGATATTACCGATATTGATGATGGGACTGATCTGACGCTGACATACGGTAAGCCACCTGGGGCAAACTTCCCTAAAACAACACTAACTCCACGTCGCCGCACCTCTCCTTTATGTGATGAAGCAGTAGGGGGAGATGCTGAGTGTACTCGATTGATGGATAATATTCCGAATATCGATGCACTTTTCCCAAAAAAGACCAAAGATGAAGTCCAAGAAGCATTGGATAGCTTCATCTCTTCTTTGGAAGGCGAAGATTCCGAAGTGACCGTTGACACAGCTTCTACTCCTACGAACAATGCTGTTCCAGATGTAGTTAGTGCTTTCAATGAGTTGGTAGGAAACTGACATACCCTCTATGTGTGTGGCGCTCTTCGGGGCGCCACTTTTCAAATCTTAAAATAAAAGGAAAAAAATGAACATTCTAAAAGAAAACCGAGTTATTTCAAACTCTTTCATCGCTGCAACACTTCTTTCTATCTTTTTGTCGATCGCTATTTGGGTCGGTGCTGTGGGAGATAGTGCAGAACAAACACAACGACTTGCCCTTTTCGTTGGTCTTTGGGCACCAACATTCATGGGCTTTGCCAATTATTATAAAGAAGACTAGTACACATGCAGCCACAGGGAGGCATGGGCTTATAGATGTCTCACTTTTTATTCGCAAACTATTATAAGGAGAATCAATGCCAAGAAAAGTAAAAATGACAGGCAAACTATCTATGGAAGAGATGCGCAAACTTGTCAACAAAAAGGCCGGCATGAATGTGGCCTTTGACCTCAAGGAAGAGAATCCAACCGAAGTAACTCAATGGATCCCAACTGGGTCTCGATGGCTTGATTCTATTATTTGTCGAGGAAAACTAGCAGGAATTCCTGTAAGTAAAGTAGTGGAAATCGCAGGGCTAGAGGCGACCGGAAAATCTTATATGGCTGCGCAAATTGCAGCAAATGCTCAAAAAATGGGGATTGACGTAGTCTATTTTGATTCCGAATCTGCCATTGATCCATCTTTTTTAGCTAATGCCGGTTGTGATTTGGACCGACTTCTTTATATTCAGGCAACTTCAGTTGAATTTGTTTTGGAGACAATCGAAGAACTTTTGGGTTCTGGAAGTCAAATGTTGTTTGTCTGGGATTCTTTAGCACTAACTCCTTGCGAAAGCGAAGTGGAAGGCAGCTTTGACCCTATGTCACAAATGGCTATGAAAGCTAGAATTCTAGCCCGCGCTATGTCCAAATTGACAATTCAGATTGCCAATGCCAATGCTACTCTGCTTGTCCTAAACCAGTTGAAAACAAATATTACGAGAGTGGCAGCCGAAGCTATGACTACTCCTTATGTAACGCCTGGAGGCAAAGCCATGGCATATGCCTATTCTTTGCGAATTTGGCTAACCGGGAGAAAAGCAAAGGCCAGCTTTGTTTTGGATGATAATGGATTTAGGATTGGTTCGGAGGTAAAAGTAAAACTTGAAAAATCTCGTTTTGGTACTGCTGGTCGCCGCTGTAATTTTAGAATCTTATGGGGAGGTGACGATGTCGCAATTCAAGATGATGAATCACTTTTCGATGCTGTAAAAGGTTCAGACAATATTCTGCAATCAGGCGCTTGGTATACTATGGTATTTGAAGATGGATCTACAGAAAAATTCCAAGCAACCAAGTGGGTCGAAAAGATGCAAAATGATAAATTTCGTCAACGTGTTTATCAGATTATTGATGAAGAGGTTATTTATAAGTTCGACAATCGACAGGGAAAGGCAGAAGACTTTTATGAAAATGAGGATGAATAAAAGCTTCGCAAAATCGTCTAATAATATAGAGGAGAAAAAATGCTCAAAAAATTATTTATCATTGCTTTTATGACTCTGGCTTCAAGTACGGCTTTTGCTCATAATACCTGCCCATTACAAACTGTTTGGCGCCCCGGATACTGGAAAGTCTATTATGAGGGCACTCATTATGAACAATCTGTCTGGCAAGAAGGATTTTGGGTTTCTAAGAGGGTTTGCCCGCCGCCGCCCTTAGTCGTTCCCCGGCCAGTGATTACTGTCCGAGTACCTCCAGTCTTTCCACAAGTTAGAATTCATCGCCACCACCACCACCGTCGTACTACGCCTCACCATCACCGTCGTAGATAAAAGAGTTTTTAGTGTGTCGCCATACTATTTGATAGTATGAGCGACATTCTTTTGAAAATGAAATACGACAAGCTCCTTTCGGAGCTTAAGTTTATTGAAGACGACCTAAAATACCATAAGACTCTTATGGATACTTCTATGAAGAAATTCACAGAAAAATTTCGTAAGAAAACTAAAGAGATGGGGATTACTAATAATCTGTCTACTTCGAAGCCGAAAAACGACGATTCAAACAAGAGATTAGAGCAGAAAGTAAAAAAGCCCCAAAAGAAAGAAACAAGAGAGTTGTTCAAAAAGATAGCAACAGTGACCCATCCAGATAAGTTGCTAGGCCTACCTCTAAAAGATAGAGAAGATAAAGAAAAAAAGTTTCTTGAAGCTTTGCAAGCGGCAGAAGAGGACAAAATCCTCTCTTTACATAGGATAGCTAAAGAAGTGGGGATAGAAATGCCAGAAGTATCCCCCATACAAATAGCTCTTTTTGAAGAACAAATATCTTCCCACAAGAAAGAAATAGAAAATATGAAGCAAACTTGGATGTGGGTGTGGCTCAATTCTCCTGATGACGAATCTAAAGATCTCATAATGGAAAAATATATAAATTTTTTATTGACAAATCCAAAATAATAGGATATAATAAAAACATGATGAAAAGAGTAATGATTATCGATGCACTTAATGCATACTTCAGGTCCTATATCGTAAACCCCAGTTTGTCAAAAAATGGTCAGCCCATTGGTGGCTACAAAGGCTTTATTGGCACGCTACAGAAACTATGTCGAGAGATGAAGCCGGATCACATTATTATCGCATGGGATGGCGCCGGAGGCTCACAAAAGAGAAAAGAAGTAAACTCTAACTACAAAGAGGGTCGCAAACCAATCCGTCTCAATCGCGATGTCAGGGTTTTGACAAAAGACGAAGAAATGCAAAATAAAGTTTGGCAACAATATCGCTTGATGGAGATGTTGAATTTTATGCCGGTTATTCAATTGATGGCGGACCGAGTAGAGGCAGACGATGTAATTTCTTATGTGACCCAAGCACCTCACTATAAAGGGTGGCAAAAAGTCATCGTCTCCAGTGATAAGGATTTTTTTCAGCTGTGCGACGATGAAACAATTTTATATAGACCAATTCAAAAAAAGTTTGTTAACAAACCAAGAATTCTAGAAGAATTCAAAATACATCCAACAAACTTTGCGCTCGCTCGCGCCATAGCTGGAGACAAATCAGACAATCTTGATGGAGTAAAGGGTGTCGGATTGGGAACTATCTGCAAAAGGTTACCATTTTTTGCAGGAGAAGATCCAGTAACAATTCCGGAGCTTATTGAATTTTGCGAAAATGACAATACAGGCCTGAAAGCTTTCTCTTCTATCTGTGAATCACAAAGCGTAATAGAGGAGAATTACAAAATTATGCAGCTATACTCCCCCTCTATGTCTCTTGATGCGAAAAATAGAATAAAATACGCTCTTGAAAATTTTGAACCCGAATTCAACAAAACAGAGATTATTAAACGTATGCAAGAAGATGGCTTTGGAAGCTGGGATACTTCTGATCTCTTCGCGACATTCAAAAGAATTTCAAGAAAATCTTGACAGACTGTATTTATCGTGATATATTGATAAATATTAGGGAGGTTTGATGTCAAAGGAGGACTTTAGCCAGTACGGTAAGGACTTTCAAGAAACTTTGTGTCACTTGATTTTGACTGATCGGCCATTTGCAGATCAAATGTTTGAAGTTCTGGATATCAATTTTTTAGAACTAAAGTATTTACAAGTTTTTGTTCAATTGGTAAAACAATACCGAGAAAAATATTCTGTACACCCTACAGAAAAAATTATGACTTCTATTTTGAGAACAGAAATTTCTAACGAAAATGATTCTGTACAGCAACAAATTAGGCATTTCTTCGCAAGAATTTCTAAAAGCAAAATAGAAGATTCAGATTATATTATTGAAACATCTTTGGATTTTTGTAGAAAACAAAAACTAAAAGAAGCAATGTTGAAATCAGTAAAGCTTTTGAAGAATTCTTCTTTTGATGAAATCTCCCAAGTCATCAATGACGCTTTGAAGCTTGGATCTGATTCTAATTTTGGTCATGATTATGTAAAAGATTTTGAACAAAGATTTATTTTTAAGGCTAGAAATCCAATTGCTACAGGCTGGGAAGAGATCGATGGAATTACACATCAGGGATTGGGCCAAGGAGAACTTGGTGTTGTAATTGCTCCAACCGGTGCAGGGAAAAGCATGGCCTTGGTCCACATTGCAGCACAGGCTTTGAAGGCCGGGAAGAATGTGGTATACTATACATTAGAGCTGTCAGAAACTGTAGTGGGGTCCAGATTTGATAGTTGCATCACAAATGTTCCTCTCGGCGATCTATCTTCCTTCAAAGAAGAGATCTATGAAAAAGTTCAAATGATTCAGGGCAAGCTGATAGTAAAAGAGTATCCAACAAAATCAGCCAGCTGCCAAACTTTGAAAAACCACATAGAAAAATTACTAAGCAGAGATTTCAAGCCCGACATGGTTTTGGTTGATTATGGAGATTTATTAAGACCTATTTCAACTTTAAGAGAGAAAAGGCACGAACTTGAAACTATTTATGAACAGCTTCGAGCAATTGCTCAAACATACGGTTGTTGTGTTTGGACGGCTTCTCAAACTAATCGTTCTGGATTGAATGCCGAAGTTATTACAATGGAATCTATTTCGGAGGCTTTTAACAAATGTTTTGTTGCAGATTTTATTTTTTCAATATCCAGGACGGCGGAAGATAAATTGGCTAATACTGGAAGGATATTTGTTGCAAAGAATAGAAATGGTCCAGATGGCTTGATCTATCCAATTTTTATGGACACGAGTAATGTCACCATCAATGTTCTCGCTTCCACGGGGGAGACAATTGGTGAAGTAAAGAAAGAGGCCAAAAAGAGACAAGAGAAGAAATTAGTTACACTATACAAGAAATCAAAAGAAAGCGGAGGGAAATAAATGTCAATTAATACACTACAGGAATATACCAGGATCGCTAAATATGCGAAATATATCCCAGAGAATAAGCGAAGAGAAACTTGGAAAGAGCAAGTAACACGAGTCTTTGATATGCATAGGGAAAAATTTAGCGATAACGAGGAGGTTTTGTCTTATATTGAAGAAGCCGAATCGGCGGTCTTGAAGAAGGAGGTGCTAGGCTCCCAAAGAATCTTGCAATTCGGAGGTGATCCGATATTCAAGCACAATGCTAGAGTATATAATTGTGGTTTCGGTCACATCAATCGAGCGCGCGCTTTCCAAGAACTAATGTATCTTCTTTTGTGTGGGTGTGGTATTGGCTTTTCCGTTCAAAAGCACCATGTTTCTCAATTACCCATTGCCGCTCGCCCCAGTAGACTTATCCCAAATAAACAATATATTGTTCCCGATACAATTGAGGGTTGGGCCGACGCTATTGGGGTGTTGGTGACTAGCTATCTGGGGGGCAATCCAGAGTTTGATGAATATATTGGCACCAAAGTTGATTTTGACTATTCTGAAATTAGGCCAGCAGGATCGCCTCTTAGTTCTGGCGCAAAAGCGCCGGGTCCCGATGGCCTCCGTCGTTCTATTGAGAAAATAAGAGAAGTATTTGAGGCTGCTCTAGGTTATGAAAATCGAGTAAAATTAGAGCCAATTCATGTTTACGATATTATTATGCACGCTGCTGATGCTGTTATTTCTGGAGGAGTTCGCAGATCCGCAACTATTGCCCTGTTTTCTCCGGAGGACAAAGCCATGGCAACAGCAAAAACCGGAAATTGGTTTGTAGAAAATCCCCAGCGAGGAAGATCAAATAATAGCGCCCTCTTAGTAAGAGATGAAACTAGTAAAGAAACTTTCAACGAGCTTATGTCTTGGGTTAAAGAATTTGGAGAACCCGGCTTTGTATGGGCAGAAAACACAGAGATGGGCTTCAACCCTTGTGTGGAAATTGGACTTTATCCTATAGATGTTGAAACAGGAGAGTCTGGGTGGCAGTTTTGTAATCTTGCCGAAATCAATGGCAAGAAGGCCACAACTCCTGAAAATTTCTATCAAGCTTGTCGTGCAGCCTCTATCATAGGTACCCTCCAAGCTGCCTATACTAACTTTCCTTATTTGGGTGAAACTACAGAGAATATTACAAAAAGGGAAGCACTGCTGGGTGTGTCAATTACTGGCATGATGGATAATCCAGACACTTTATTCGATGCACAGATTCAGAGAAATGGAGCAAAAATTGTAAAAGATGTAAACAAAGAAGTATCTGAAATTATTGGCATCAATCAGGCAGCTAGAACAACTTGCGTTAAACCAGCTGGTTCGACAAGTTGTATTTTGGGCACTGCTAGTGGTATTCATCCACATCATGCAAAAAGATATTTTCGCAGAGTACAAGCAAACGTGCAAGAGAATCCGGTCAAACATTTCAAGACATTCAATCCTCGCGCCGTCGAGCGCTCGGTTTGGGATCCCAATGGGGTTACGGAAGTAATCACTTTTCTTTGCGAAGTTCCAGTAGGAGCAAAGACAAAGAACCAAATTGATGCATCAAGGTTATTAGAAAGTGTTAAGTTAACACAACAGAATTGGGTTCGATATGGTATAAATAAAGACTTGTGCGCACAACCATGGCTTAGTCACAATGTCTCCAACACAATTCATGTTAGGGATAATGAGTGGGATGAAATTGCGGATTACATTTACAAAAACAGAAAATATTTTGCTGGAATTTCTCTGATTCCAAATTCAGGAGACAAAGACTACCCACAAGCACCATTTTGCGCAGTTTTGTATCCAAATGATATACTCAGAGAGTACGGTCCAGGGTCCTTCTTTGCCTCCGGAGTCATCGAGCGCGCCCTTGCAGCTTTTGCGGGAGATCTTTGGGCAGCTAGTGATTTTCTTCTCGGCATCGGCGAACCTCTAAATTCAGCATCTCCGATCAAGCAAGAATGGGCGAAAGCAGCAATCAAGTTTGCAGACAGCCACTTTGACGGCAATGCCAGAAAAATGACCTATTGTCTAAAAGATGTTTATAATTTGAAATTGTGGGAAAAATTAGCACAAGAATATAGTGATGTTGATTGGACAACAATGTGTGAAGAAGAAAATAATGTAAAATTTGAATCAGAATCTGCATGCGCTGGTGGCGCTTGTGAGATGCCAACAGAATATTTAGAAGCCTTGCGCGCAACAGCAAGTTTGGAGGAATAATGATTTTTAAACCATGTAATAGATATCTTTTGGTCAACAAGAGAGAGAAAGAAAGCAATAGTTTCATTGCACTGCCTGATGATTTTCGATCCCCCGATAAATACGAAAAAGTAAAAATCTTAGCAACTTCCACAGACACGCGCCCAGAATTTTCTGTTGGTCAGGAAGTTGTGGTCTTATCTCATATGGTAGAAGAGGTTGACTTTGGTCATGGAACTATCTATTTAGTATTAGAAAATCATGTTGTAGGAACCTTGAAGGAGAGCGAATTATGACAAATGAAGAATTTATTAAAATGTTGAAAAATCTCATCAAAGAAACAATGGGCGAGGAAAAGGATGTTCTTCTTGAGACTCCTAAACCAAAGAAAACCATTCGCGAAAAAATGAGAGAACGTGCTAAAAAAAATAGACAAGCATGAATATTTCTATGATAAAATAGTTATCGGGGGAGGCCTGAATGCTCTCCTCTTTTCTTACTATAATAATATTCCTTGCATTTTTGTGAGGCCTGAAGCTCCTTTTCGTTTTGATATGTTTCACGATAAAGTAGATTTATCTAGCCTCGGCGCAGACTCGGCATGCAGTAAATTAGAATTATGGCAGAGACTTATTTTTATTTTGTCTCTATCAGGTCTACTTCCCATGTCTTCTAAAGCTGATTCTATAAGCATAAAAGAAAATAAAATGAAAGTGATAACTGAAAATTCAAGATTAGGAAGATTTGAATTTAGAAATATAATTATTTTTGATGATCATAAAATAAAAGGCCTACCTCCCATAAGGAAACAAGAGATTGGAAAATGTAGAGTGGTTGATTGGTTTGATGTTCGTACTGGTATGGAGCACGATCATGATATATTGCAGACCAAAGATAGTTTCATTAAGGAGGTTATTTTTTATCCCTCCGAAAGATTTGGAAATCAAAAAACAGAGAGAATTAGAAAAGATCTTGTGGCGATATCATATTTGGACGAGAATCAACTAAATAATTTTGATTATTCCGACACAATGGCCAAGTTCAAGATAATACAAATGATGAAAGATGCAGGGATAAAGGGGGCCAGAAATGGAAGAGATTTGAAAAACCCGAATTTGTATCGCTATTATTCTCCAAAGATTGAATCCGTAGAGAGACAGATTTATAAAAATATAAAAAATCTATATAAGAAAGATAAAAGATTTTCTTTTTTATGCCAAACCCCAGAGCAGGTTATAGAAAAATTTTCTAGAAACGAGCTTGCCTATTCTACTAAAATAACAGACTTATTGTTCAAAAAAGACTAATTATATGACGATGGGACATCTAAAAGACATAAATGAGGGTTATTTTGAACATTTTTGCCACGCTTTCGAGCTAGGATCAGTTTTGTTCCTATCTTCTTTTGGCCAATTTCTTCACGCAGTGGTTCCAGATATACACCCCCCTTACGGATCAGACGTATCGTCTTTGATGGAGTTTCTAAAATCAAAATTACCGGAGAACAGAGAATGAAAGAACTTTTCGAAGGAGTGAGACGCTGGGCATCTCTCAATGAAGAGCAGCTTCTAGCAGAAGGTCGCTTGCAGGATGCAAAAAAGAAGTTTCCGAATGTGGACGCCGATTGGATTGATCGTATCGCAGACCGTGATCCCTCTGGAAACAACAAATATCTAATGTGGGCTGTAAAACAGTTCGCAAAAATAACAGAGCCTTGGATGAAGAATGCACCATCAGAGCCGGGACAAAGATGGGCTGATTCTGATGCTCAAGCGATCTACAATGCTTACATGACCATCGTCGACGCAGTAGATAAATTTCACAATAACTCACAAAGATTGAAAAATCGAGACATCAATGCCTATAAAACAATCGATGATGTTATTTCTGCTGTTAGAAAACTGGGACTTACCCAGAAGCAAAAAAGAAGAAAAAAAAGAGAACAAGCCAAGGAAGGGTCCGAAGTTATTGATGAGAATGACGATTTTTGGATGATTCGTCCGAACACGACAGAATCTTCTTGTTATTATGGCCAAGGAACTAAGTGGTGTATCTCCGCAACACAAAGCAGAAATTATTTTAAGCAATACGACAGAGAAGGAAAGGTCTTTTATATGTTAATGCTAAAAAACCTCGACGATGATGATACTGGTAAGAAAATAGCTCTAGTGTATGGCAGAGATGTCTCTCCGGATTATGATGCAGAACCAGAAGAAATTTATAATGCTGAGGATTTTGCATATAATGTAGAAGAATTTTATGATAAAGTTGTTGAAAACTTTATTGCCGCGCATTTTGCAGATTATGAAAAAATAAAAAAAGAATACGATGACTTCACAGCAGAGCACGACGAAGAAACCCTCACTGACAACGTTAGGAAAATTGCCAAAGAACTAATGGATGCCGGCACACCATACGATTCAGATATTGACGAGCAGGATTTCAAAGACCTAGATGATTCAGATGATTACTGGAGCCTTGCGGAAAGTATGGAACAATCATTCAGGAGTGCAATGTACAACATATTCTATCAGGCAGCTTCACATGCCGAATATAATCCCACCGGACCCAGTGTGGAAGATTACGAACAAATGGTGCAGGAGGCGGATTTAAGTCATGTCGATGTCACGATTGAAGACTATGGTTTCGATAATAATCAACTTTGGTGGCAAGCAACAATGGTTTTCGATTTCGAACTTCCAGATGGCACAGAATATGCAAAGGATGAAGACGGAGACGAGACAGACTTTGATTATTGGGAAGACGAGATTAAGAATATTTTCATAGGTGCTGCTGATGAAAATTATGTTTACCCTGATGAATCTGAAGTTTATGATGAGCGAATAATGTTTACTTTCCGACAAGGTGACGTTTATGGTGACAGTTCAGATTTTGAAATGTGGCTCGGCAACATGGAAGAGATAGATGGAAAATATGATGATATTTTAGAGTCTGTCGTAGAACTTCTTGAGCAGAGCGAAATTATAGAAGATGAAAGTGCTGAAGAAAAAAATGAAATGGTTCGAAATCTTAGAAACATGAAAAACTTTGATGTAAGTATAAACAAGGGCAAGCTTGTTTTTGAACAAAATCGCGAATACAAAATGAATTTGCCACTTACCAGAACATTGGGCATACCACAGCTAAAGAGAGTTCCAGCCAGAGGCCCAGGAGAGAAGCTGGCAAAAAGCCCAGACAGAGATCAATACATAAAAGATGCGCTCCGTATACTTCAAACCAACATGGCCAAACATCAGTATTTATATAGCGCCTTTAATTCAACCTATGTTACAGCTATAGATCAATATATGGATTCTCGCGCAAAGCAAGGTGACTTACCTCTGGGGATAAAGGAAAAGCCAGAAAAAGAATCTCTACAAGAATCCAGCCAAGTAAAAACAGACATGGGTCCAAGATCAAATCGAACTACTCTAGATTTTACAGATTTTGAACTTTCGTTAGATAATGGCGGGGAGATGTATGCTAGTATAAGATTTGATAAAGTTTTGCATGATCATATTTATGGCATGAAATATTTCTTATGGCTCGATAAAAATTTAGATGCTTTTTATGAAGTTATGGCCAACACTATTCTCAAGGAAGCGAAAGAAATATATGATGGTTACATGAGGCGCGAACCGGAACGCTTCGAGCCAAAAGAAGTTTCCGAAAATGTTTCTTATGGAAGGTTGTGTGAAAATTGGAAAAGTTGGCTAAATGACTAAGAGGAATAGTTGAGTTCTTTTCACTTAGCAGGGATTGTTCCCGTAGCGGGACAGCCCCTTGATTTTAAAATGGATTGGCATGATTCACTAATGCCTATCGCACCAGACTACCTTGCAGTCGAACGAGCAGTTTTTGAATGTGCTTGGGCTGGATGTGAAACAATTTGGATTGTAGCCAATGATGATATGACACCGCTGATTAGACACAGGCTCGGAGAATGGGTGCAGGATCCCGTCTGGGTTGGGAGAAGGCATGACCCTTATCCTTCGCAGACAAGGAAGCAAATTCCAATTTACTATGTCCCTGTTCATACAAAAGATATTGGCAAGCGCGACTGTCTATCTTGGAGTGTTATCTGGGGAGCAACCACTGCTTTTAGAGTTTCGGCTCAATTGAGCAAGTGGGTTGTCCCAAGAAGGTACTACGTTGCCTTTCCCTACGGCGTTTATGATCCGGAGGTCCTACGACCACACAGAAAAGATATTTCAAGCGAACGACCTTTTATGTTAAGCCACGATGGGAAGACAGTCAAAGACAATGAATATCTCGGCTTTACTTTTGATAAAGACGATTTCATCATGTGCCGCAGAAAGATCCGCGAAGGTACAGGCCAATACAATTCCGAGGTCTTGGAAGATGGGATATTCCCCAGAGAGAAACTACCAAAAGAAGAAAGATACTCAGCGCGCTTTTTTTTACTTGACAAAATCTTTGAACCTGTTATAATAGATATAGAAAACAAAGTTGAAGTTTCATGGTATCACAACATAGATTCTTGGGATGGCTATTGCAACTACTTGGGGTCCGAGCAAAGAAAATTGATTGAGAGGCCCCACCCAATCTTTATGAAATATCACGAGTGGAACGAAATAGGAGTAGACGATGAGTTTGACGAAAAGCACTAAAAAAGAATTGATTACTATGATCGAGGATTATCAAAATAGACTACAATCTATCCAGAGATCTGTTGGAAAACTACGAAAAGAAATTTTCGACCTAGATTTGGATATCGAAACAAGACAGCAGGTTATTAAAAAGATTGATAATTATATCGACAATCTTGGGTAGGAATTGAGTGTGATAGAAAAGCTTCTTTCCGTTGAGCCGGGAGATTATGTATCTGTTTATGAAGAAAATCAGTTCGTCTGTAGTGGTATAGTAATGGAAGTGTATGATATTCCCAATACCTTTGGCCGTGAAATGTACATTGTCTCTACGGGAGATAAAGAAAATACTTACGATAATAGTTTTTATTCCTTAGATATCCTAAGCAAAGCAAAATAAAATAATTTAATCATTGACACAGTTATTGGCATGTGTTATATTACTTATACATTTGGAGAACACACATGAATAAGATTCCGTTTGTCGGATTACACGCTCACTCGGTTGCTGGAAGTATTTTTGATGCCCTCGGCTACCCTCAAGAACATATGGATTTCGCCTATGAAAATGGCATGGACGCGCTGGCTCTGACAGACCACGGTAATATGAATGGCTTACCACATCAGGTTCTGCACGCCAAGAAGATGAGGGAGGAGGGGAAGAACTTCAAGCCAATTTTCGGCATCGAAGCTTACTTCCTCCCCTCCCTCGATGACTGGCGCAAGGATTATGAGGCTGCTAAAGAGGACAAGAAGAAAAGCAAGACCTTGAGCAAAGATGTTACTGCAACTACGGTCGAGGATGAAGATGCATCCAAAAAGCAGGTTCGCAATATTCTAAACCGGCGCCGCCACCTTATCTTGCTCGCCCAAGACCAAGAAGGTTTGAACAATCTCTTCGCAATGATTTCAGAATCATTCGGTCCCAATAATTACTATCGCTACCCGAGGGTGGACTATAAGACTCTGCAAAAGTATTCTAAGGGGGTCATCGCGGCTTCCGCTTGCTTGGGTGGCGTATATGCTGGTAATTATTGGGAAAACCGCGAGAATGGCGAATCAGCAGTCTTGGAGGCTATGCGAGAAACTACTAAGCAGATGATTTCGATCTTTGGGGATCGCTGGTATGGAGAGCTTCAGTGGAATAATATTCCTGAACAACACGAACTAAATAAATATATTATCAAAATGCACGAAGAGTTTGGTATTGAACTTATTTCAACCTCTGATTCTCACTATCCTACACCGACCGCTTGGAAAGACCGAGAACTCTACAAAAAGTTGGGATGGCTTGGTAAGCCACGTCCGGGATATGAAAGTGCAGAGCTTCCTGAAGGCGTCGAGGAGATTGGATATGAACTTTATCCTCGTAACGGTAACCAGATGTGGGAAGCATATAAAAAGTATTCAGAATCCTGTGGTGTGGACTATGATGATGACTTGGTTATGAAGTCAATCACAAATACGTATCATATCGCCCACGAGCGAGTGGCAGACTTCCTTCCAGACAACACTGTTCGTCTTCCAGACTTTGTTATTCCTGCTGGCGAGACAGCAAATTCAGCACTACAAAAGTTCTGTATCGAAGGTTTGCGTCGTCTAGGCTTGCACACAAACGAAGAATATACTGAGCGTTTGCGTACAGAACTTGAGGTTATTTCCGACCGAGGTTTCTCAAAATACTTTTTGACCATGAACCAAATTAGTCAGAAAGCAAACGAAGTGATGCTCGCTGGCCCCGGTCGAGGCTCGGCAGCAGGTTCTTTGGTAGCGTATGCTCTGAATATTACGCAGGTCGATCCCCTCAAATATGGTCTCCAGTTCTCCCGCTTTATGCGAGCAGACGCAACTGACTATCCAGATATCGACTATGATGTGTCTGATTCTATGGGACTCAAAGAGATGCTTATTCGGGAATGGGGCGCTGATAAGGTCGCGCCCATATCCAATTGGAACACTCTTCAGCTAAAATCTTTGATCAAGGATATTTCTAAGTTCTACGGAATTCCTTTCAAGGAGGTAAATGAAGTTACTTCTGTTATGATGGGAGAGGCAATTGGTCCAGCTAAGATAAAACACGGAATCAAGTCGGGTATTTATAATCCCACCTTTGATGAAGTAATGGAGTATAGTACCTCTTTGCAGTCTTTTCTTTCTCGCTATCCGCACGTAAAAACTCATGTTGAGGTTTTATACGGACAAGTTCGATCTTGCTCTCGCCATGCGGGCGGTGTCGTAATCGGCGAAGATCTAAATAGTAGGATGCCGCTAATCAATTCAGGTGGTGTCCGACAAACTCCTTGGTCCGAAGGTCAAAACGTCCGCCATCTTGAACCAATGGGTTTTATCAAATTCGATGTACTTGGATTATCGACCCTCAAAATGATCGAGGGAGCAATCTATCACATCCTCCGTCGTCATCACAATATTGAAAATCCGACATTTGAGGATATCAAAGCTTTCTACGACAAGAATCTCCATCCAGACGTGATGGACTTCAACGACCAAAAAGTTTATGAAAACATTTTTCACAAAGGTAAGTGGGCCGGGGTGTTTCAATTCACGGAGGCTGGGGCACAGAACTTCTGTCGCCTTGCAAAGCCAACTAACTTGATTGACCTTGCTGCTATTACATCCATCTATCGCCCCGGCCCACTGGGTGCGAATGTTCACAATGATTATGTAAACGCGAGAGAAAACCCGCATCGACTCAAATTTATCAACGAAGAGCATAGATCAGTAACGGAAGAGACCTTTGGATTCCTCATCTTTCAGGAGCAGATTGCCGAACTTGCACATAGGCTTGGCCGAGATATTTCTCTTGATGAGGGGAATGCACTTCGTAAGGTCTTGACCAAGAAAGGTACAGGCAAGGAAGCCAAGGTCAAAAATAAACTCCGAAAGAAATTCATCGATGGCTGTATGGACCGAGGTCTCAAGCAAGGTACAGGCGAGCGCCTGTGGGAAACATTTGAATACTTCTCCGGATACGGCTTCAATAAAAGCCATGCAGTTTCGTATTGTATTATTTCTTTTCAGTGTGCTTGGTTATTGAATTATTATCAGGTTGAATGGCTTGCTGCTTTTCTGGACAAGGAGCCGGAAACCCGAAAAGAGAAAGCGATCAATGTCGCCAAGTCTTTTGGTATGGGGATCAAGAGTTTGGATGTGAATTCTTCAGGCCGCGTGTGGGAAATTTCAGAAGATGGTAAGATGTTGATTCAGCCTTTATCCTCTATCAAGGGCTTGGGCGATGCCGCTATTGATCAGATCATTACCAATCGTCCATTCGAAAAAGTTGAAGACTTTTTATTCAATGAGGAGATCGTATATTCCAAGCTGAATAAAAAAAGCTTAGATGTTCTTTGTCGGTCTGGTGCCCTCAACAGCTTGATTGACGACAGATTTACGGGAGGCAAACACTTTTGGTCTGCAATCTGCGTTGACCGTCCGCGAAAAGAAAAGAACCTTCTTGAAAATATAGACTTGTATTCTCCAGAAGGAGATTTTTCTGACGAAGAAAAGATTGGATACTTAGTAGAGTTGACGGGGGTATTTCCATTCAACCGTGTAATGAAGCCTGAAATCTATGAACAACTCAACGCCGCGCTTATTCCGCCAATTGCAAATTATGATCCAGAGCTTTGTGAGGTTGTTTGGTTTATTCCTCGCAAGGTTGTCCCTAAAAAAACAAAGAATGGTAAACCATATTGGATTCTTGAGGTTATTGACGATACCAACACTCTGACTCGTATCCGCTGCTGGGGTGTCAAGGACCATGATAGAATTTTTGTCAATAAGCCATATATGGCTAAGTTAGAGCATAATGAGAAGTGGGGCTTTTCAACACGAAGCCTTCGTAGAAATTTTAGAATTTTAGCTTGACAGCTTCTCTATAACATGCTATATTAATAAAACAAATAAGAGGTGTTCAAATGAAAAATAATGTTTTCCAACTAAGTTCTGTGAGTGAAGAAATCTTGACAAAAGATGATTTTCTTCGTCAACTTGAAATTGAGAAAAAGACACATGAACATAGTAAGATTGAAGAAGAGAAGAAGAGAAATTCTGTAATAGAAAAAGAATGGAATCGGATGGTAATCGGGCTAACAAATAAAATCTTACAATCAATGCTAAAAAGCAGGAGCGACCGCAAACTAGTGAGCGCAACTAGCTTGCTTGGCCAACATGGAATTCAGAAAAAGAAAAATGCTTATATAAGGGAACACAATGGCTGGATTGGTTACTTAGAGAAAGTTTTGAGGGAGCAGAAAAAACTAAATGAATGGTACTCAATGGATTTTCATTTGCATTTTTGGAACACTTATGGACTCCCGGCATTCAATGATACCCGCCACCCAATTCCATCATCTGCTTCAGAAATCAGGTTTTACGGAGTTTCTGATTCAGTAATTAATGATGCGAATAATAACAAAAATACATACGTCTTTGTCATTATGGAGCAGGTAGAGAAATTATTGAAAGAGAATGGCTATAAAGTCGAAAACACACTAGAGTTAGTCAGGCGAAAGGGTACTAAGTTTGTAGCAGTCTATTCTGGAGGTCTTGAGATTTCCGCAGAATAATTTATAAAATAATCTCTTGACAGCTTCTCGATAACATGCTATATTAATAAAACAAACAAGAGGTGTATATGCAAATTCTAGGTTATGCTTGTATCAACATGGGTCTTTCGGAGCAACCGAAAAGTAAACGTGTCACAACCAATCGAACAATGATCAAACGAACATTCAAGCAACGTGGAATTGCGTATGCATCCGAACTTGCTTTGCAGAATGTCAAAGACTTGCGAACCATTCTTAAATGGAACTTCGACAATGACATTCACTTCTACCGCATGTCCTCTAACATGTTCCCGTGGGCTTCAGAGTATGAGCTTTCTGACATGCCAGACTACGAACAAATCAGCGAAGAGCTTGCCAAAGCAGGTGAGTTCGCTCGTAGTGTGGGTCAGAGACTCACTACACACCCCGGACCATTCAATAAACTCACAAGCCCCAAAGAGCGCGTCATCAAAAACACTATTCGCGACTTAGAGATTCATGGGGAGATGATGGACTTGCTCGGTCAACCGCGTACTCCTTGGGCTAAGATCAACATTCATGTCGGTGCGACGTATGGAGACAAGCCATTCGCTATTTCAAACTTCTGTCGCAATTTTGAAAAGCTATCTGATTCTGTGAAGTCTCGTTTGACAGTTGAGAACGACGACAAAGATTCTCTGTATTCTACAGCCGAGCTTGTGGAAGAGATTCATTCTCGTATTGGTATTCCTGTCGTACATGACTTCCATCACCACTTGTTTACACACCGTGGCATGTCTCAAGCAGAGGCACTGGCTATGGCGTGTACTACATGGGGTGATATCATTCCAGTTGTCCATTATTCTGAATCCAGAGCCAAAGAACACAACAATCCAAAGATCAAGCCACAGGCACACTCTGATATGATTCGGGATTACATCGATACCTATGGTCAAGAAGTCCACATTATGATTGAGGCAAAGCACAAAGAGCTTGCACTCCTTGAGTATCGAAATAAGTATTGTCAAACAAAAAAGCTACTAGCAGGATAAAAGTGTTGACAAAAATATAAGATGATGTTACAATAAAACAACTAGGAGGTTGTATGAAGTTTGAAACTGTGGTCACTCATGTGGATTTTGAATTCGATGAAGTTCGTTATGCTTTAGCAGATTATGTTGATTTTTATCACAACAAACCGCGAGTAGCAGAAGACATCAGGAATAATAAGTTCGAAATCGATCGAACTAAGAAGGGAAAATTTAGCATCCGGATTAAGAATTGAATTTGTCAGTTGATATTATCGTCGGATTACAACACGGCGACGAAGGAAAAGGGAAAGTAACCCATCACCTTATGAGGTGTGGGGATTATACACACTGTATTCGCTACAATGGCGGTTGCAACGCAGGTCACACAATCTATCATAAAGGCGAAAAGTTCGTAACTCATCATATTCCAGCTGGTGTCTTTTTTGGAGTGAAAAGTATTATCGGCCCAGGCTGTGTGATCGATATTCATAAATTTTTTGCAGAGATCAAAATGTTAAAAGAAGGTGGTATTGATGTATACAATAATATATTTATTGCAAAAAATGCTCACGTCATTCAGGAGAAACATATCAATACTGATTCGGGAGAATCAAAACTTGGAACAACAAGAACTGGTAATGGTCCGTGCTACAGCGAGAAATATGCTCGATCGGGAAAGAGAGCGTCGGAGTACACCATACTTGAACCATTTTTGATTGATATGTATGAGGAGTTCTATTTTCACAATCCTGATGCTAAGGTTCTGTGTGAGGGCGCCCAGGGATTTGAATTAGATATTGACTGGGGTGATTACCCCTATGTTACAAGTAGTCATTGCACTGTTGCAGGGGCACTGGCCAATGGATTCCCGCCGAGGTCTATTCGGAGAGTTTATGGAGTGGCCAAGGCATATGAAACATATGTTGGTACAAAGCAATTCCAGCCAGAGCAGGAAGTGTTTGAAAAAATTCAGTGGGCTGGTATGGAATTTGGTGCTACCACCGGCCGCCAACGCCAGTGCGATTGGATGAGTTTACATCATTTAGATAGAGCAATCCAGATAAACGGTGTTACTAATTTGATTATCAACAAGTTAGACGTTTTAGAAGAGGTTGGGTCATGGAAAGTTTATTCAGGTAAAGACAAGCAGAATCTTATGGTATTTACGAACAGAGATCAGTTTAGCCAATATATTGATCATTATTTTTGTGACCTAAAGGTCTCTTTTTCTGACAGCCCCCATCAAATCTGATGAATATACTAGATCTACACGGAACAGAACATGACGAAGCAGACTTTATTATAGAGAGGTTTGTAACGGACAACTTTCAAGAGCTTCCTGTAAAAATAATTACAGGAAATTCGCCTTTCTTTATAAGCAAAGTGAGCGAAGTAACCAGCAAACACAAATTGTTCTGTTATAAAGAGGGACATGTAAACGAGGGCTGCTGGATAGTGGTAAAAAGTCAGTGGTTCTAAAAAAAATGCTTGACAGCATTGAAAATAAATGTTATATTATTATTAGAAACAAAATAGGAGTTTATTGATGATGAGTGGTTTCGAAATTTTTGAAAATGTAGTAGAAATTCATGCTGAAGAAAATGATGCAGAGGTGAGTACAAAAGAGCAAAAAATGCTCGAATATGTCCGCAGCCTCCGCACCCTTGAAGATGCTATGGAGCCGTATAAGGAGCAAAAACGAGAATTGAAGAAAGAATTCAAAGAACAGGGGTGGCTGACGGGAGATGAGATTTCTATGACAGTCAAGGCATATCGAATGATGAAGTCAGAAAACTTTGACTTTGATGAATTTACAGAGATTTATGAATCTCTCGCTAAACTTACAGGACGTGCATAATGATTTTAGAATATTATCGAACACGAGGTGATGTAGTCCCTCCAACACGCGCAAACCCTTCTGATGCTGGATTAGATGTGCATTTCAACCCTGAAGATGGAGAACTAAAAGGTGCCTATCTTCAGCCAGGAGAGAGCAAGCTGTTTTCTACTGGTCTAAAGTTTGGCGTCCCTCATGGCTACATGCTTGAAGTGAAAAACCGAAGTGGAAATGCCTCAAAGCGCAGCCTTCTCGTGGGTGCCTGTGTTATTGATTCGGGTTATGACGGTGAAGTTTTTGTAAATTTACACAATGTTGGAAACGAAGAACAATTTATTGAGCGAGGAATGAAGATTGCCCAAATCGTAATGGTTCCGGTTGTTCACTTCCGAGCTTTGGAAACTTCGCGGGACAATCTATATGATTGGTATCCGATTACAATGAGTGACCGAGGCGATGGCGCTTTGGGATCTACAGATACAGCACCAAATAAAAATAAAACATCCGGCTGGGAGCTTGGAGATCAACTATGAAAATCAAACGTTGCTTGTCGTTCGATGATGTGCTGCTAGTTCCAAATTATTCCAATATTGAATCTAGGTCTCAAGTATCTACAGCCAGCGAATTGGACAATAGTAGGGCGTTCTCTTTGCCTATTATCTCCTCTCCCATGGATACGGTTACGGAAGCAAAAATGGCCATCGCTATGAACGAAAGTGGTGGCCTTGGGATCCTTCATCGATATAATTCTATCGAAGAACAGGTTGATATGCTTTGGCAGTGCCGCCAGAACGGTGTAACAGACGTTGCAGCTGCAATTGGAATCAGTGGGGATTATCTGAACAGGGCAGAAATGCTTGTTACTCAAGGTGCTAGTATTTTGTGCTTGGATGTTGCTCACGGCCACCATGTTCTAATGAAAGAGGCTATTACGCAAATCCGTATTCGATATCCTTATGTGCATATTATGGCTGGAAATATCGCCACCCGAGAGGGGTTTGAAGATTTGTCCAAATGGGGCGCCGATTCTGTCCGTATCGGTATCGGTGGAGGATCTATTTGTTCAACCCGCATTCAGACCGGGCATGGTATTCCCACCCTGCAATCAATTGCCGATTGTGCCGAGTCTGGCATGACAACCAAAACAAAAATTATTGCAGACGGAGGAATTAGGAACAGTGGAGATATCGTCAAGGCTTTAGCCGCAGGTGCAGATTTTGTTATGTTAGGATCCATGTTGGCCGGGACGAAACAAACGCCCGGACCAACCCTAACATCTCTTCAAGGTAAAAAATACAAGACCTATAGAGGTATGGCAAGCAAAGAAGCGCAACATGACTGGCGAGGCCGTCATAGTTCTAATGAGGGTATCTCGGCAACAGTCCCTTATCGTGGTTGTGTGACAGATATTATTAATGATTTGAATAATGGAATTAGGAGTGGATTTTCTTACACAGGAGCAAAATCCATGAATGAACTTCATGCGAAGTCAAAGTTTATTTTTCAGACCGTAGCCGGCCAGATGGAGAGTAGCACTCATATTTTAGGAAGAAAATAATGCCTGACTATGGAAAAAAAGATAAAAGAATTTCTTTTTTAGATACAGACAAAAGAAACGCAGACTTTCTAATACGA
>Ga0160423_10000996_pt1 | contig 23498 bp, 15 predicted proteins | sample CRUFie14St8metaG_FD_108191 | JGI IMG/M metagenome (GOLD analysis project Ga0160423, IMG submission 108191) | Marine microbial communities from the Costa Rica Dome - CRUD Field 142mm St8 metaG | ecosystem: Environmental > Aquatic > Marine > Oceanic > Photic zone | place: Costa Rica: the Eastern...
ATTTGACGGCCGTTGGAGCCTACCAATCGACCAAGATCGCCGTATCAGAAATCGTTTCGGCGTGGTCTGAATCTTCCGTATATGCTTACCCTGCAGGAAACACCTCGTCGTGGGCCTCGCAGGGTTCCTTTTCGGAGGACGACATCGATGTGCCGATCAACGACGCCCAATGGGTCAACGGCACCGGAGTCTTTTCGTTCAATGTCACGGCCTATGTACAGCACGCTCTCGACGCCAACGTTGCCGAGTTGGATGTGTTTTTGTTCCCTGTTGAACTGGAAAACGGCGTGAACGGTCGCGTTCAGTTTGCCTCCAGTGAATCATCAAACATTGACGTTCGTCCTCGACTTAACCTCACCTACAGAACAACAGCGGCGTGGACGCCTGCAGCCCCAACTGGTCTGCTCCCAGCCGACGGGGCTACGTTGTGGAACCTTTCACAGCCGCGCCCTTCCGGCATGAACTCAACCGAATTCACCTGGAACCTTACCTACAACAACTACACACGCTACGTTTCATGTGGAGGACCTGACCCCTTCTTTTTGGATGAAAACACGATATGTTACACCTCTGATGAGGTCGCTGCAGGCTTGGTGGGCAACACAAGCATCGATTTGCTCAACAACACCATCCATGCGTCAAACATGTACAAGGGTGACATCTGGCAGTACTGGCGAATCCGCGCCGACCAGGGCGATCGAATCGGCAGATGGTCGGTCACCCACGAATATCGAAATCCCGTCGACCAAGGAAGCGATGACGGAAACGGCAACCACACGCTGAACCTTTCTCGGGGTTCTATCTTCGATGAAACAGGGCTCTTGCCGTCGGTTCCTGATGTTGAGATTGATTCGGGAGCGACCGTTAACAAAGGCAGTTCGGCGACGATGTCGTTGGGCGTGAACGCCTTGGGCACGGGCGAAAGTCGAGTGCTGATGGAATTTGACCTGACCAACATACCCTGGCCTGCGGCCATGACGCCGACGCAGATGGTGCTGCGAATGTACCAGATCGGCGTTGGCGGAACATCGTCCACCACCGTTGCAGCCTATCCCTGCAGCGGCTTTACCGAGTCCAGTGTCATTTGGCTGACCGCCCCAACGTGCTCGGGAACGGAGATTACTCGCTCAACCATCACGCTCGCTCAGCCGGTTGGATGGATTGAATGGGACCTCACCGGGCTAGCACAGTCCAACATTGCCAACGGCAACACCACCATGACGTTCATGCTTGCGAAAGTTGGTAGCGGCGGTTCATCTCACACGTTCTATTCGTCGGAATACAGCGACGCTACCTACCACCCACACCTTGTTTTGGATTATGTCGACAACGTCAACGGCATCTTGCCTCCCGTCCAGCCGGTTTTGAATTCGCCAGCGGACGGACAGGTCCTGTACGCCGAGAGCAACGGGCTGTTGACGCCACCGTCCCAACCCGTGTTGACGTGGTCGCCCGTCAGCGGTGCGACCGGCTACATCGTCACCGTCGCCAACGAAACGGGCGTGTTCAAGTTCAAATCTTGGGAAGACGACGAGATCACCAACACCACGTTCCGGTTCTCCACCAACCTCAGTGAGGGTCAGACCTTCTCTTGGTGGGTTCAGGGTGTTAACCAGTCCATACCAGGGCCTTCCTCTTCACGTTGGAGTTTTGCTATCGGCGACCCCGACCACACCTACAACAACGACTACACCTACACTTACATGTTCCAAACCGGCAGCGAAGTCGCCGCCTTCGGTCACACCAACATACAGGACACCACGCTTTACAGTGAATACCCGAACACCAACTTTGCTGGCAGCTCTGTTATTCGGGCAGGGACCTATTGCGGGACGCTTTATGCTGACGAATGCCGAATTAACATCGGCCTGGATGCCTCTCAAATTCCGTTTGCACCGTACCAAGTGGTTCACTCTGCATCGCTCGGACTGTACGTTGAGGATTGGGAATCCGTGCAGGGCGCAACCTCGGTCTCCTTCAGTGTTCATCCCGTCCTAAACCAGAATTGGAGCCAAGCCTCTGCAACGTGGAACGGAACGACTGGAGGCGTGCTCTGGGGCTCACCCGGGATGCAGGCTGGCAGCGATTACGGGTCTGCCATATCAACGACCGTGGTCAACGTCGACACGACAGGGTGGCTTTGGTTTGATTTGAGCACACCCGGCATGACCATCAGCAACCATCAGGCATGGATCATCATCGCCACACCAAACACCGGACACGCCCATGCTTCGTTTTATTCCGGTACCGCAAACAACGTTGATTTCCGTCCGAAGGTCATGTTCAACACCACCAACATCACGACGATGTCCATCAGCCCAAGTGGTTCGCTCACCACGGACGCTGACACAGCCGTGAACTTCAACGCCGTTGCTTACGACCATTTGCAGATGGTCCAATCCACGCCAGTCACTTGGTACGCCTCCTCAGGAAGCATCGGCAGCAACGGTCTGTTCACCCCAAGCACAGCGGGCATCGTTTCGGTGATGGCCTGCTTTGGTTTGGTGTGCGGGACACAAAACATCACGGTCACGCCCGGTGCAGCCGTCGACCTCGTCGTCACCCCGTTGACGGCCACCATCACGGCTGACGAGAACCTCACCATCACGGCGCAAATGGCCGATCAACACGGCAATTTCAAGCCAGGTGAAAGCATTCTCATCACGCCCTCAAACGGCAGCGTGTTCGGCACCACGTTCTTCCCATACGCCGCTGGCGATCACACCATCACCGTGGCGCATCCAGCGAGCGGCCAGCAGGTTGTCGTCGACATTACCGTGCTGCCTGGGGCCCCTTCGTACTTTGAGCTCGGCGGGTGTGAAGGAACGGTTCCGGCCGGTGTTTGGTGCGACATCACGATCGACCTTTTCGATCAGTTTGGCAACGTTCTGGACATAAGCGATGCAGGCGATTTGACGTGGACCACAACCAACGGAAATTATTCCGAAATCAATCAGCAATACTTCCCAGACCATGTCGGCACTTGGTGGCTGAATCTCAGTTCGATTTCAGGCGCTATGGCTGAACTCCAGATATCGGTCGGGCATGGAGCCATTGACTACCTCGAATTGAACGTCTCCTCTATGGCGGTGACGGCCGATGACCGTGTCTACATCAACACCACTCGAGTCGATGTGAGAGGCAACCGTCTGTCGGTGATTTTGCCAGCAGACAATTGGACGAAGACCTCCGACGGGCAGTTGACGCCTGGGGCCCCAGCGATATGGGACCCGGTCAAAACGGGCTCTAAAATTCTCGAAGCGCGATACGAAACCGAACTGACGCAGGTCGTCATTGCGGTTGAAAGAGGAATCACGCAATCCCTTCGACTCATGGTGGACGATGAGGTGCGAACGTGGCAGAGTCTTGAAATCACGGCCGATGAAACACTTGAAGCGAAGATTTTCGCCATAGACGCCAAAGGCAATCAGTGGGCCGTTCCGGAAACAAATTGGTCGATGGAGCACCCAACCATCAGCGATGCCTCGAACTTCCTTGAGGTTCTTTCAGGCGACACCACGACGTTTACACCGTACTATGCCTCAACCGAGCCCTACATGCTGTTAGCAACCTACACCGACGCCAATACATCGTTGAGTGTTGCGTTGAACATTACCGTCGACAACGGTGTGCTGAACAGTGTCACCATCGAGGGTGTGGCCAACGATGCTGACCGTTCAACTGGTGCGGTCATTGAGTTGACCTCCGATTATGCCATCGACTTTTCCTCACAACTGTTCGATGCCGACAACAACCCGATCTCCTCGGACAGGCTGACATGGCACGAAGTTCATCTGGCAACTGGTGATACGACAGACATCACCACGTCGTTGCTTCTGGACAACATGCGGTGGGAAGCATCGACCGTCGGGGAGTGGCGCATTGAGGCGTGGGCCGTAAGCGAAAACGGCTTCAACATCAGCGACAGCATAACGGTCACTGTTCTGCATGGAGAGGCGGTCACGGTTTCGGCCGCTCTTTCCCAGACCTCGCCCACAGCAGGGGATGACGTGGACATTCAGGTCACCGGCACCGACGCCGATGGCAACGAGTTCCCACAGGATGTTGAGTGGACTGAGGATGGCGCTCCGGTCCCAACACTCAGCATTGTCACCACCTCGGAGGGAACGTACATCTACGCAGCAGAAGTGGCCGGCGTTCATACCCTGCAGTACACCGTGGGAGGCGCCGTATCCACGACCACCATCGAAGTGTTTGCGCAAAGCACGGTTGCCCGCCTTGAGGTGAACTTGTCAACCACAACCTTGGAACAGCTGGAGAGTCTCGGTGTTTTCATTCGAGCCTTTGATGCCTTTGACAACGAAATTCCAGTTCCGGGTAGCGTGCAGGTGGAAATGACAGGCCGAGGAACATCCGTGATGAGTTCGTCAGAAAACTGGACCATCACGACCCTTGACGACGGTCCGCAAACCATCACGGTCAGTGTTGGAGCGGAGCGTGTGAACCTTGAGATCGTCGTTGAAGGCAACCTCGCCGGGTTCTTTGAAGCGGGCGGTACGCTTTACTACGTCGGTGCTGGCTTGCTCGGCGTTGTCGGCGCAGTGCTTCTTGGTCTTCTGGTGATGTTCATGAGAAACGGTCGCGACGACGATTGGGACGACGACGAGGACGATGATGACGAGGAAGAACCCCGTCCGAAAGGGCCCACGGGCCCGGCACCCGGCCCAACAGGCCCGGCACCCGGCCCAACCGGGCCAGCACCCGGCCCATCCGGTCCTCCGCCAGCCGAAGAGGCACCTGTGGCTGATGAGCCTGAGGAGGAAATCGAAACCAGCGTTGACGAGGACGGCACCGAATGGTGGGAAGACGAAGACGGCAACTGGTGGTACAGAATGGCCGGAGAAGAAGAATGGCAGGAATATTCTGAATGAGGAGGTGATGTATTGACCTCCGTGAAGGCCTGTCTGCTCCTCGTTGGTCTGTTCCTCGTTGGAACGTGGTCAGCGGCCATGCCGGCGGCGCTTGATGAACCGACGGTCGTTTTACGGAATGGCACGGCGGACAGGGTGGTTATCGATGCACCGCCGGTCACCCTTTCGGCTGACGAGGTTGTTCAGTTCACCGCCATCATTTACGACCCGGTCAACAACGTGTTGTCCGGTGATGTCTCTTGGTCCGTGTCAAACGGTACCATCACGGATGACGGTTTGTTCTACCCGTGGTCCGCCACGGTGGTTGAGGTGGTGGCGGAGCACAACGGCCTCGTTGACAGGCACAACATCACCGTTGAGGCCGGTGTGGCCACAGCCCTGGAAATCACGACATTGAGCGTAGGCGTGCTCGAGCCCACTCCACTAACGGCTGAAGCGTTGGACAGTCGCGGCAATCGAATGGCTGCACCAGAGACGGTCGTTTGGGACATAGACGGTGTGTACGTCGGCCACGGACAACCTGTCTGGACCGCCGAAACGCTTGGAGAGGTCCACGTGCGCGCCAGGCTTAACCAACTTCAGGCTACCGAGACAATCACCGTCACAGCAGGTCAACCGCATGCGTTCTTGTTCGATGAACCGCTTATGGTTCGCGCGGGCACCCTTGAAAAAATCACACCGATACTGGTTGACATCAATGGCTACGAGATGCCGTTGTCGAACGTCGGCTCGCTATCGTGGTTCGCTGAAAACGGATCGTTCAACGCTCAGGGAGAATACCTCGCCACCAACACCGGTCGCTGGCAAATCACGGTTTCATCTGGAAACATCACTGGAAGCACCACGCTTCAGGTGATTCCCGGCGACGCTGTCGCTTCGACCCTCATGGTGGTTGATAGCCCCTCGGAGTACATGGCAGGTGAATCGTACGAACTGGTGTTTGAACGGCGGGACGTCAACGGTTATGTCGGCATGGTTTCGCCGTCCATCCATTCGCTGAGTGCCACCTCAGGAGGTCTCTCGGTTGACGAAGATTTCCGCGTGTACTGGAACCCATCTGGAACCGGTCCGGCCACCGTGTCTGGCTTTGACGGGACGGTGGAGACCTCGCTTTCCGTGGACGTGGTTCATGGACGAGCCATTGATGTGCTGCTGAGAACAGAACCTGCAAACCCAACGTCAGGAGAACAGGTGGTCATTGAGCTCTTCGCTGAGGACGTGAAAGGAAACAGATGGGTGGTGGATGGTTCCATCAACATGACGATGGGCACTTCTGAAGAATTGGTTGAAGAAGACAGCTACGTGCTGCTACAGGCCCAGCGAGCGCAATCGTGGAGGTTTGAGGGGAGTTGGTACGACAACGCCACGGGGACCGTCTTTGTCGCCTCAACGTCGTTTGAAGTGCGGACGGGTAGGCTCGCATTCATCACCTTGGATGGCGAGGGCACCCAAGTACCTGCAGACGGTTCTCTTGACCTCAATCCGAAATTCTTTGACTCCTCCGGCAATCAGCTAGAGGAAGTTGCGCTTAACTGGACCTTGGATGGTGAGGACATCACGTTGGAGATGTTGCTCAACGATGGGCGCTGGACGGCAACCAACATCGGCGGTCATGAGATTCGCGTCAACGCCGACGGTGTCTTCGCCACGGTACGATTGACCGTCGTTGCCGGCACTGCCCACGGTCTGACCACCGATGCTGACGACGGCCTCGTTGTCAAGGCAGGTGAACCCCATGACCTGTTCATTCAGGTGGTTGATGTCCATGGTAACATCGAAGAGTCGACCTCCGTTACGACAACCCTCGACGCTTCATTGGGTGAATTGACGACATCGCAAGTGGGCTTGGGCTACTGGCAATTTACTGGAAAAAAAGTCGGCACCTACTCGTTGGTTCTGGAGGATGAAGGGGCGACCCATACGATTCCACTGACGATTGAGGCAGGAGCGCCCGTAAGGATTCAAGCATCCATAAGCCGAGATAACATTGCCGAGGGCGACGTTGTCCTCTTGAACGCCTTCGCCACCGATGCCTACGGCAACACCCTGAGTATACCGCGAGAAAACACCACCGTGTCCTGCACCGCAGGTCCGACCGAATTCGTCACAAACGGCACCTGGGAGGTTGATGTTCAAGACGGTGGCACCGATCGCTCCTGCACGGTTCGCTGGAGCGGTCTTCTTGCTCAGTCATTCTACGATGTGGAGGAAGTGCTGCTCGGGGGGGCCGTTGGTTCGACCAACACCGCGATGACAATGGCCGCGATTCTCCTTGTGTTGCTTCTCGCCGTGTTGGTAACCCTCACACGCAAGGCCTCAAAGGCCTCCACAGAGGGTTGGGTGGAGGAAGCGTTCGATGATTACGAAGACGATGAGGAAGTGGAGGCGCCACAGACACCTTCCGATGTTCTCGCAGACGATACGCCCCTGCACGAGCGGCACGGCCTGACGTTGGAATCCATGGCGGCGCTGGCGCAAGAGGCAGGCAGGGTCGGTGTCATGCAAGCAACCCCGTCGACAACACAAGGGCAAACAGGTTGGTACGTTGACGTCTCAGAGGAACTTCAGTACTGGGAAGTCACGCCTGAGGGTGAGTGGGTTCGACACGAATGATATCACGAGTTTTTATACGGCGACGAGACTGGCCGTCTTATCGGAGTAGGGTGATTCTATGGGTGAAGAAACATTGATTGAACGATTGAACGAAGCGCTTGGTTGGGAATTGAGGGCCATGAACATGTACGCACATTACGCAGCGAACATCCAGGGCATTCACCGGCTTCAATTGGACCCAATGTTCAACGAGGAAGCAACCGAATCACTGGCACACGCCGATGTGGTCCGCCGCGCTATCGTCAAACTCGGCGGGATACCGGTGACGGAAAGAAATCCGCACCCCATCGTCCACAGCACGGAATTCAAGGAAATGCTTGAACTGTCCTTAGAGACTGAATCCAAGGCCGCTGAGGTGTACGGTGGCATCATTGTCCTGCTTGAGGAATTCGGCGATCAGGAGATGTACGACGCCATCGAGCAAATCTACTTCGCTGAGTTGCGAAGTCTTGAGAACCTCAGGCTAATTTTAGCCTGAAACAAACGGTTTCTCGCCTCGCAGCGCACCGATTTTACTCCTCATTGTCGCTTGTAGGTGAGTCCCTGCCGATGAAGACGCTGAAGGGTATAGCGCCTTCTCTTGGCTTGACGTTTCTGCGTCCATAGGCGTACCAAGCCAGTAAGCCGAGAACGATTGCGCCTCCTCCACCAAAGAGGGCTTTCTCCCCCATCAACACCAGCATCCCAATCCCTGCGACGGTACCGTAGATTTGAGGCAGCGGGTAGAGCGGAGACCGGTATGTCGGGTTCCATGCGTGCTTTGGGTCAGCACCGCGAAGGACGACGACGGTAAGGTTGAGAACGATGAAGACCATGAGGATGAATCCAGAAGCTAGCTCTGCGATTACATGCACGTCGAACGAGTATATCGAGATGGCCATCAGCAGGCCCGTGAGGAGGATGGGCCAGTGCGGCGTTTTGTAGCGTTCATTGAGTTCGCCTAGCGGGGCTGGCAGGACCCCGTCTTTTGCCATGGCGTAAATGAACCGAGAGGAAGACAACACGCCCGCCAGCGCCATGGACGCCATGGCGATGATGGCCACCAATGACGCCACGAGCACCACTGCGGTGCCCGCCACGGATTCAGCGAAGACCGTGATGGGGTTTTCAACAGCATGACCGTCGGTCATGAAATCAGCAGGATTCATGACGGCGACCATGATGTAGGCTACAGCAGCGTAAAGAAGTGTGGCAATGAACAGCGATTGCATCATCCCACGGGGAAGGTTGGTCTCGGGGTCGATGACCTCGCCACCGATGGCACCGACCTTGATGGCACCCGAGAAAGCCACGAAAACGAGCGCCGCAGCCGTTCCCATTTTCAGAGTAGCGGGCTGAAAGTTCTCCACGGGCCGGCTGTAATCCATGTCTCCAGAAAAAACGGCCAGCAAGCACAGCACCACGACCGTAGCCATCGCACCCGTAACAATAGGAATCTGAACTTTCTTGATGGCTTTGACTCCTGTCAAGTTCACGAACAAAATGAACACCAGAAGCACCATGGCGATGGCGTTTGAGTTGACGTTTTCGATGCCATAATGGTCGGTGATGACTTTCATGTAGGCGGCAAAGCCCACCAAGGCGAACGCTGATTTCAGCATAAATGAGGCAAACAAACCGAGCCCGCTGATGGTGCCGACAAGGTGGCCGTACGTGCGCTCGGCATAGACGTAAAATCCGCCAGATTGAGGCATGGCGCTGGCCAATTCAGCTTTGGAATAAGCGCTAGCGATCACCACGCTACCGGCGAGGAGGAAGGCAAACCACATGCCGGGGCCTGCATATTCATGGGCAAAGGCAGGAAGGAGAAAGAGGCCAGATCCCAACATCGAGGAAAGCGAAAGAATGACAAGCGTCTTCAGACCAATGGTACGGGCCAACTCAACTGTTTTTTCAACAACCATTCAAATTCCCCGGTTTCCGGCAAGCAAAGGGCTTACAACGGAAGCGTATAGAAGCCCGAACTTGAAGTCTTGTCTGATTACGGCCGCATGTCGCCGGATTCCGGCATTATTCGCCAAGGTGGACAATGACTTTCATCTCCACCGCAATGGGCGTTGGTAGGGCATCAATAGCCAGGGTGGTCCTGGTGGGACCGACCTTGCCAAGGGTTTGCGCCCATACCTCGTTGTAGCCTGAAAAATCCCGTTTCATGTCCACCAGAAACGTGGTCACATCAACCACTTGGTCCATGGTGGCGCCGGCCTCTTCAACGATGCGCTTTACGTTGTCAACCACGGCGTGAGTTTGTGCTTTGATGTCGTAATCGAGAGGCTCGCCGTTCTCGTCATGAATTGGTCCGCCCGGAATGGCGTTCGTACCTGGCTGGCGGGGGCCCACCCCGGAGAGAAACAGCATGTCCCCGACTTTCCTTGCATGGGGGTAGGCCCCCACGGGTTTTGGTGCGGCATCCGTGTTTACCGAACCTTCTGCTTCCGTTGGGTCCCACAGTGCGGGGCCGTTTCGCTCGATTTTTTGCCCTCCGTCCGATGGCTGCTCGTGTTCATGTTGCGTGTCGGCAGAGTCCTCTTCACCACTGTCGAGAACACCGCGTTCGCCGTGGAAATATTCCACGTCGTCTTCGTCGTATTCCTTTTCGCCCGCCCCCGAAGGTGTTGGGTCGATGTGAACCACGGCGCAACCTGCACCGTGTATGGCTTCGTAGGCAAGCACCTTTCCTGTCAAATCGTTTCTGTTGCCGTTCATGGCCGATAGCCACCACATCGGCTTGAAAGCCACTACTTTTTGCACCCGAATTTGTTGGTGGATGGTCCTGGAGAGCTGGCCAACATCTTCCATCCGTCCCTGTTCGAGGAATTCCAGGATTTTTCGGTTCCACTCGTCGTCCTTCAACGAGTGGATTTTGTCTTGCTTTGCATCAATAAAATCCGTGAACATACGGTTGGACAACGACATAGCGGTGACAGCAACCGCTCGCCGGCCTTGGGCTTTCACCACATCAAGGCAGGATTTCGCCAGCACGGTGGTCTCGCTCCGGTTTGCATACATGTTGGACGAGACGATGACGGCCGGTATCTTGTTGTCCGGATTGAGAAGGGTCAGGGCAACAACAGAACCTACGTCAATTGGGAAGCCCTTGTAGTTGACGCATCGGCTCTGTAGGCCTCTTTTCTCGCTTGCGTCGTTCCACGCATGGGCAAATGCCGCATCGATGTTAAACGAGTAGGAGATGGAGCCGAGGTCGTGAAAGTCATGGTCGACAAGGACCCACTCGGGATTCGGGTCGGCTTGAATTTGGTGCCCGATGATGGAGGGCCACGTTGTTGAGTAAATGATGATCAAATCGGCGTTGAGATCCTTGATGGTGGCGGCTGCATCGTCATAAGCGTCTCGTAGTTTACGCCACCCTGGGTTTTGGTCAGGGGCCAGAACAGTGTGTGGATGAACGGGCACGACGAACGAGGCAACGATGCCACCCTCACTCATGCAGCGGTCACCTCGTGCTGGTAGCAAGGCCACTCCACGACGGCGTTTCCGGTCCCGATGATGGTACCGTAGCCGTGAAGAATAGCGGGGTAGTCCGGGGTGTCGAGGGTTGACAGTAGCCACGAGATACCACCTCCATCGCTCTCAGCGATGGCTTGTTCGGTGAACTCAGGCATTTCGTCAAGAATGCGCTGGGACTGGCCGGTGCGCATGTACTCAATGATGCGCATGTCCCAAAGGTGCATGGCATGGCTCGTGATGTGTTCTTTGCTCATGTCTTCGGGCATTTCTGATTCGGTTGTGAAATGACGATGGGACAGTGAATTGCTCGCTAAAACAACGACTTTCTTCCCGCTGGCTTCGATGGCTTTTCTTGTGGCTTTCCCGAGTTCAACCATGATTTCCTGCATGACTTCAACCGAATAGTAGGCCGTTGAGCGGTTGCTCGAGATGACCACGATCGGTTTGTCCCAATCGGGATTGAACAGGTGCCCTGTGGTGATGGTGCCGTAATCAACTCGGAAATCTGGATTTTCCATCATTTTAACAGGAAGGCCAGCGGCTTCGGCCTCGTCGTGGATGGCTTTCGCCAATTCAACGTCCACGGTCATGTCGTAATGATAGCGGAAGAGGTTCGGAAATATGGGGTCAACAGAGAGCCCTTCAAATTGAGGCAGGCCGAGGAAATGCGTGCCGACATAGGTTTGCCAGTGCGGCGACAGCAAAACGATGGCGTCGTATTCCTTGTCGGCTAATGAATCCCTTAGCCGCTCATACCCCCACCGCAGTTGTTCCCAACCACCTTCAGCAACCGGTTCGTTCTGCGGTGGATTTTCTGCATACACCAGATGCGGTGGATGCGGCGCGATGCAGCCTGCAACAATTTGGCCTTTGCCCATGACGGAGCCTAGGTCGGTGAGGTTTAATTCATCATCGGCATCTTTGTTCTTGTAAAGCAACCACCAACTCATAAACACCGTGATGGTGGGTGGAGCCATGGAAGCCACCGTTTCGGAGGAGGCTACCATCCCGGCACCGCCCTCTGCCCCTCCTCAAAGCGCTACCTGGCGGGAAACAACTGAAAACGTCATTGCGCCGACCATGTTTGGTGTTGTTTGCGGTGCTGGTTGGCAGGCACTCATCACACCGCATTTGCCCTACCATCTTCCCAATCCCCCGCAGGGCGGATTGCTGTTGATGCTGCTCTTTTCTCCACTGCTCCATCGCTTCCTGACCCATCACCCACAGGAACGCTGGAAAGAATACCTTGCCGGCGTTGCGGCCTTGGCGTTCCCGCTCTTGCTGATCTGGTCCACCGGCCTCGGTGCGTTTGTCTGCGCCGGCTATCTCGCCGTTATCGTTTGGATTTGGGTATGCACGTCTTGGTGGCGGTTCAACCTGCCGCCGTTCAGGCTGGCGCTTTGGCACACGCTTGGCGTGAACATCGGAGCCCTGAGCGGTTCCTTTCTGTTCTTCAGCCTCTTGGGCTGATTACGATGTGTACGATTCTTCTTCGTTCGGGAAATCCCCCGCCCGCACATCATCGCAGTAGCGCTTGATGGCGCCATCGATTTCCTCTGCAAGGTTGAGGTAGCGCCGCAAAAATCGTGGTGAAAAATCCATGGTGATGCCCAAGAGGTCGTGCAAAACCAGCACCTGGCCGTCAACATCTGGGCCTGCTCCTATACCGATGGTCGGTATGCTGACAGCCTGTGATACCCGTTTGGCAAGGTCCTTTGGGATCTTTTCAAGAACGATGGCAAAACAACCTGCCTCTTCAAGAATTTTTGCGTCGGCAATCAATTTCTCGGCTTCTTCTTCCTCCTTGGCGCGGACCGTGTACGTGCCGAATTTGTAAATTGACTGAGGTGTTAAGCCAAGGTGGCCCATGACGGGAATGCCGGCGGTGAGGATTCGCTCGACCGATTCAGTGATTTCAGCCCCGCCCTCCAGTTTCACGGCGTGGCCACTCGACTCCTTCATGATTCGAATCGCTGAATCCAGCGCTTGTCGGGAGTTGCCTTGGTAGGTACCGAAGGGCATGTCCACCACCAACAGGGCCCGATCAACGGCGCGTTCAACGCACTGAGCGTGGTAAATCATGTGGTCGAGCGTCATTGGCACGGTCGTTGCTTGGCCCGCCATGACGTTGGATGCTGAATCACCGACCAAGATGACATCAACGCCGGCCTGGTCAACCAGCCTTGCCAGCGAGTAATCGTAAGCCGTGAGCATGGTTATTTTCTCACCGGCTCGCTTCATTTCTTGAAGCGTGTGCGTGGTGACTTTTCGTGCCTCGCTGTAGACCGACATGGGCTTTCCACTTCCCGCGCCGTTTTCAAATCGTCGCCTCGCCTTATTCTTCCTCAGCGACCAGCGGCATGACATGGGTTCGGAGTTCATGCAAGGCTTCAGCCGCTGTGGAACAGGCGAGGAGTTGCTGCCTTGCTTCAAGATCGTTCAGGCAAAGCGCTGCGATGTTGTAGATGGACTCTTTTCGAACGCTGATTTGTTCTTCGCAAATGGACATGACCCACTGATTGAGCACTTCAGTATCGACGTTCATGCCGCGACCCGCCCGGTGTACGACATCGTTCGTGAGCGTTCGCAGGAAGGTTTGGTCATCATCGTTGAGTTCGCCTTCTTCTTCAAGGTAGGTCACGTTTGCTGAGATGTACAACTTGCTGTGAGGCGCGCCATCGGGAAGGGCATCGAGCAAGGTCTCAATGTCCGGCGTCATCCCGCCTTCGATGAATTCGGACATGCTGGGGTCTGAGAAAGGTGGAAGGGCGGGTTCAATGATATCGTTAACAAAAAATCGCCGACCACCTGTGATGGTGATGAAGTGGTTGACACCTCGTGTTTCGTGGTTGAGGATGATGGCTTCGCACCCATGACGTCGGGGGCCGTCCCAACCGTTGCTGGGCTCAAACGGATCGTTCATCACCAAGCCAAAGGGACGCTCGTCAAGGATGCAGGTGTCAAGCATCTGCCTGTACCTTGGTTCAAAGACGCGCAGCTCTTGCAGTTCACCGGGGAAAAGCACCATTGGCAGGACGAAAAGGGGCAGGGGTTCATCGTCCATGCAGTTGATTTACCGGGGAAGCATTTGAACATGTGTTCTCAGGGTTGTTGCACGCATATGTTGGTGAGTTCTGAAAAGAAATTCATTGACCAGTCCCCGCCTTCTCGACCTACACCAGAATCTTTGACACCACCAAAGGGTGTTCTGAGGTCCCTGTTCAACCAGGTGTTGACCCAAACAATACCCGTCTCCAACCGTTGGGCAAAGGCATGACCTCGCTCTACATCGCCGGTCCATACAGAGCCTGCGAGACCGTACTGTGTGGCGTTGGCGATGGCGATGGCTTCCTCCTCGGTTTGGAAAGAGTGGAGCGTGACGACGGGGCCAAAAATTTCCTCACGAGCGGTCCTCGCTTCGTGGCTCAAGCCTTCGAAAACGGTAGGTCGGAGGAACGCTGCTGACGCCGGGACGCCCTGCACGGGGGCATCGCAGGCTTTTCCACCGGTAAGGACCACCCCGCCTTCTTCAATACCGAGGTCGATGTAGGACTCCACCTTGCCTTGATGTTCCTTTGAGATGACAGAGCCCATGACCGTGGTTTCGTTTTGCGGGTCTCCAACAACGATGCCCTCTACAGCAGCGACGAATTTCTCTCTGAACGCTCCGTAAATCGAGGCGTCAACAAGCAGCCTTGAACCGCAAAGGCAGACTTGTCCGGAATTGGTGAACGAGGCCCGCACGATGCCCTCCATCATCTCGTCAAGGGGGGCATCTTTGAGCACAATCGTGGCGTTTTTTCCACCCAATTCTAACGAGATTTTTTTGAACAGTGGCGCGGCGGTTGCTGCGACGATTTTTCCAGTAGCCGTGCCACCGGTGAACGATATCGCTCGTATGTCGGCATGCTCCACAATGGCTTGCCCCACCTCTGGGCCAAGACCGTGGACGAGGTTGAACACGCCGGGAGGGAAGCCGATTCGATGCATGACCTTGGCGAGATGGTTGGCGGTGAGGGGGGTAAGTTCCGACGGTTTCGCAACAATGGCGTTCCCCATCAGGAGCGCTGGAGCCACTTTCCACGTGAGCAAGTACAATGGAAGGTTCCAAGGCGTGATGAGGCCAACAACACCGACGGGTTTTCTGTAAACGTGGTTGGTCGCTCCGTTGCTGACGAACGTAGCGTCTTCATGCCGAAGGCCGTGCTCGGCAAAGAAACGAAAATTGGCAACGGACCGGGTGGCGTCAACGCGTCGTGCCAGTGAAATCGGTTTCCCCGTGTCCATGCTTTCCAATTGTGCAACGGTTTCTGCTTCTTCCTCCAGAGCGTCAGCGAGTCGTTGAAGCCAATGGATTCGCTCATCAATGGGGGTCGATGCCCACTTTGGGGCGGCTGCCATAGCGGCCTTTGTGGCGTTGTCAACATCGGTTTTGTCCGAGCGCGGCAGCGTGGTCAAGACAGCGCCGGTGGCCGGATTTATGGTTTCCAACGTCAATCCTGTGTTGGCCGGCAAGAAGGATCCGTCGACAAAATTCAACACGGGGTCCATCAATCCACCTCCGGATTGAAGTGCCACCTGTCCTGGTCAGGGTCCCATTCGTCCCATGTTGGTACGGTTTCAAGGATGTTCACGTAGTCTTCTGGGACGATGCCGGGAACGATGAACGCTTTTTGCCGATTGAGCGGATAGGGGTTCCTGAGCTTGATGCCCAAAACGCCCAACAGGGCTCTGGCCACGTACCACGTGGCTTGAGAATTCCAGCCGTGTGCGATTTTGACCACGATGCCAAGTCCTTTGGGGTAGTCTGGATGTTCAATCGCCATGCCAAGAAGTCCGTCAGCGCCTTCCTTCGCGATGACGCGGCCTTCACCGGCTTTGAGCACGGTTGAGTCAAGGCGATTGAAACCACCAACGAGGTCCGGATGCCGAACCATGGCCTCCCAAATCCAATCGTCGTCCTTGTCCCTGACGAGGCCAGCGTAAATTTGAGCCAATTCGGCCACGGTGTTGGAAACCGTGGGCAACCCACAACCGTCTTTGGCGATGCGTAGCGGTTTCCAATCAGGACCGAGGTAGGTTCTCAGTTGTTCCATGTAAGCCTTGAACACCTCGTGGGTTGGGAGGGTGTATCCAGCTCTGTTCCAACCTTTTTTTCTGCAACCCCGCAAAATGGCTGCATGCTCACCCGAACAGGTGTGAAACCAACGCCTTGGTCTGCGGACTTGTCGACCAAATTGAATCAACGGCACGTCCAGAGGCGTGAGCATCAGCGGCCACTCGGGCTCAGCGAGAAGAGATTGTGCCGCAGCAACGTGTTCGGTATCGCCGTTGTGGGATGCCACGGCGATCGCTTTCTGCTCCCACGTGCAATCTTCAAGTTCATCAACGAAGGCTTTCAGCATGAAGGGTTTCATCATGGAACGACCGTAGCACAGCACGTTGCCGCCAAACGAATGGATAACATCATCGCCATGAGCCCAAGCAACAGCGCCATGAATCGTGGTTTCAGAAACACCGTTTCGTCGGTAATCCACCAAAGGTTCCCAAGCCACTTCACGGCCGGTTGGTATGCCCTCCACCTGCTCACCCAACGGTGATTCAGGATACATGGATGAGCCGGGTTTCCCGGGTTGAACGGCTGAAAAGGTGTCGTGCCTTATGCCCATTTAGGCACCCTCCAACATTGAATTTACCAAAGGCACTACGCGTTCCATGTAGGCGGTCATGTTTCTGCACACCCTCTCGCTGTCGTGATTGAAAAAATCAAACCACGCCATAATCCGGTCCTCGGGGTGGAAACGCTCTACGATTTGAGCCGCTACTTCAGCAACGTTCCCGATGAGCGCATTGTTGGCCGCTTTCGAGACCTTGTCGGGATCTATCGTCCCCTCCAACGCATTCCAATAGGCCCCCAGCGCACGCTCGGCCTCGGTGTGTGCCGCCTCGGATCGCTCTTCTTCCGTGAGACCCTCCTCATCGTTGAGAAACACGAAACTCGTGCGTGGCATGTCGGAGCGTTTCCAATCGCCTCCGTCACGGTGATAGGCTTGTTTCATTCGTTCATGGGTTGCATCAATGACTTCTGGTGAGGTGATTGAAAGGTTGAACACCTTCACCGGCATGATGGTGTTGACGAAGGTCTGGGCGTTTGCGTCGTGCGTTCCAGCGACCAATCGGAGAAGGTCGCGACGGAAGGCCGTCGGCACGATTTTGAGTTCCTCAAAGACATAGCGATTTGGTATCTGGACGGTGGCCGGTGGGCTTTCGAGGCCTTCAAACTCCATCGCTGCGCTTTGCACCGCCTTCCAATCCTTATCGTTCCTGAACAGGTTTGGCGTGAGCACGGTTTTACGAACATCGTCCGAACGAACGACGTCTCCACGAAGCAGTCGCAGGAAAATTTCCGAAGCTTCCAGGAAAATTTGTCCTCGCAAAACGGGCCACGCCGCCTCCTCTATTGCGTTTCTTGGCAAGATACCGTAGGGTCGTGCCATGAATTCAAATCGGCCCGCTGAAAAACCAACATGGAGCCGGCGGTGCTCGTTCTTGTCCAGGCCGTGCAAGCTCAGGACGTTGGCGATTCGCTCGGCTTGTGCGATCGGTCCGCCAGAGGCGAGGATGGAGACCACGGCGCTTCCTATTTCGATGTTGGATGTTCGACGAAACGATTCCAAAGCCAGTTGCGGGAAATCCGTGCAGAGGCCAACTTCCCCCTTCCAGTGCGGCACCACGGGTCGCTGGTTCTGTTTCTGGGTTTCCGTTGAGAGGTGGGCTTGAGCTATCCAACCGATGCCAAAACCGAGCTTATCAGCGCAGTCGAGTTGCTGGAAGAAGTTGAGCAACATGGTGGCCTCGTCGGGAACGTGGCCTTGGTGGTCTGGGGTTTGAGAGATGGAAAAGAAAATGTCGTGTTCCATGTCCACTCACCGTGCCTTCCACTGCGCCCTCGCTCATAATGGATGTGGATTCTAGGCCTCCTTGCCGTCGGGGAGGGGTTCATTTCGCAGGTCGGTCAAATCCTTGATTCGCTGGCGAAGGGGCGCCGGTGCTGGAGCGTTGAGCGCGATGAATTCGTGAAGGCTGTCCGAAAGAACCAGCATCGCTGTTTCGTAATCCTGTTCGATTTCGGCGAGGTCGGCCAAGCCCCATCTCGCCACCAACTGCCCCGATAGGCTCTCGAGTTGTTTGGCAAGGTCCAAAGACTGGTTGAAGAGGTCCCGAGCGGCACCGATTTCGCCAACCGTAGCTTGGCAGTGCGCTATATCGGCCAATGCCTCCATCTGCCCTTCGTGGTCGTTGAGGGCCATCAGCAGTTCCAAACGTTCGGTACCAACTGCGATGGCGGTGTCTTCATCGTGTTGCCTTTTGGCGATCGTCATCAAGAGCGCCATGCCGTAGGCCAGACCTTGCTTGTCGTTTGCGGTCTGGCGCACCCGAAGGGCATGCTGAGCGGTGGCTCGTGCCTCGTCTAGCCTGGCCTCGGCCAAGTAGAGGAGAGCAACGTAATGATGAACGGCGGCGGTCAACGCTTGCGCCTTTTCAAGGTGTTCGGCCTCCTCCGCCAAACGGACGAAACTGTCGAGATCGGCCTCCATAACCTTGAGTGCCTCAAACTTGGCCCATCCTCGTTCTTCTTCGTTGCGAGCGACTTTCGTGGCGTGTTCCAGCAGGCGCTCAATGAGGTCTTCCTTTCCGAGGTCTTGTGCCAATGGAATGAGACGGAGGGCAAGGGACGTGTTGATGTTGTCCATCGATCCGCCGCCAGTCAGCATCTCCAAAACTTGGTGGGCCATTTCCGGGGACATGTCGGCATCCATCAAGACACCTCAAATGGATCGCAATCGCCCGCCGTCCACGGCCAGACTGATGCCTCTGATGCCACCGGATATCGGTAGGCAGAGGAAGGTGATGGCGCTGGCCGTTTCGATCGGGTCGATCAGCCGTCCTATGGGCACTTGGTTGAGCCAATCGTTGCGAACATCGGCGGCGGATTTGCCCGTCCTGTCCTGAATCGATGCGGACAGGTTGCCCAACCGTTCCGTGTCGGTGAAGCCCGGCAAAACGTTGTTGATGGTGATGCAGGCAGGGAGTTCATTTGAGAGGGATTTGGCCCAGGACGCCATGGCGCCACGCAACGTGTTAGAGAGGCCAATGTTTGGTATTGGTTCCTTCACCGAGGTCGAGATGATTTGCACGATCCGTCCAAAGCCCTCTTTTTCCATGCCCGGTACGGCCGCTTTGACGAGCGTGTGAGCGGCATGGAGGTGGCGCCTGAACGGGGCGTCAAAATCGTTCACGGCGTTGTTCATCAAGGGGCCACCGGGCGGTCCACCCGCATTGTTGATGAGGATGTGGACAGGTCCAAATTCGCTCACCGCCTCGTCAAAGACAGCGTTGATGGTCTCCGTTTTTTCGAGGTCCAACACCAGCGCTTGGTGCCGGCCTGCTCCGAGTTGGGACAACTCCACACAAAGGGCCTCAAGCGCTTCTCCGTTTCGGGCACAAACGGTGACGTTTGCGCCGGCCTTTGCGAGCGTTTTTGCGGTCGCTTCACCGATGCCCTTACTGGCCCCGCAAACGAAGGCATGTTTTCCGAGAAGCGCTTCTGAGCGGTAGGGGAAGTCGGTATCAAGCAGGCCCATGTTGTCCCGAAATCGCCAAAGGTCATAGCCCTTGGGTTTACCAAGCGCTCAGGATTTTATCGAACCGTTAGGCACTGATTGTTCGGCCCTCAAAGCCAGTCGAGTATGGTGTTTAATTGGACCAGCCAATCGTCAGATGCGACGTCAATAATGTCGTAATGGTCGCCTGGCAACCAGACTTTCTGCACCTCTGCCCCTTTGGCCCTCATCACCCTCGTGTAAGTTTCGGACTGCTCGAGGGGCACATCCTCGTCGTTTTCACCGTGAAACAAGAGCACGCTGGTTTGGGGAGGGTGGTCCACAGGGTTAAGTTGGCTCCAAAGGTCTGGCTCGTTTTCGGGTGAACAGCCTATCCAGCGTCTTACAGCATCGCCGTCATCTGAGAGTTTTGCACGGTCGGCACCGATAAGGTCGGTGATGGGGGATTGAGCAATGGCCAACCAGGGTTTTCGCTCGGCCTTTGCGCTCATCAAGAGCGCGAGGTGGCCGCCTGCTGAATGCCCCATGATCATGGAACGCGTCAGGTCAATTCCCGGCATCAGGGCCAAATGACCCCACGCACGCAACACATCGGAAAGGGTGTCCATCCATACCCCTTCCTCATCGGGGGACCAACGTTTGAATTCAATGTTCCATGCCGCTACACCCGCTTCGGCGAGGTCTTCGGCAATCGGTTGCATCAACTTCAGCGTGTACTGTTCTTTCCAAAAACCACCGTGAATAAGCATGATGCACGGCACGCCCTCTTCTTTCTGAAAGGGAGACGGGTCGTCTGGCATGTACAGGTCGGCGTGTTGCCACGGTTCGGCGCCCCACTGCTTTCGGACGACTGCCATGACTGATTCTTGAGCCGTTGGGCTATGATGCTTGTGTCGTCGTGGCAGGGAAAGGGCTTTGAAACCACCAACCTTACATCAAGCGTGCAACGTTGCCTGTGGCTGGTCTTCTTGGTGGTGCTTGCACCGCTGGTGCACACCGTCGATGCCGCAAGCGGTCGCTCCACGGTGGTCACGCTTGAAGTGCCGCGCCACGATTGGCTGTCCAACGAAACGGTTGAGCTCGACCTGCGTCTAAGAAACGCGCCGTTTAACACGCCGTTGCGGGCAGAATGGGTGCTGAGCGATGAGCAAGGCTTCATCGACAACAGCACAGTGTTTTTCTCGGCAACGGGAACCTTTACCGTCGTGGAAATCCGAATTGATCGCTTCTACCGTGGCGCTCACTTCCATGCTGTCAAAGTTCACGTGTTTGATGATGCAGACGCCTTGTTGGGGGTGGTTGATGCGGAATTCATCGTGTTCAGACAAGTCATTCTCCCCAACATGGGTTCGCTGCTTGCTTTTGGTGATTCGCTATCCGACATGGGCAACGCCAAAGCTTCCATCCTGAACACGCCGGACGTACCGCCGTACTGGCAAGGGAGGTTTTCCAACGGTGAGGTTTGGCTTGGCGGCCTTTACGACGCCTTCGGCATCACCAGCACCATCGGCTCAGGCGCCGCTTCAAGCGGTTCCAACAGGGCCTTTGGTGGTGCTCAGACGGGCTCTGGCTACGCCTATTTGCTGATACCGAACGTCGGCACCCAAATCACCGCTTACCTTGCCAATGTCCAAGCGAGCATCCCAAACAACGCCCTGGTGAGTTTGTGGGCTGGCGGCAACGATTTCCTGTACGGAACGGCCAACGCCGACACCATCGCCACCAACATGGAAGCGCACATTCGGCAGTTGGCCCTAGCGGGGGCGCGCACGTTCGTGGTGCCGAACCTGCCGCCGCTGGAAGACACGCCCGAAATCCAGAGTCGCTCCTCTTCACAACAGGCCACCATCCGCAACGAAGTGATTGATTACAACAACCAGCTTGCCGCCATCGTTGTTGGTTTGCGTGCTGAATTGGGCATCACGATTTACACGGTTGATGCGTGGACTATTTTTGGAGACATCACGGCCAACAAGCAAGCACTTGGTTTGACCAACGTGCAAGATGCGGCTTGCAGCGGTGGAAGCACCTTGCTCCCGTTGCCCATCTGTAACAGCGGCAGCGCCATCGCTGCGAACGTGGATGAATACGTGTTCTTTGACAAGGCGCACCCAACGAGGGTGATGCACGACATCATCACGAGGTTCGCCATAGAAGCGGTTGGCGAGCCCGATACGGACGGTGATGGCGTGAGCGATTCGGTCGATACGTGCGCGTGGATACCGGCTTCCGAACAAGCCGATAGCACCGGCTGCGGTTGGTCGCAACGCGATGACGATGCTGACGGGGTTCTCAACGGCCGAGACCTGTGCCCCGAAACATCTGCAAACGAGGTGGCTGACGAAGAGGGCTGTGCCGCTTCACAACGCGACACGGACAACGACGGTCTCAGCGATGAGGTTGACCCCTGCCCCGCAAGTCCGAACCTCATTGACCACGATGGCGATGGATGTGCCGATGTTGAAGACAACGATGATGACAACGACGGCTTGTTGGACGGTGTCGATGCGTGCCCCAAAGGTGTACTCAACCCGCATGCGAACGATCTCGACGAGGACGGGTGCGCCGACGGAGAAGACGACGATATTGACGGTGATGGGCTCTCAAACGCTGATGAAGTAGCTGCTGGCACCGATCAGCGGGACGACGATACGGACGATGACACGTGGCTTGATGGAGCAGACGCCTTCCCATTGGATTCCACAGAATGGAAGGATACGGACCGCGACGGTTGCGGTGACAATGCCGACCGGTTTCCGTTTGATCCCACAGAGTGCACCGATCTTGACGAGGACGGGTACGGGGACAACACCGATGCTTTTCCGCTCGATGAAAAGGAATGGACCGATATCGATGAGGATGGGACGGGCGACAACAGCGATGCTTGCCTGCTGGAGTACGGGTTGTCCATCGTGCCACCGGGGTGCCCTGACCGCGACGGTGACGGCTACGCCAACACCAACGACACGTTCCCCAACGATTCCACCGAATGGGTCGACACCGACGGCGACGGTTTCGGTGACAACGGCGATGCTTTCCCATACGACGAAAACGATTGGTCAGACCAGGACAACGATTCCTACGGCGACAACACCGATGCCTTTCCTTTTGACGCCAGCGAGTGGAACGATACTGACGGCGAGGGTGTTGGGGACAACAGCGACTTGTTTCCACTGGACCCAAACGAATGGAAGGATACCGATGGCGATGGGTGCGGCGATAACGGTGATGTGTTTCCGTTCGATCCCGAGGAATGCTTGGATTCTGACTACGACGGGGTGGGGGATGAAGCGGATGCGTTTCCGTTGGACGCCACCGAGACCGTTGATACGGACGGTGATGGCGTAGGCGATGTTGCCGATGCTTTCCCCAACGACCCCGGAGCAAAATACGATGATGACGGGGACGGGGTGGCCAACGCTCGGGACGCTTTCCCGAACACGGCGAGTTTCTCTTCATGGTGGGGCGTTGGGGCTTGGGTGTTGGGCCTCCTCGTTCTCTTTGGCGGTGCAGCGTCGTTGTACAACCGTCGAGAAGGCCGATCCAACGTGCCCGTTGAGGCCATTGAACAGCACCATCTTGATTTCCAGACGATGAACTACCAGAGCGAACCCCCAACTGCAGCGCCTGTGTTCGTTCCGCAACCGGCGGAACCCGCATCGCCTTTGCCTATCGTGGAACCTGCCACATCGGGGGATAAGCCGGACCCTGTGAAAATCGAAACCGTTGCGCTAGAGGCCGTGGAACCCGCCTCAGAACCATCGACAAAGGACCCTGTTCATGCGCTGCGTCCGTCCGATGATTGGGGCGAACTCGGTTCGGATTGGGGCGATTGAACGCCTCGTCCCGTGGATTTGTGGCCTTGTCCTTTGTTGGTTCTGCCCCGGCCGTCGTTTGTTGC
>Ga0160423_10000997_pt1 | contig 23485 bp, 15 predicted proteins | sample CRUFie14St8metaG_FD_108191 | JGI IMG/M metagenome (GOLD analysis project Ga0160423, IMG submission 108191) | Marine microbial communities from the Costa Rica Dome - CRUD Field 142mm St8 metaG | ecosystem: Environmental > Aquatic > Marine > Oceanic > Photic zone | place: Costa Rica: the Eastern...
CATTAACGAACTTCACTATTTTAGACGATTGCTATCATAAGAACCATCGTCAAAACCCCACCTCGAATTCATACTTGATATGATGATATGGTGGGGTTTTTTTTATTTCTTTAAATGGTCTTCGGTCAGTATTCTAAACTCGTAATTTCTATCCTTGCAATATTCTCTTGCAGCTTCCCATTTCAATTGATTAATACCATAAGTTCGTGCCTCTCTTAGGTACTTACCATAGTGTTTATTTTTCTTGGTCGGTTTCTTGGTTTGTGCTTTGGGTTTGACTTCTATAACCTCACACTTAATATCACCTTGGGCATTCTGGTATTTTATCCAGAAGTCTGGGAAATATCGATGCACCTTTCCATCAAGACCACGATATGGTATGATTATTTCTTCACTTGACCATTCCAATATAGAAGGATTTGAGTCACAATATTTCATGAATCGGAGTTCCCACATAGAACGATAGATTACCTTAGTAGGGTCACCTTTATACTTTTTATACTCTTTTGGTTTGAATCTTCCCTTGTAACTCATATAAATACCTTATACATATTAAAACTCACATAGGTATTTATAGATGAAATTCTTCAAACAGTTAAAATCAAAACTCCTTGGTTCAATCAAGGAAGACTTAAATAATGCACTTTCAACTAAACAAGGACTATTTAATTCAAAAATAGCAGGTGCATTAGATGACCTAATTGCAATGAAAACTGGTATTAATATATCAAATGTACCAGAAAAAATATCATCACAAGCATTAATAAGTGCAGAAGATAGAAGAGCAATCCAGAAAAAAACTAAAGATAGTATGGGATTTAATACTACTTCAACATGTACACCAAACTCCAGAAAAATATTAAGATTTCCTACAGATGATAATAGATTTATAGATAACTGGATTATATTTAGAACAGTAAAGAAAAAATATAATGCAGAACCTTATATACCAGATGCAAAAGAAAGAGATTTCTCCAATGGAATGTCAAATATATATGGTGATGGGAATGGGAGTGCAAGTTTTGGTAGACAGGATGGATTTGGTGCTTATGGATTTGGTGGAGTCGAAAATGGTGATGGTGGTATTAAAAGTGTTATGATGGATGACTATACGATTGCATTATATTTTCCTAATAATGTAAAAGATTCAGTTACAGTTGACTATGAGGCAAAAGATGTAGGATTAAGTGACATTGCAATGAATGAAATACTTAATAATGGTAATGTACTTGGAGTAATTGGAGAAGCTCCTTCTATGATTTCTGAGATGTATCAGAAAGCAAAACAAGAATTGATTGATTTTGAGTCATTTGAGTCTGGTAAAGTGGTAAGTAATCCTAAATTTAATACCTTTTCTGGGGTAGGATTTAGAGAACATAGTTATAGTTTTTCATTAAATCCATATAATGTAAATGATGCAAATGCAATTACAGCAATAATACATTCATTTAAATTACTCATGTTACCTATGTCAGCTGCAAAAAATAGAAGAAATTTATTAATGCCTGCAGAGTGGATGATAGATTTTAAAGGGCCTATATTAGGACACATAGAACATCCACAAAACTGTTTCTTAAAATCATGTGAAGTAGACTATTCTGGTGGTAAAGATATGTCATTTATTGAACAATTATCACCATCACAATCTGCAATAGAAGATGACCCAGAAACAAAAGATAAAGACGAATCAAGAGCTGCAATAGATGCAGCTGCACAACATTATCCTAATGGAGTCGTATTAAATTTAACATTTACAGAGATATTAAACATCGATAGACTTAGATATGTTGATAGAGTATCACCATATGCAAGAGGTAAAACTCAAAATACTCAGAGTGAATTGGAAAACTTCGAGAAAAAATTCAGAGGTGAACAAGATTCAGAGGTTGCTGCAAGACAAGCAGCTACAGAACAAACTAATGTAAGAGAACCTAGTGCAAAAGAAATACGATTAGGTTGGTCAACAGACCCAGAAGTAGCTGCAAATAATCCTAACATAAATTATAAACCGCCAGGAAGGGGTCAAGTCACTTCTGATGGAAGAATTGTTCAATATGGTGGATACCAGTAGGAGAGATAAATGACAGAAAAGTACTTTAGACATTATCCAACCATTAATTTTGACCTTAAAAACGATGGTAATTTAATCCAAGCAAAGGATATATTTCGTAATATAAGAGTATCTAGTGATGCAGAAGATGCCATTACTGGATATAATTATACTTATATTACAGACCAAGATAGACCAGATGTCCTTGCAACTAAACTCTATGGAGACCCTACATTATATTGGTTATTTTGGATGGTTAATCCTCATCTTGCAGTGCATAGTGACTGGCCTAAGTCTGCAAGTGTATTAGAAAAATATATTAAAAGAAAATATTCTGGTAAAGCATTGACCACTGAGCAGTCCACAGATATTGTTTCCAGTTCGGCAAAATTTTTACAGGGAGAGAAGGTAGTAGGTTCTACCAGTTCGGCCTTCGGATATGTTATTAAAATAGACCCAACAAACAACCAACTCATACTCAACGATATAGAAGGACAATTCGTAGTAGGAGAAACAGTCACAGGCTCCCAGTCGTCCAAAAGTTTCACTATTAGTTCGGTTCGGAATTTTTTAGACTCACCTCACCATTATATTAACTCTAAGGGTCTCAAAACCTCTATAAGTACAGGTAATACACCAGTCACCAATAGAGAATACGAAGAGAAATTTAATCAAGATAAGAGAGAAATTAAGTATATTAAACCTAATTATATCCCAGATTTGATTAGAGAGTTTCGTAGTATGATAAAGGAATAACATTATGGCAGTCACAATAGGTGATAATAGTCCCAATTCATATAGAATTCATAGTATTACTATTAGTAATCAAGAAGGTAATTCATATGAAATCAGTAATTTAATGCAGTCGTTTAGTATTACTGAGAGTATCTATCAGATGTTTCTTACTGGTAATATAACGATATTAGACGATATGAATGTATATAATCGTATCGGATTTACTGGACAGGAATATATTCGGATACATATCAGTGGAATACAGGGGAATGAAGAAGACCCACCTGTAGATGAGCATATTGACCAAATATTTAGAATATTTAATGTTAAAATGCAAGTAAATACTCCGAAGAATGCTAAACTACAATTATATACTCTAGAATTTTGTAGTCCTTTATTATATTCTGCACGAACTCAGAGAATATCTCAGGCATATAGAGGCAAGACTGGAGATATATTAAATAAAATATGTAAGGATAAATTATTATTTACAGAGAGAGAAAAAGACTTGACAGGCCGTGTGAAAGAGGGGACAGAACTCGGTAACTTCTTTAGTGTCTTCGAGCATAGTGGGACAGAGGTGATAGGTACTGTAATACCTAATTGGAGTGTCTTTAAGACTCTGAGATACTTGAGAGATAAGACCACAGACAACTCAAAGAACTCAAGGCCTTGGGGAAACTCTTACTACTTCTATCAGACAGCCTCTGGTGGGTTTCGATTCCACAATGTAGGGGATATGTTAACCAATAAGTATCTCAACGACTCAGTGACTTTCAGGCCACGATTCTCTGATGGGGATAAGACGCTTAACTATGATTTTGCCGATGGGACAGGGAATGATATACTATCTTATAATAAAGAAGACATTCATAATGTACTTCACAGTCATTTAGATGGTACTTACAGTGGTATTATACAGGTATTTGATACAAAAAGCAAGACGCTTAATGTAATTGATAGCCAATTTTCTCAGCAATTCCCTCTAGATGGAGACTCTAAGTATGACTATAAGGCGCTCTCAGTCGCTCCATCATTCAGAACTGCACCAGAAGTAATCAAAGTACCACCAGATGGGGGTATAGAAGGGAGTGAATTAGACCCAGCAGTTACCTTTGGAGATGCAACAAAGACTAAGAGTATCTTAGAGACACAGAGCGCCATCACCTTTGACTATGATAATCCCTTTAACTTTACCAATGGAGTGCATAAGAGTGGGAATATGGCAGGGTCTGATGCACCACAGAAGTTTGATAGAGATAGAGTTGAGAGATTATTCGAGAACAATAGAGTTAGTATCCAGATATCTGGGAGAACTAATATATCATGTGGTATGACTATTATGGTAGACATCAAGCAGCCCACACAGACAGCAGCTGATGTCAGAGATGAACTAACACATAATGGTAGGTTACTTGTAGAAGGTATTACTTTCGTAGGTACACAGGATGGTCTCGAAACGCAACTCTCATGCACCACAGATGGATATCAAGACAACATGGATACATTCGTAGACCATGAGATAGGAGTTGGAGATTAGTAGCCCTCAGCCACAGTGTTTTGGGACTCCTAAACTTTTTTCGCCATGCCTTTGAGATGGGGCCAAAAGTCTTGGGAAGTTGTGGGACTCCTAGAGTTTATCTGGGACTCCTAAATAATATTTAAATAGGGAGATTATATGTTAAAAAGTATATTAAATACCCATAGAACCATGATGTATGAATTCATGGAAGTAACTGGGTTAGATGATTATGGATTAGCATGGTTTTGTTTTTTGAAAGGTGTAATATTTGCATCTATTATAGTATGGATTTTTTAAATGAGAAGATGTTTTTTGAATAGTAAGATACATGGTGCAGTTTGTACCGATGTGGATTTAGATTATGAAGGTAGTATATTAATAGACGAAGACTGGATGGATGAGGTGGGACTCCTAATCCACGAACAGGTCGATGTTTATAATAAAACTAATGGTAACCGACATACAACCTATGTGTTACCACTACCAAGAGGTTCAAATGAGGTATCAGTCAATGGTGCTGGTGCTCATTTGACCAATATAGGAGATGAATTAATTATTTGTTCCTATTGTTATATACATGATGGGAGTGATGGACATAAAATGAAATATCATTCTCCAAGAATTAAAATAATCGACCCTAAAGACCGAATTTATAGAGAACTTTTGGGTCTGGACAAACCGAAACAGATAGAGGATAAGAAATAATGGCAAACTTTACAGGACTGGGAAGTAATTTCTACACAGGAGTGGTCGAAGACCGATTTGACCCACTATCCTTGGGTCGTGTTCGTGTCCGAATATATGGATTACATACCGATGATAAGAAATTAATCTCTACAGGTGATTTACCATGGTCTGATGTCCTTATGCCGACCACTTCTCCGAGTATTTCTGGGATGGGTCTTTCTCCACATGGTTTAGTGGATGGTTCTACTGTTATGGGATTTTTCCGAGACGAGGGAGATATGCAAGACTTCGTGGTGATTGGAAGTCTCTTTGGTAGACCCTCTGATAAATTTAAAATACCGAATAACGATGGAGATAAGGCAATCAGTCGTGGGCCCGATAAAGGATTTAATGACTCTCGTTATCCAACCAGAGAGGCATATTTTGCAGGCCCTGATGCAACAAAAAATTCTAGTACTGGAAGAAACTTTGAGTTATCCAGACATAGAGATGGAAATACAAGTATTGGATGGCCTTATAGACCGAGAGAAATAGAACAGAACTTGGATGGGTCTGGTACAAAAATTGATGGTAATGAGAGAGTAAGAAAAGTTCCTGGCGAGTCCTATCCAAAAGAAGAATATACTAAAAAACAACTTTCCGATGTCAATAAAATGGCACAGGGTGTTTACGATGCATATCCGAATAATTTTATTAAAAAATCAGAAGGTAGTACAGTAAAAGAATTACCTCGTAAAGGTAATGTTGGGCCAGTGTATCCTTATAATCATGTTATAGAATCTGAGTCTGGTCATGTCATAGAAATGGATGATACTCCATCTAAAGAAAGATTACACTTATATCACCGAACTGGTACAAGACTTGAAGTCCTTGCAGATGGGTCTCAAACTATGAAAGTCATGAACGACTCTTACGAAATAGTATTAAAAGATAAAAAAATATTAATTGCTGGTAGTGCAGATATAGAACTTGCAAATGGTGATTATAATTTAATTACTAAAAAAGGAACTAAGAAAGATGCTGGTAATGTATTTATTACTACCGATGGTGATTGTAATATTACTTCCTCTGGTGCAATTAAATTAAAAGGTAATGTATCATTAAATGGTACTAAGTACGATTAATGACAACCTCTAATGAACCAGTTAAAGTCCCATGTCCGAAGGTTGTTAAACCAACTGCTGATGACCTAGAAAAAATAATAATTTTTATTGGGAATCAATATGGTTGGGAATATATTAAACCTCTTGAAGAATTATTAGGTGCATTTCCTTTATCTCATTCTTGGGATGGTATTACTTTAGATATACCAGAATTAGAATGGGAAGGAAAAATACAATGTATTATTGAAGAATTTAAATTATATCCTTTAGTAAAAATTGCAGAAGTATTCAGTAAAATAATACCAGTTCCTTTAGTTGTTGTAGAACCAATTACAGGTATATCAGTTGATGTACCTAAATTAGTACAAGACCCAGATTACAAAGCAAAACTCTTAACAGAATTCCAAGAAGCTGGTGATGAGATATTAGATTTATTTGTTCCAGATTTTATTCTAGAAAACTGGGATGGTACAGATGGTATCGATGCACCAGCAATTAAAATGAGTAAAGCATGGAAAGAGTTTGTTGCAAAAATAAAAGAATTATTTCAAGGTAATATTTTTGGTACACTAGCAGAAATATTAAAAGACTCTGCTCTTGAAGCTGCAATAGAAGCAATTAAAGCAGTTGGAAGTCCATTCACAGATTATCTAGATTTATTAATAAGTTTGCCAGGCATGGTTGTAAGTGGTGGTCAATTAGATTTTGATACCGATGCATTTCTTATGGGATTAAAAAAACAATTTAAAGAAGCAGGTAAAGATTTCCAAGAAGAATTACTTGCATACCCTTTACCAGTAGTATCAGAAATAGCTCCTCAGGCAGAATTAGTAGGACTCGATTTACCAGAGACATTAGGTGACTTAATTGATTTAGAAGAAATAGGTGAGTTTAAAAAAGTAGATTTTCCAAACTGGAATATAGATAAGTTAAGAGACAGAATTGATAACTTCATAAGAAATCTACCTCAAATGTTACTTGAAGCAGTTCTAGAAAAACTTTCAAAATATCTTGGGATGCTTATACCATCTGGTATACCGATACCATTTACTCTATGTTCGTTCTTAGAGTTTCTTGGTTTTCCAAAAGAGATATCTGTTTCTAATCTAGTACTAGAAGGGACATAAATAATAGTATGAGTGATTTAATTGGAAACAAGACTAGTATAACTGCAAGACGATGGTATACAGACATCGACTTAAATTTGACTGCACATCCTAACTCAAAAGACTTAACTCTTAAACAGGATGTTGAGTCAGTCAAAAGGTCACTAAGAAATATTATGTTGACCAATAAATATGAGAGACCCTTTAAACCAAACTTTGGTGCAAATCTTAGGGGACTCCTATTTGAACTTGCAGATGATATTACGAAATATGAAATGAGGAATCAGATAATAGAAGCAATCCAAGATTATGAACCTAGAGTAAAAATTGACGAAATATATTTAAATCAAGATAGAGCAAATAGAATGTATGTTAATATCCACTTTGGGGTTAGAGGTGTAAGAGAACCTCAAGAAATTGAAGTAATATTACAGAGAGTAAGATAAAATGGCAGTCAAAAGTTCACAAGTCAATATCACCGATTTAGATTTCGAAGATATTGCAGCTAATCTAAAAGAATATTTAAAGGGTCAAAAGACTCTAAAAGACTATGACTTTGAAGGGAGTAACATTAGTTTACTCATAGACCTTCTTGCATATAGTTCACATGTATCAGCATTCAATGCAAACATGGTTGCATCTGAGTTGTTCTTGGATACAGCACAAATAAGAAAGAATGTAGTATCTCGTGCAAAAGAAATAGGATATACTCCTACGAGTGCAACTGCCTCAATGGCAACAATTGATTTACAGGTAAATAATCCTTTAATAGGTGGTGAGACTCCTACCTCGTTAACTCTTAATAGAGGTCATGAATTTAAAACAATATTTGATGGATTTAATTATCCATATGTTTTATTAGAATCAAAAACAATCAGTCCACTAAATGGTGTTTACTTATTTGAAGACCTTGAAATTTATCAAGGGTCTATGAACTCTGATATCTTTCTATATAATGGACAAATCCAAAATCAAAGATTTCCATTAACCGAAGAACTGGTTGACACCTCAAGTGTTACAGTTACAATAGAATCAACAGGTGGTTCATCATCTGCATGGTCTCAATCTACAGACATTAGTTCAGTGGACAAGAATAGTAAAGTATGGTATGTTCAAGAAAATGAACAAGGACAATTTGAGGTATACTTTGGTGATGGTGTCATTAGTGCAGAACCTTTGGATGGGGATAAGATTACAATCTCATATCTAGTAACAAATAAAGACCATACTAATGGTGCAACATCATTTACCATGACAGACTCAATTGGTGGTAATGCAGATGTAACTTTAATTAATAAGACTGCATCTTCTGGTGGTAAGGATAAAGAAAGTATCGAATCAATTCGATTTGCAGCTTCTAAGTTTTATACATCACAAAATAGATTAGTCACAGTAGATGACTACAAATCAAAATTACAAACATTATATCCTGGCGCAGATTCCATATCAGTTTGGGGTGGAGAAGATAATGAACCACCACAATATGGAAAAATATTTATTGCAATCAAACCTGGCCAGAATGTAAACAAATTAACAAGTTCTGAAAAAGTTTTACTTAAAGACAAATTAAAATCACTAAATATGTTAACAGTTAGACCAGAATTAGTTGATGCAGATATTATTGATATTATAGTCAATAGTAACTTTAAGTACAACCCTCGTGCAACAACTAAAACTGTATCTGAACTGGAAACACTGGTAAGGGCTGCAATCATTACACATGACAGTACCTATCTCAGTGGGTTTGATAGTATCTTTAGGCACTCAGTTCTAGCAAGAGACATAGACAGTGCAGAATCTTCGATTCTCTCGAACACTACAACTGTCAAACTTAGAAAAACATTGACTCCTACATTGGGTCAATCAAAAGGTTACACAGTCGAATTTGGTGCTGGTAACTCATTCTATAATCCACATACAGGACACAATAAACATGGTGGTGGTATTACGACTACTACTGGATTTACTGTATCTGGATTCACCGAAACATTCTACTTTGACGATGATGGGGAAGGAAACCTAAGACGATATTCATTAAGTGGTTCAACAAGAATCTATGCAGATAGTCAAGCAGGAATAGTAGATTATTCAAATGGTAAAATAACAATTAATGGTGTTAACATATTAACAACATCTAACACCGATGATACAATTCACTTTACAGTGATTCCGAATTCATATGATGCAGTTGCATTTAGAAGTAACCTTCTAGACATCAACACATCATTGATAAGTGTGACTGGTGCAACAGACACCATCGCATCTGGTGATACGAGTGCTGGGGTAGGATATACATCCTCATCTAGTTACTCCTAAACTATGATTCATGTGTATGCATGAAGTAACATTCCCACATGGTGTGGGTTTATAAAATGCTAAATTAGAGAGGAACTAAAAATGGCAGATAAAAAAGTAACAGCATTGTCCGACTTAGGGACAGGCATCGCAGGTGAAGACTTGCTTCATGTTATTGACGACCCTTCTGGTACTCCAGTAAACAAAAAGGTTTCAGTCAGTAATATTTTAAACAACCTTCCAGACTACCTTGGATTTGCAGATTCAGCTGAAGCAGTATCGTTCAGTTCAAACGCTGCAACTGCAACTGCTGGAAAATGGGCACACTACTTAACTTCAAGTTCAAGTGGTACAGACATCCTTACATTACCAAATGGTTCTACAGGACAAATCAAATACTTTGTTCTAGTAAGTGATGGTGGTAGTTCTCCAAGAGTAACTCCTTCTGGTACATTTACTGGTGGTTCATATGTTGCACTTGATAGTGCTGGGGACAGTGTACAAATGTTGTATACAGGTTCAACATATGGTTGGGTTGTTATAGGTGGTAACTCTTACACTGTAGCATAAGGATAGAATATGCCCATTCTCAATGATAGATTAACCGACCAACTTCATGAACTCCTACCAGAGTACATGCAAGAAGAAGGTCAAGGTTTTCAGAAGTTTCTAACTGCATACTTCGATTTTCTTGAGAAGGGTATCCTTATATACAAAGAGGGTACAGACCTAGAACAAATAGGTTTAGAAGATGGGGAAGGAAGTCTTCTTCAAGAGAGAGGAACTTTCGACCCATCTCCTTTATCTAAAGCAAAAATAAACTACGAACAAGATACAATAGGAAATGTTCAAACAGGTTCGTGGGAAATTGGTGAATATGTAGTTGGTTCAACATCTGGTGCAACTGCAAGAATCGATGTTATTGGTGAGACATCCAATAAACTATATGTCGAAGTATTTACCGAATCACAATTTTTACCAGATGAAACAATCGTTGGACAGAATAGTGGATACACTGCAAAGACAAGTTCTTTTGAGGGTGGTGCATTATTCGCTGCAAACAATTTATTAGATTATGCAGATGTAGATAGAACTACAGGAGACTTTTTGGAATACTTCCGAAGAGACTTTATGCCTTCGATTGATACAGATATTCTTGCAGATAAAAGATTACTTGCAAAACACATTAATAATATCTATCTTGCAAAAGGTAGTATGGCATCATATGATTTTCTATTTAGAGTTTTATTCAATGAGGATATCTCAATTAGTTATCCAAAAGATAATGTCGTATCTCCATCCAATTCAAAGTGGACAGAATCAACAGTAGTACATTTACATTCAGAGAAAAATTTACTTGATTATGCAAAAGGTAAAATAGTTAAAAAGAACATCGAACAAAAAGTAATCACCGAGATACAAGCAGATACAATTACAAGAGTTACTTCTGGAGAAGGAGATAATGTTTACCGAGTAGTAATCATGGAGCCTTTTATAGGTTCATTAATTATTGGTGATACAGTAGAATTACAATCAAGAACAGATAGTGCAAAATTTTATAATGCAACAGTCAGAGGTATAATATCAGACCTTGACGATACCGAAGGTAATGTTTTAATTAGACTTGAATCTGGAACAGGTACAGGATTTTTTGCATCTGAGTCCGATGACTCAGAAGGTATCGAATTAGAATCTGCAACCTCAAATCCAGTTGCTGGAACAAACAACTTAATTCTTTTAGAGGAAGGAACACAAACAGATAACTCCCTCAATGAGGTTCATGGTAAAACACCAATCATGGTTAGAGAATCAGTTAATACTGCAAACTCAGAAGCTGTAATTGGTGGTGCAATGAAATCCGAAGAAGTATCAAGAGGTGCATTGTATACTAACTCAGAAAATGTTCAAGTTAATTTACCACAATCAGAACTTGGTGTTGGTCAGTTTGCAAAGACACTTGTAGGTGAAGTACAAGATTCTAAAGTAGAAAAAATTATAGTAGACCCTAGTAACAGAGGAACAGGATATAGTGATGGAGACCTAGTTGTATTTGATAATACCGATTCTGGTGGAACACTTGCACAAGGTGTAATTACATCTACATCTGGAGATATACTTTTAGAAAGTGGAACAACATTTGGTTCATTTGAATTTACTGCTGATGCAAACCAAACTACATTCTCTGGAAAAGACAAACACGATAATCTTTTAGTTTACGATGCAGAAAAAGTTATGGTCAGAGTTAAGAGGTCAGATGAATCTCAGAACATAACTGCACAGGGTGGTTCAGTTTCATTCTCAGTATTTGAAGAAGTACGAGGAGCTGCAAATATAGGATTGAATGGTCAGTCAATTGTTTTCCTAGGAGACTATGCAAACAATACTCATGCAAAATATGTTGGACAGGCTGGAACAGTTATAGAAGTATTTGCAGAACCAGAAGAAACAACTTTAATTCTAGAAGATGGATTACAGTCAACAGGAGAAAACAAATTACTTTATGACCAGTCTGGTGCAAACCCAACAGGTTCAGTATCAAGAGTTAGAGTCACAACAAGTGGTGTAGGATATACATCTTTACCTAGAGCATATGCTGGTGGTGAAGTATTCTATTCAGAAAAAATCACACCTAACTTTACAATCGGAGAAAATATTACATCTGGAACTACGACAGGAGTTTTGGTTGACCACGATAAAGGTGCAAATAAACTTGTCATAGGTAAACTACAAACTACAACAGATACATCCACTTATGTTGTAGGTAATACAGTTACAGGAAGTGTATCTGGTGCAACTGCAACAGTGACACAAAACAGTTTTACAACAGGAACAGGAGTTAAACTATTACCTTATGGGGATAGTATAGGTCAGATTGGTTCACTTAGAGTTATAGAAGAAGGAAACCATTTTGACAAGTCCTCTGGTATCCCAGAGTTTAGACATCATTTTATTTTTGGTAGAGCATCTGCAACACCTATAGTTGATACAACAGTAACAGGAGACTTTAGTAATGCAACAGGTCAGATTAAATTTGTAGACAACGATAAAGGATTAATCTCTATAGATGTTACAGAAGGGTTCTTTAAAAACAATGAAACATTAACTGCATCCGATGGAAAAACTTTTCAATTACTAGATGGTAATCCAGCAACAGTCAGTGCAAAAAATAATTCTATTTCTAAGATAGATGGAAACTATACAAGTGATGTGGGTTTTGCATCGTCTACTGCAAATAGAATTCACGACTCGAAATTTTATCAAGACTTCTCATATGTAATTAAAGTTGGTCAAAGTATTAATAGATATCGTTCAGTTGTACAACAACTATTAAATCCAGCTGGTACAATTTTCTTTGGAGAGGTTGTAATTAAAAACCTAATTCAAGCAAGTGCAATCACATATCGTTCTGGTTCAAACACAGAAGGGTTTGATGGAGATAGAGTTACTAGGTCATTTATACCAACACTTATTATTGGTTCTAAGATTGACCCAGCAAAAATTATTTTAGAAGAAGGAACAGTTGCATCTGGAGAAGAAGATGTCTTCTATGCAGAAGAACAAAATATAATTTTAGAAGATACATCTGGTGTTGCAGTAACAGAAAGATTTATTGCAGATGATAGATTATCATTAGCAATTAGTACAACAGGTATGTCTCCATCTGGTTCAACATCATTTACAGTTGGTGAAACAGTATCACAGAATTTATTTAAAACTGCAAGTGGTGATATTGGAACAATTCTAGGTAGAGTTGTATCAAGTAATAGTACAACATTAGTTATAGACCAAATCAGACCAGACCATACTGCAATGAAACAATTAACTTCCGAAGGTGGAAGGTCTGGTATCTATAGTCTATTTAAAGAAACACATGGTGATTGGAAAACAGACCAATCAGATACCGATATAGAATTTGTACATGGTATCGTTGGTCAATCGTCTGGTTCAAAGGCAATAGTCAATACAGTAACAGATGCAAGTGTAAAAACAGACCAAGGTTCTGGTCAAGCATTTATTGTTGGAGAAGATATTACAGAATCCGATGTTGGATTATATGACAGAATTATTCGTGCAAATGTAACTGCACATGGTCATGAAGTAGTTAAGGAGATAGAGATATATCCTCACTATGCACATCACCGAATCTATTATAACACTTTAGACAATGCATTGTCAATAGGTCAAACCATAAAAAATAATGGTAAGTTAGGTCGTGTTATGGAACATGATACAGTTAATAAATTTATCATTGTCTGGTCTGGCTCAGATGCATTTGGTTCAAATGTAGGAAACTTTACTGCAAGTGCAGTAACAAATGAATCTGGTGGGACAACACACTTCACTGCAACATCAATAGAAATGCATCATGTCCACGAGATGATAGTAGACTTTTCTTTAGGTCATAATTCTCCAGTAGTAACTCCACCTCAGAACCAAGTGGTTGACCCAGAGAATAATATTGGTGCGCCAGGCACACTTGACCCTAATGCATTCTTTAAAGCATCTGAATTCTATGAAGGTGCAAACAGACAACAAAGAAAGAACATTACAATATTAAAAACATTTGCAAGTGCAAATACAAAGTCTGGTAGAACATTAACAGTAGTTCCAATATCTAAGGAAGATGCAAACCAACAAGGATTAAGAGGTAGTGCAAATGCAACTACAATTGCAACAGTTGGTGGATTAGATTGGGGTGAAACAATTAAGAGTGCAAATAGAGATTCTATAATTAATAACCTTGCAACAGGAAATAGTAATCACTTAGTTCCATCCGATGCAAAAAGAATCAACTCAGTTGCAAATGTTGATGAAGAATTTATTATAACAGAAGATGGTTCATATTTAGTAGAAGAACCAGACCATGGTTTCTTGATGGCAGAACCAGAACCAGAAAAATATAATTCATATACTACATCCGATGGTCATTATTATGTTGGAGACCTATGGTCAGTAGACCCAACAGAAGAACTAACATTAGAAAATGGTGGTCGACTTGCACTAGAAGAGGCAACAGATTTAGAAAAACGAGAAAGATTTGTGACCGAGAGGTCATTTAACTTAGGTTCATATTTTACTATGACCGAAGACCAAGATACACTTATATTTGAGGATGGTGGTAGAATCATTCAAGAAAATGCAGTTTCATTTGGTGAACCAGTCGAAAGACTTGGCCCAACACTGGGTGACCTTGCAAAAATAGGATTCTCTCAAACCCTTAAATTTGAGGAAAGGATTACACAGGAAGATGGTGATAACATTCTCATGGAGAGTGAAGCAGGTAGATTACTTGTAGAAGCACCATATGAAGGTGTAAAAATTAGTGATATAAGTACTTTATATCCAAAACAAAGTATTTCTGATTTACAGGAACACAAAGGTAGAACAATGGTATTAAATTATCCTGCTTCTGTACAATCTGGTGTATAAATACATATAAATACTTTAATAGAAATTATTTTAACTTAGAGGAAAGGATAAAATGGCAGCGATAATTACAGAGAAATTTCGTCTCCACAATGCAAAGGAATTCAAACAAAGTGCTACCGAGTCTGGTAATGCAATGTATATGTTTATTGGAAGACCTTTATCGTGGGCAGATGATAATAACCCGCCTACTCCAGTAGACTCTCTAAACGATGAGTATGATGCATATGCAAGTATGACAGCATTGAAGAAGGTGTCAACAACAGATGTAAGTCATGCCATAATCCGAAGAGACTGGACATCAGGCACAGTATATGACGAGTATCGTCATAACTATACTTCAAGCAACACTGCAAGTAGTGGTGCATCAACCCTATGGGCATCAACATTTTATGTTGTCACCAGTGATTACAATGTATATAAAGTAATCTCAAATAACAATGGTGCAAACTCAACAGTAATGCCTACAGGTACTTCAACTAATATCTTAACAACAGCAGATGGATATAAATGGAAATTTATGTATTCTATTTCTGCATCCGATGTTATTAAGTTTGTAACCTCAGACTTCATACCAGTAAAAACAATTGGTGCAAAGGCAGCGGTTGATGGTGAAGTTGGTGCATTAGGAAGTGCAGCTTCAGATGATAACTCTGCACAATGGGATGTAGAGAATGGTGCAACAGATGGTACTATCGAACATGCAAGAGTCACAGCTGGTGGTTCTTCATATGGTTCAGATGGTAACTATAATGTTGCAATCAGTGGAGATGGTGCAAGTGGACAATTACAAGTAACAGTAGCATCTGGTGCAATTACAGCAGTAGCAGTAAATGCAGTAGGTTCTGGATACTCAGTTGCAAGTATTGATAATAGTTTGTTAAGAACTGCAACAAGTTCATCTGGAACAGGTGCAACTTTTGATGTAATCGTCAGTCCTAAAAATGGACATGGTTCAGATGCAGTAGAAGAACTAGGTGGAAACTATGTCATCGTTAACTCTCGATTAGAATATGCAGAGGGTTCTGGTGACTTCCCAACAGATAACGATTTTAGACAAATAGGTTTAATTGTAAACCCAACTAATGCTGGTGGTAATACTTTATCAAGTGCAACAACACTAAGTGCATTAAATAGAATTACATTAGCTACTGGTGCAACAATGCCAGCAGTAGATGACACAATTGCAAATGCATCTTCAATTACTTCTGGAACTGCAACAGGTAAAGTAGTATCTGTAGATTCAACTAACAGATATGTTTACTACTTACCATTTGTTGATTCAGTAGGAAATTATAATTCATTTGCAAATAGTAATGGTGTCTTTGTAGGAAGTACACAGAAAGGTACTATTCTTGCAAGTGGTGGTGTAAGTTCTGCTTATCCAGAAGTTCAAAGAAACTCTGGTGATATTGTTTACTTAGAGAATCGTGGTGCAGTTGCAAGGGCAGCCGACCAGATTGAGGATATAAAACTAATTATAGAAATGTAGGATAACTAACAGTGGCTCAAAAAACAGACCTAAATGTTAGTCCTTATTACGATGATTTTGCAGAGGATAAGAGTTTTCATCGAATCCTCTTCAAACCATCTGCAGCGATACAAGCTAGGGAACTAACACAATTACAATCAATACTTCAAAATCAGATTGAAAGATTTGGTTCTCACATGTTCAAGGAAGGTTCAATCATCCTTGGTGCAAGAACTAACTATGACAATCAATACTTTGGAGTAAGGGTTGAGGATACAAATCCAAATGGAAGTGGTGTGTCTGCCACTGAATCTTTTCGTGCAGACTCAGTAGGTAAGTTTTTTAGAGGACTTACATCTGGTGTTGTAGGAAAGGTTGTAAATTCAAGTGCAAAAACTACAGAAGATAGTTTAACATTACATGTTAAGTACCAATCGTCTGGTAACTCTGGTACTACATTTTATACAGAGTTCCAAGATGGTGAAATACTAGATGAGGTAACACAAGATTCAAATGGTCTTGGTGGTTATACATCTGCATCATCAAACAATCAATTTAAAGTTTACTCAGTAGCAGGTTCTACAGATGTAGGGTCTATGGCGGGTTCAGCTGCAAGTATATCCGAAGGTATTATATACACACGAGGTAACTTTGTCAAGGTGCCTGCACAAACAATTATACTAGAAAAATATTCTAATACACCATCCTACAAAGTTGGTGTAGATATTGCAGAAACACTTACAACTTATACAGAAGATACTTCATTACTAGACAATGCAGCTGGTTCATCAAACGAAAATGCGCCAGGGGCAGATAGACTTAAATTCCAATTAATCCTTGCAAAGAAATCTTTAACTGCAACCGACTCAACAGACTTTATAGAACTAATGAGATTGTCTGCTGGTGAAGTAGTTAGAAAACAAGAAATTACAGAATACAATAGAATCCAAGAAACTCTTGCACGAAGAACATTCGATGAATCTGGAGATTATACACTACAACCTTTCACTCTTGCATTTAGAGAACATCTAAATGATTTATCAAATAATGGTGTATATACTTCAAGTGCAACTCCAGCTGGAGATGAATCTAAATTTATTGGAGTAGTATCTGCTGGTAAATCTTATGTAAGAGGTTTTGAAGTAGACAAACAAACACCTTCATTTATAACTTTTGATAAGGCAAGAACAACTGCATCAAAAGATAATGTTGCATCTGCATTTAGAATTGGTAACTTCTTAAAGATTAATAATGTATATGGTCTACCAGATATTGGTGATACTGGAGACTTAAGTGCATTCTCAACAGTCACACTTATGGATACTGCAAAAGGTTCAGTTGCAAGTGATGATGGTGGTGGAAATAAAATAGGTTTTGCAAGAGTAAGAGCATACGAAAACTTTGACTCATCAAGTGATGCATTGCATTTATTTGATGTTCAAATGTTTACTAAATTAACAACAGCTTCAGTATCACTTTCTAAAGGTATGAAAGTTAAAGGTACTGTATCTGGTGCAACAGGTATTGTTGCAGAAGGAGTATCAAGTGGAACAACAGTATTATTACATAGTGTTGTAGGAACATTTAACACTAGTGATACTTTAAGAAAAATTCAAAATAGTTCTGGTGGTGTATCAATTAGTGCAATCAGAACATTCGATATTGGTAGAATAAGAAGAGTACATCAAGATAGAGGAACAGGTGTCTTCCAAGAATTTGGTGCAGATGTTTTATTAGAAGACAACTTTACATTAACAGGTAGTGCATTTGGTACTGTCGATGGAGATAGTGCAAACGATACAATAACAGGTGTTGCATCTAAGTTTAGTTCAGAATTAATCGAAGGGGATAAACTATTGTTCCCAGATGGTAGTACTGCATCAGTAGTTTCAGTTACAGATAATGATACAGCAGTAGTAACTGATTTAACTGCAACATTCAATGGTACAGTAGTAAGACAAAGAGCTCAGTTCTACAAACCAGACCAAACAGTTGCAATATCTGGATTACCTAATTCTGGTATCAAAGATATTTCAATTGAAACAGAAGTTGTAAGAAGAGAAGTAATCGTACAATCAAGTGGTACAGGAATATGTACAGTATCATCAACAGATGGTACATTCGTTGCATTCAACGAAGATGATTATCATGCATCAAGAAGTGATACAGGTGCAAAAATATCTTTATCATCTAGTGATGTATCAATCAGTAATGGTTCAAACACTGGTACAGTAAACATCGATGTAGGTGCTAACAATGTTAATTGTAAAGTTATTGTCACAGTACAAAGAGGTTCAGTATCAGAATCAACTAAAACATTAATTAAAGGTGCAGTATTAAATGTTAACACTGCAAACTCAACTGCAAATTATGGAACATCATATCAACATCAAGATATTACATTAGGTGTATCCGATGTCTTTGCAGTAAGAGGAATATTCGAAGGTGGTAATGCAGTATCATCTGGTGGTGCAGCTGCATCAACAGACCCAGTACCACCATCATTCACATACACAGCAGATGCTGGAAGTAATGCATTATCTACAGGTGGTGTAGAAGTTATCGGTGATGTTTCAAATGCAAGAGGTATAGTAATTGAAAATGATTCTAATACTGTTTACTTCTATTATAAACAAGGTTCTGGTAAATTCCAAAATGGTGAAGGTATAACTTTTACAGATGGAGTTGCAAAATCTGGAACAATTAGTAATCTATCAAATGGTTCAAAAGAAATTACAGATAACTTTGTATTTGACGATGGTCAAAGAGATGGTTTTTATGATGTATCAAAAATTACTAGAAAGACCGCTGCACCAGCACCTAATAATCCATTGATGATTATTGTAGATTTCTTTACACATTCTGGTGCTGGTAATGTATTTACTGGTAATTCATATGGTACTCTTGCATTTGATGAAGTACCAAGTTATGTTGCAGATAGATTTGACCCAAGTGCATCGTTTGATGCAGATGGTGAGTTCCATCTTGCAGATGCAATTGACTATAGACCAGTTGCAGCTAGACTGTTAACTAATCAACCAGATGCAGATATAGATGGTGGACAAGATATATCTAATATATCTTCTTTACCAATGGCATATAATTCAACTTCATTTGAAGGAAATGGTTCTTTCAATCCAGACCTTGCAAAGATTGGTTCAAATATTACAGTAGACTACGACCACTATCTTGCAAGACTTGATAGATTGTTTTTGACTGCATTAGGAGAGTTTGTAATAGTAACAGGTGAACCTTCCGATGTACCTAAGAAAGGTGCAAAGGTTGATAATGCAATTGAAGTTGCAGAAATATTTGTACCAGCATTTACTCCAGATGTAGGAGAAATACAAACACAATTAGTACAACATAGAAGATATACCATGAGAGATATTGATGGTATTCAAAGAAGACTAACACAATTAGAAACAGCAGTTTCACTTTCTATGTTGGAAGAAAAAACAGAAACATTACAAGTTTTAGATGACGAAGGATTTGATAAATTTAAATCTGGTTTTGTTGTCGACCCATTTAAAGGTCATGGAGTTGGAGATGTATTCCATCCAGACTATGGTATTGCAGTAGACCAGAGAGAAGGTATTGCAAGACCATCACATAGAACAAATTATTTTGATATGCAATTTAATCAAGGCATATCATCCAACATTACTAAGAGTGGTGATTTACTTACATTACCATTTACAGAAGAAGCACATATCACTTCTAACAAAGCATCACAACAGGTTAATGTTAACCCATACGATGTTGCAAACTTTGTAGGGAGAATGGAACTAAGTCCAGACAAGGATGTCTGGCATGATATGGAAGTGCTTCCAAGTATTACTACTTCTCAAGAAGGTAACTTTGATGCAGTATTAGCTGGTGTTGAAGTAGGAACAGTATGGAATGACTGGCAACAAACATGGTCTGGTGTTCCATCTGTAACAAACCAAGTAGGTAATTTCTTAGAGAACAATATGCTAGGTGATGAACCAGAAGAGTTCGAATTACTTAGAGGAAGAAGATTTAGAAGAAGACGAAGAAATATTAGAAGGGGTAGAGGAAGACGAGCAGTAACAACTACACAGGTAAGAACAATTCCAACAAGAGAAAGAAGAAGTGGTATTGTAACGAATGTTGTAGAAGATATTACAACTACAAGAAATGACAGAGTAGTTGGTGTATCTGCAATCAACTTCATGAGGTCAATTGATATAACAATTTCTGGTGAGTTGTTAAAACCAAATACTGCATTGAATGTATTCTTTGATAACATCAATGTAAATGCACATTGTACTCCATCATCTGGAACTTATGGTGTTGGTGGTGCAACTGCAAAAGGAACAAAACTTAAAACAGATAACCAAGGTAAACTAAGTGCAGTCTTTACAGTACCAAATGATGATACATTACGATTCGAAACTGGTATAAGAACTCTTAAAGTTACCGATACTGATACAGTAGATGATGCATTATCAACTACATCTGCATTTACAAACTTCATGGCAAATGGTTCATTGACTTCTACACAAACAGAAGTTATTTCTACAAGAAATGGAAGAGTAACAACTGAATCAGTAAATGAAAGTAGAGCAAATCAAATTGTTAATGTTTCTACTACAACAAGATGGGTTGACCCACTTGCACAATCATTCCTTGTAGAAAAAGAAGAAGGTGTATTTATAAACTCTATTGAAGTATTCTTTAGTGCAAAAGATGGTGGTGGATTACCAGTAACATGTTCTATTAGACAAATGTTAAATGGTTCACCAACTCAGAAAGTATTACCTTTTGCAGAAAAAACATTATATCCAAGTGAGGTTAGTGTCAGTGCAAATGCACAAACACCTACTAAGTTTACTTTCCCAGCACCAGTATATCTGAATCCAAATACAGAATACTGTTTTGTACTTGAGTCAAACTCAAATGCATATTTAACTTGGGTTGGTCAGATGGGTGATTTCGATGTTCATACAAAAGAACCAATCGATAGACAACCATATGCTGGTGTGTTATTTAAATCACAAAACAGTTCAACTTGGACTCCAGAACAATTACAAGACTTGAAATTTAACATCAACAGATGTAAGTTTAGTTCAACATCTGGTAAAGTAGTTCTAGAAAACAAAGCAATACCAAGTAAAAAATTAAAGAACAACCCAATCGAAGTTATTGGAACAAGTGACAGAGATAGAATAAAAGTATTCCATCAATCACATGGTATGTATGATGGTGATTCTAATGTTGTAATCTCTGGTGTTGAAGGAGATAAAGATAATGGTATCTTAACTGCAACATCAAATGCTTCTGGAACAGGTGCAGCTGGTTCTTATACAGGATTATCCTTAACTGGAAGTGGTGGTTCTAGTGCAACAATTGATTTAGTATTGAATACTAATACAAGTATTAGTTCACTTAAAATTAACAACCCAGGCTTCAACTATACAGTTGGAGAATCATATACAATTTTACAAAATCAAGTTGGTGGTTCTGGTGCAACAACTTTTGCAACAATTACAGTTGCATCTGTTGAAGACACATTGGGTGGAATACCAATCAGTAAGATTAACACAACTCACACTGCAATACAATCATTTGATTTAGATTCATATGAAATAAATGTTGCTCTAGGAGACCATTTGGGTGGTACAGACAATGTAAAAGGTGGTGGTGTTAATGTACTTGCATCAGAGAATATGTACTATGATGTAGTTCATACTTTAGTACCTAATGTAATATATCCAAAAACATCTTTAGGTTCAGAACTATTTAAAACAAGTACAAACCAACCACAAGGTACAGGAAATAGTTATTCTATTGCAAATGCAAGTCAAACAATTGTATTGAACGATAATAACTTTATGACTACATCTGGTATTGTTGCATCTCAGATTAACGAAACAAATGAGATGGGTTCTGCAAAATCATTTAAGTTAGAACTTGATATGACAACTGAATCTGATTTTGTATCACCAGTTGTTGATGTAGGTTCTATTGGTGCAAACACTATTATGAATAGAATTGATTCAGTAAGTTCTTCTGGGGATGTTGCAAATAATACACAATATGTAGCATCAGAAGAACCAGAAGGAGATAACAACGCTGCAATCTACTGTACAAGATTAGTACAATTAGAAAATCCAGCAACTCAATTGAAAGTTATCTTTGATGGATTCAAACCAGCTGGAACTGCATTGGGTGAAATTAAAACATATTACAAACTATTAAAAGCAGATAATACTTTACCAACAGAAGAACTTGGTTGGACTGAATTTGGAACAGAGAATGTTCCAGATGCAGACTCAAGTAAGTTTAGGTCATATGAGTATGATGCAGATAATTTAGAAGAGTTCTTAGGATTTGCAGTCAAGATTGTGATGAAGTCAAAAGACACAACACAACCATGTGCAATCAGAGCATTTAGAGGACTAGCACTTGCCTAAGATTAAAGGAAAAGAACATCTTATAAAAGATGAATATTCGAAAGCAGTTATAAATACTGATAAGGATGCATATACTTTGTATAAACGAAGAAAAACAATTATGCAAACAAAAAACAATGAGATACAACAATTAAAGTCAGAAGTCTCAGAATTGAAGATAATGATGACACAAGTTTTGGAAAAATGCAATGGCAAAGAATGTTAGTAACAATCAAACTTTAGAAGAGTTTAGACAATCCTATAACAATCTCGTAGATGAGGTTGGTGGATTAGGTACACTTAGAACAAGTCAAAAAGGTTCACTAGTAGATGCAGTCAATAGTATCATTGACCAGTATTTCTTTTTCCAAGATTTTGAGTTTGATGGTTCAGATGGTACAAGTTCAAACAGAACATTTAGTGGAAACGATAACTTTGGTGAATCTTTAAAGTACTCTGTTAATAGAGTATTAGTATTTAAGAATGGTGTACTACTCAGAAATGGTACAGACTATTCTGCAACCAATGGTACAAGTATTACTCTTGCATCATCAGCTGCAAACTCAGACATTATAAGAATTACATCCTTTACAGGTTCATACGAAGGTGTTGCTGGTGCAACTCAAGGTGCAGTAACACAATGGACTAAGACTGGTGCTGGTTCTATTTA
>Ga0160423_10000998_pt1 | contig 23464 bp, 20 predicted proteins | sample CRUFie14St8metaG_FD_108191 | JGI IMG/M metagenome (GOLD analysis project Ga0160423, IMG submission 108191) | Marine microbial communities from the Costa Rica Dome - CRUD Field 142mm St8 metaG | ecosystem: Environmental > Aquatic > Marine > Oceanic > Photic zone | place: Costa Rica: the Eastern...
CTCGGTAGCAGGCTCGGTAGCAGGCTCGGTAGCAGGCTCGGTAGCAGGCTCGGTAGCAGGCTCGGTAGCAGGCTCGGTAGCAGGCTCGGTAGCAGGCTCGGTAGCAGGCTCGGTAGCAGGCTCAGTTGCAGGCTCAGTTGCAGGCTCAGTTGCAGGCTCGGTAGGAAGCCCTTGGAGGGCTTTCTTCAAGGCCTCATCACGAGAATTTAATTCTTGCCCCTCCTCCGTTGAACCGGCGCCCTCAGGGTTGACGTCTGAGACAGGTGGAGCCGCCGTCGCGTCTACTACAGGAGCAGGTACTCCCTCGATGCCTTTCTCGTAGTTTCGCTTCGCGATCAGAATAGACAGAACCAACGCAATCAGCAGGAACGCAGTTCCGAAATAGGCGGTCCCCTTCTGGAGGACATCGGTAGTCTTCGCCCCGAACATTTGATCCGTCATGCCCGATCCAAAAGCCGCGCCCAGACCTTCCTGCTTAGGGCGCTGCATGAGAACCACCAGAATGAGCAGGGCGCTCACTACCACAAAAGCAACGAGCAAAAGGTTGATCAGAATATTCATGAGAACCGAAAAATGAGGGGCGGGACTATGGTTGCGCTTTTCCAGCTTGTAAAGCAAGTTCGGAGCCCTGTCCTTTTCATCAATTAAAATATTAACAGTCAGTGGGTTGTGTCTAATAAGAAGCTGTCCACAGTAAGGCCCCAGAGCAGGCAAATCGTAAGTTTTTCAGCAGTCTTCCCAATGAAGACGGCTTCATGAGGCCTCCCCTGTTGGAACGAGCCCTCAACACGGGCTCGAGAACTTACTCCATCAGGGGTAGACTATGTGAAACATTTATTTTTAGTGACTATCAGGGTTCTGTATATAGCCCCCTGATCCAGCGAAGGTGTTCTTTCCACTCAAAACAAAACAACCGACGGAACCCTCCCTCCCGCAAGTGGTGCGCAGGGCCTCTTGCCCTCGCTGTAGATCAGAGGTCCCGGAATCAGCAAAAGCCTGCGGGACCTGCGGATTCAGCCTTTCGCTCTGCGAGGCCATATTCCCCTTCGAGGCACCTCCTCTTTCCCTCATCGTAGACCCCTCCCGGGTAGTTCCCCCCGGAATAGAAAAACACCTTGCGCGCCCTTATAAGGCCCTGCGCAAACGCATTCCTCAGGTCGACATTTGCTTTTGCTTCGTTCAGTTACAGCATGGTTACTCAGTCGAGGAATTTGCGTTCTGGCTCTTCAATACCGCGCCGGGTGCAGACCACTCCCGAGCATGGAGCTTGCTCGTCACTGTTGACCTCCTATCAGGGCAGCTAAGCCTTACCTCTGGCTACGCCTTGGAGCCCTTCCTCGTCCCTGAGTCGTGGGAGGCCTCCCTTCAGGAACTCGCCGCCTGCGTGGGAGACGGCCAATGGAACGAGGGACTGGCCGGGTTCCTTCGTGATAGCCGGGATCTCCTTTCCTCCGCCTGCTACGTCGCCCGGAGACATGCCCAAGCCCACCAATACGCCCAATCCGAAGCCCCCGGAACATCGGAAGATTTCCAAGAGGTAACCTCTCCTGTGCGGCCCTCTTGCATACCCCCGGAGCAAAAGGAACATGATCAACCTGCAAAAGAGCCCATCACCACTGGAGCCTGACCTGATGCTCAAACTTCTCCCGATCATTTTGGCTCTTCTCCTCCCCGGAATGGCAAAAAGCCAGAGCGTCGAATTCCCTGCTCCTCCGAATGGACAGGTGTTCGACCCTGCTGGCTGGCTGGGTGCGGACCGTATTATTCGCTTGGAGAATGAGCTCAGTCGCTATCAGAAAAATCATCAGGTCGATGTATTCGTCGTCCTGTGGAGCAGAAGCCTCCCCCCACGCACGACTTTGGAAGAGTTGGCCGTCCGCCTCGGAGAAACGTGGTCCCAGCAGCCTCTCTGGGCGGTCGTTCTGCACCTCCCTGAGTCGCTTCACCGGCCTGTGGTAGTCAGCCGGAATACTTCCGGTCCGCTCCCTGGGGAACAATTCATCGATGACGCGCGCCAGAGCGCGGTGTCCCGGGGCATGAAAGAGCCACATACGCGGGCCCGGATAGAATCTCTTGCCCTTGAAATAGGCGAGGAGCTGATCTTCTGTAAGAACCGGACGCTCCTCGAACAGACTACATCAACTACTGGCGATTCAAATACGCTACCCCAAGGCGAACAACTCCATCGACCCCTGCTTCTTCCGGCCATAGTTCTAATTTTTCCAGCCCTCCTACTGATCGTCATTTTATGCCGTTTCCGTCAGCGATCCGCATCCCTGACGTTTCCAGCAAGAACGTGGCGTCGTCGACTCAACGCCAGCTGGGGTGGGGCGAATCAGATTACGGTTTCTATTCCTCCAAGGTCTCCATGAAAGCTTTTGGCTTTAACTCCTTTAATTCGGGTTTCCTGCTGGGAGGAACCCTGATGATATATGTTGGCTGCGAGGAGAAGAGCGCGTCTAACGAGCAGGAAGCGGTTCCTCTCCAGGAAATTGTGGCTGAGGAGATTCCTTACTTCAGCCCACTGCCGGGTGAAGTCTGGAAATACAGGGTGGAAAAAGCAATTCCCCTTGGGGTTCCCCTGTCTCCAGCAGATGCCCGCCGCCACACCAAATCCACCGACGCCGCCCAACTCATCACCTTTGAGCAAACGCGCAGATGCAATGGAACGCGGAAATTCCAGAGCATTACGCCAGCATTGACTACCATCGCCATTCTAGAAGAGGGCAAACTACTCGGCGAAGAGCTCTACGAAATTCAAATGGACGGCTTTCTAAGCTGGGGCTGGATCCCCGATGACCTGAAAGCCGAGGAGGCACAGTTGCTTAACAAAGGAGTCCCCCTCGCCAAGGCGTCCATGCGTCCGGGAGAAAGCTGGGAAAGCAACGGACGGGAACCAGGAAACCCCTTTCTCTTTAAAGTCATCGAAAGAGAAGAACTTACCGTTCCCGCAGGAACCTTTCGATCTACTCGAATCCAAATTACTCACAAAAGCAGCTCCTACAACCCCGTCACGGGAGAAGAGGAGCCTACCTCTCTAAAGCGGAGCTTATGGCTCGCAAGAGACGTCGGCATCCTCAAGGAGGAAACCGTCTATTACACCGGCAGCGACGTCACGGTGAAACAAACTTCCGAATTGGTGAAATGGGTGTTGCCCGAACATCGCAATTCCGAGGTAGCCCTCCCTGCCAATCCATGACAGGGAGCCCCCACTGCTATTGTGGCCCAGATTTCAGGGGGCATGGTTGCCAGATTAAATCCGAAAAGACTCCTTCACCCCGCCACTAGCCACTGGCTCGGAGAATATTGTTATCCTCATCAAGGACCAGCTTTCTGGCCTCAACTGGCTTCTCACATAAGCTAAATGCCATAATGGTTACCAATTCTCCCCGGCCGATCAAATGGGCCGCTCCTCCATTCACGATAATCTTACCGGTGCCCCGTGGACCCACCTGCACGTAAGTCTCCAACCGTGCTCCAGTCGTAATCGATGCTACCAAAACCTTCTCCCCGGAAACCAATCGAGCCTCTTCTACCAAGTCAGCAGGAATTTCAATACTTCCCTCATACTCTACGGAAGCCTCGGAAACCACCGCACGGTGGAGCTTGGATGTTAAAAGCTGCCTCAGCATTGCCGGAAGGAAACTGGCTCTGCCTCTAAGGTCAAGACACGAAAATCCGCGTGCATCGAAACTCTTTTTGCAGCACCCTGCTACAACAACTTCTGATCATGCCTTTTCGTATTCTCCTGATTCTGGCCTTCGCGTTCCCGGGACTTCTCCTCGCAGAGGAAGCCCAGGGCTCTAAGCCTCCGTCAAAGCAAGTCCTTATGAAGGCCCTCCAATGGATGCAATCCAGCATCCCGGAGCGGAGGCAAGCGGCCTACCGCAGCGTACACCTGATCGGCAAGGAGGCCGTTCCCGCATTCAGAAAGGCTCTTCAAAAGGCGAGACAATATCACGAACGGAGGCTCGCTGACGTTCTGAGCGGGAGAAACCAGAAAGGCAATCCCTACGAGGAGCTTGTCACCGTAGTCGATGAACTGCGCGAGACGCGCACCCAGGTCTATCCGCTCATGATGAAGGACTGGCAGAAAGATCGGCAGGAAATCGACAAACTCCGCGTTCAGTGGGAGAATCTGGATCGGCTCTACCAGCGAGCCTCAAAGCTCTCAAGTACGGACACCACAGCAATCGATAAGCAAATCGACGGCATTACTGATGCCTTGGTTGAGATTCACGACCAGCTCGCCCGCTTTGAAGGTCAAACCAAAGAAGAGTCCAATGCAATTAGCGCCAAAGAGCGCCGGAGATCTGCACTCGAGGAGAGTTTTGATGGCAGTAGCTACATGAAAGCCGCGGAAGTTCTCGGCGCCATGCGCGCAGAAGTAGCCACCCTGACATCAGCAAACACGCACAACGATGGGTCAAGCTGGGCAAGTGCGCCTCAGAAAAATTTCGCCCGGATGATCAGTTATGAAAGAGCAGTCCTCGGCTTGCGCCCCCTCAAGCTTGAGGAAAAGCTGAGTAACTCTGCCACCGGGCATTCGGGCGATATGGCACGACTAGGGTTCTTCTCGCATACCTCCCCTGTCCCGGGCAAAAAGAGTTTTTCCGACCGGGCAAGAAAAGCGGGCTTTCGCGGTGGGCCTTCGGGCGAGTGTATCGCCGCTGGACAAGGAAGCTTTTCCTCGGCCTACGAATCCTGGTTCTACTCGGATGGACACCGGCACATCATGCTGGCCAAGGGTCCTTCCATCCTGGGTTTCGGGGTTGTTTCCAAGCATTGGACCCTCGTCACCGGCAGAATGTAGTTCTGCGGGAGAGCACCCTCGCGATCTGGCTCATTCCTCTCCAATCTCCACCGCCAGCAAGCAAACGTCATCGTCAAAGCGCTGGCTCTCCGTAAAGGCAAGAACCCGATCCAGTACGCGGTCGAGAAGTTGATCTACTTCTGAGCACTCCTCATCAGAAACCGCCTGAACCAGCCTGTTCTGAAGGAAGGCTTCCCCGTCCTGATTCTCCACTTCGATAATTCCGTCGGTGAAGAGCATGAGCTGCTTTAACATGCTTAATTTGAGAGTTTGAGATTCATAGGTTGCATCCGGGAAGAGACCCAAGGCAGTTCCCTTCCCCCGCCCCCCCATTGGCAGCACGCCCGCTTCTCCCTCAGAACTGCGCATTATCGGAGCTGGATGTCCAGCGCTAGCATACCGTAACTCTCCATTTTCGAGATCAACCACAGCGAGAAATGCCGTAGCAAACATGGTCATCTCCGCCTCAGTCAGAATGGCAGAAAGTCCGCTGTTAAGCTGGCCAAGAAACTCACCAGGATCCTCAGCGACCGGATGAATACGTTCTGCGAGGCCCCGTAGCATGGATACAATGAGCGCCGACCGCACCCCATGTCCCATAACGTCGCATATGAATAAACCCGCGCAGTGCTCTCCAATCGGAAATACCTCAAAAAAATCTCCCGCTAAGCCCGAGATCGGTATGTAGCGATGACCAAATTTCAGTCTCCCTCTGTCAGCCCCAGCTGGAACTGTTGGATAGTCGTGAGGCAGGAGCGCTTGCTGGACTTCCCGCGCCAGTGCTAGTTCTTCCTCCATCTCGTCATTGCGCCGCTGTAATGCGGCGGCCGCCTCCGCAAGCGACTGCTGGGTTCGAACAAGTTCGGTGACATCACTGGAAACCCCAAACGTTCCAATAATCGCCCCTACCCGGTCAATCAGAGGCATTTTTGTAGTCAACACCCATGCCTCCCCTCCCGCTGCTGTGGTTTCCTTTTCGACGTAGCCCAGAATAGGCTCTCCGCTCTCCAGGATCTTGCGCTCATCACTGAGCGCTTCGTTGGCATGATCCTGGCTGAAAAGGTCTTGATCACTTTTCCCCACCACATCTTCAGGACTTCCGAAGCCGTTCCATTTGGCCATCGATTTGTTTACCAACTTGAACTTCGACTCCCGGTCCTTGAAATAGATATTCAGCGGAACGTTATCAATGAGCAGCCTCATGAGATGACGCTCCTCAAGAAGCTCCTGCTCTACGAGCTTCCGTGGCGTAATATTAATCATAGACCCCGCCACCCGAGTTGCATGCCCCTCGGCATCACGCACAACCACACCTCGTATCCGGAACCAATTCCATTCGCCCTCTCCATTAGCCACCCGAATTCGCGGCTCTACGGCGAGCAGGTCCTCTCCCCCCATCTTAAGAATGGCCTCGATTCTGGTCTCAAAAAGATCCCTGTCAGCTTCGTGGACCAACTCTACAGCACGGAAGAGGTTAGGCATCTCCTCCCGCCGCCGACCAAAAAAACGAAGAATACGTCCAGAGTAGTGGATCTCATCTGAGGTGAGGTTCCAGTCCCATATGCCCTCGTTGGACGCACGCAGGGCCAACTCGAGTCGATCATCACTCCGATAGGGCATTTTCCAGTATTCAATCGCAATGTTGCGCCAGGCTCAACACCTTGTTCCAGCCGATTCCCTGGAACGCGTCCGCCTGAAATGACGCCCTGTCCATCATCCTGATAAGGGATGCCGCAGGGGCTAATTTGCATTGTTCCTGACCGCCGCTATGAGTTATACGATCCCAGCACTATGAAACGAAAATCCATTGAGGCCACCGCAAAGTACTTCATCTGGGGAATCTTCGGGATCTTTATCTTCGTGCTATTCAAGGTCCTCCAGATGATGGGTTTCTTTGCCTAGGTCTCAATCTTAGCCCGGATACGCACGCCGGGTTACCTCCGCCCGACGCTCAGTGAGACCAGAATTCTCCGTGACCCCCCGGCTCCTGCCATGCCTGGAACCAGTCAAAAATCAGCCGGAAGGCCAGACCACCCGTGAGTGGATTTATTTTTCTCGTTAATGCATAAACTTACCAGCAGTCGTTCTGTGCGGGCCCTACGACTAGGCGCCCTATGTCTTCTGCTACTTTGCCTGATCCTCACCACTTCAATTGGGCTAGTGCTATCCGCTCTTTACATGGATCTGCCCGATCGGGCTCTCTTGGGGCTCTACGGACTTCTCACCAGTTTTTGCATCTTTCTGCTCTACAAGTTTTTTGCTCACTCCGCTTATTGCCCCCTTTGCCGAGGCCCGGTCCTCAGGGGGTCGCGTGCCCAGCGCAACCGGCATGCGGGACGTACATTCTGGAGCTACCGACTCCGAATTGCCCGGGATATTCTCCTCACGAACACCTTCAACTGTTCCTACTGCGGAGAAAGAACTCATTGTGTGGTCAAGCCGCGACCAGGGGCAAAGGGCTCTCCCCCAAGATCCTGAAGGTCCACTGAGGACCTGAACCGTGACACTTCTCCCCTCGGGCGGGGGGAGAATTCACCAGTCCACGGCAATCTCCTGCTCTAATCCAGAGCCGTCGTCAAACTTGATGTGTCCATGTTCCCGCCCATACTCGTGCAAGCATTTGGTGACCTTAACATCGTAGGCACAATATTCTGCGATGCGCATTAATGGCTCATTGCTGCCTGTAGTTTTATGCTCGCGCCACCACTTTAATGCATCCACGCCAACCGCAGTCTTGCCGGTTCCCAAAGTAGACGCGGCAACGTGCCCAAGGCCAACCCGCCGCCCGATTATCTCCTTGAGATCAGCCATCAGATCTAGGTTAACCGTTCGAGAGCCAAGGTCCAATATGGTGTAACCTTCAAGCACTCCGTAGTCGAAGTGGAGGTGGTTGTAACCCACCACTAGGTCGGCCTTGGTCAAAAGCTGGACTAAGTCCTCCAATTCGTCCTCCGAATAGAGCCGGTATTCCCTGGATTCTGTGCAAAAGGAACACCCCACGGAAACTCCCATCTGACTGAGGTTTGTTGCCCCTCCAACGTCATTGAAGCTGCGCTGCGTTTCCAAATCAAAATAGACAGTACCGGGCATCTGCTGTCGAGTATCCGTGGTCTCGTGCGAAGAGTCAACGAACCTCGCCTACCCGCTTCCTTACCTCTTCCCTGATTTCCTCGAAACGAGTATCGAGGACTGGCCGTAGGACGACAAAAAGAAGCGAAATGACTGTCAGAAATAGAAGAGAGAACCGTAACACCGCACTCACTTGGGGATTCTGGGCGACAACCCTTGTAGTCGTCATCGTATCCCACGGAGCTTCTTTACGACGAAGAAGATACCAGAGGCAGTAGACGTGACAAATGCCCGTCAAGATCGGGCTCACCATCAGGCCCAACCCAACGATGAATGCCCGGAGAGACCGAACCAACGCAGCCTGTATACTAAGACGTTTGTCGTCTGTAGTACTTACCCGGATTCCCAGAAGATATTTTCCCGGGCTTGTTGCCAGCTTATGAAGCATGGCCGCCTCAAGCACCAAACAGGGAAGAAAGTAGAGATACAGGAATAGCCCGGGAGCCATCGGGACAAAGCCCTGACCTGCGACCCGCAACAAAGAGAAAAAGAAGAGAAGGTAGAGCGATATATCAAACCAGCGAGCAAAGAACCTGAGAAAGGGGTAGGGCTCAATCGGAAGTGGTGGTGGGAGAGCGACGGACACATCCGCATCCGAGATCTCAAACGCTGACCGGAAGACATCCATCTCCCGCAACTTCACCCATCCATCCTGATCTTTGTGCCAGGCGAGCTCGTCGCCAGACAGCTCTCCCTCCTCAATCCGTCCTCTTACGAGGTATGTCTCAAAGGGCCCCCTTCTCCCATCCCCTTCGGCGATCCAAATTTCCATCAAGCAGTAACCTAGTAATTTCGTAGGCAGCGCGCGGGGTCACGCCGGGATGTTAAAAAGGCGGGAATCAGAGCTGCGATAACACAGAGAATTGAGGCCCCGATGCCAACGGTAGCGACTTCCTGCATGTTGACATGAGCAGGGAGCCCATCAATGCCGTGAAATTCGGCAGGGAAAACGTCAAATCCTACCCTCTTGAGCGTCTGGTATATCGGATCACGGAAACGCACCACAAGAAGGCCCAGTCCAACTCCAAGCAGCGCCCCCATCAAACCCACGATCGACCCTTGGAAAGTGAACACTCGAATGACTTGGAAGGGCGTCGCCCCCAAGGCCTTCATGACACCGATCTCCTGCTTCTTCATGATAGTGATGGTGAAAATCACTGCCATGATGCAGAATGCAGAAACCAGAACGATGAATGAGAGCGCAAAATACATCATCATCCGCTCACGAGCGATGAGCTCAACCCAAGCGCGATTCTGGTCCTGCCAGCTGCGCACAGACCACGAGGGGCCCAACTCCTGTTCAAGCCGGGCCTTAACCTCCTCCAGCTGATAGGGGTCGGTAACCCGAACCCCAAGAGACTCGACCCCTCCCTCCATATTCTTCAGTTCCTGTCCCGTGGCGAGGGGCACGAAGACCGCGGGATGCATTACGTGCTGACTTGTCCGGAAGATTCCTACCACCTCAAGCTCCCGTGGCAGGGCAACTTCCCTCAAACCGCGCAACAATCTCCCGTCCTCTACCTCGCGGTCCATTTGGGCAAGAAGATCCAACTGCTCCAATATCCTTTGCAATGATCCTGCCTCCAGGGCAAACGTGGAGCTCTCCTCATCTCGGGTTCCTTCCTGAAGGATGATAAGAACCGTAGTCAGAATCTCTTGCTCGCTAGGTCGTATTTTCCCGTCTCGAAGCCCGTCAATGGCATCATACAGTCCCGCTAGAAATTCCCAGTCAAACACTTCTTTGTCTTCCTTAGAGACCATCTCCTGAGCGAGGTCCCGCCGAGCCTGATCAAACAGGCTGGCATGCTCTTCTGCCACCAGCTGCCGATCTGTAATTTTCCACGAATTCGCCATCTGCTGCAGGTTACGCGCAGAGTGAAGTAAGATCTTGTCTCCCACCGATATATCGAAATTTTTTGCAGTCGATTCCGCAACCACAGCCCTTTCATCAAGACCCACATCCGCAGTGCCACCATCAAGGATAAGCTCTCCCAAAGCTGCCATCTGCTCCTCATTGGAGGTGTCGATCGCCCGGAACTCTATCGGGGCAAATCGATCCGACTTTTCAAGAATAGTAAAATCTCTCAGCTGGGCATAGGATTCCGTCACTTCCGCGATTCCCTCCACACGCGCCTGCAGATTGCCCCACTCCCGGATCAGAAGGGGCGTTCTTGCAAGAGAAACGATGTCTTCGGAAGGAATGGCTATCGGATCCTCGAGGCCCGGCTCGAGACGCAGCGAGATTCCCGAAGGACTCCTCCCTGCCAAGGTTCCCGTAACCATGCCCCCATCACTAGTGGTGACAATTACTCCTTCCTTCCTCAGCTCTATGTGCGGAGAAAACCCCAATAGGCGGCTTTTCACTTCTCTTTCAAACCCTGCCATTACAGCCAGCACGACAATGAGCACCATTACCCCCACCGCCACACCCAGAAGACATACCAGGGTGATAAGCGAGAAGTAGGTCCGCTTCGGGTTGAGATAGCGGAGCGCGAGAGTCAGGCTGAAAGACTGCAAACCGATACCGGTTACTAATGCTGGTCCTCCAGCGTAGCAAGAGGCAATCTGTTCCAACCGGGGCTTCTCTTCCATTCAGGCCGGTAAATATGCTCACCGTGCGATTCTGTCCTTGCCTCCCCGACCCCGCTTTCCACTACTTACTGAATGATCAAGTTTCTTCATACCCGGATCCGGGTCTCTGACCCTGAAGCTTCAATTTCCTTCTACCAACAGCTGGGTTTTGAACTAGGAGAAAGGAAAGACTCCCCTCAGGGAAATAAGCTGGCCTTCCTTCACCTGCCCGGGAACGAGCACTTTCTTGAGCTGACTTACTCGCCGGGGTTTAAAGTCCAGTTTCCTGAAGACCTGATGCATACCTGTGTGGGGGTTCCGGACATTATTGAGTATTGCGGGGCCCTCGAAGCTGGGGGCATCGAAATCTGGCCCGGCCAATGGAGAGAAAAGTTCGCAGCCGGCGAGCGCAAGATGGCCTTCGTCACAGACCCTGACGGATATGAGGTCGAGATTCTTGAGAATTAGGCGCGCTCCCTTCAGGATTCCTCTCTCATCTCTTCCACCTCTTTTTTTAGACGCGGAGAGTCCTCCAGCTCTGGGTCACCTTCCAATACTTCCTCGGCCAGCTGCCTTGCCTCTCTCACCAGCTCTCCGTCAGCCAGAAACTCCACGAAGCGCAGGTCGCTCATCCCGCTCTGCGCAGTCCCCAGCACCTCTCCTGGGCCCCGTAGAGTAAGGTCCTCTTCCGCTATTTTGAAACCGTCCGTGGTAGCCTCAAGAACCTGCAACTTCCTGTTCCCTTCTTCATTCTTTCCATCTGTGACCAGAATACAGTAGCTCGGGTGGGAACCACGCCCAATACGTCCCCGTAACTGGTGGAGCTGCGCAAGGCCAAAACGCTCTGCGTTGTAAATCACCATCACATTCGCGTTGGGAACGTCCACACCGACCTCCACAACGGTTGTGGCGACCAGAACCTGAATTTCGTTATCTCGAAAACGAGACATCACCTCTTCCTTTTCCTCGGGCTTCATTTTCCCATGAAGCAGGCCCACCTCATAGTCTCGCAGGCGCTTCGCCCACTTCTCTATCTCGCCTTTGGCTGAACTCGCCCGCACTGCGTCACTTTCCTCAACAAGCGGATACACAATGTATCCCTGCCTGCCGGAACTCAGCTGCTCCCGGAGAAACTTTGTTACATCGCTCACTTTGGGCCTCTGCCGCATCCCGGTAGTGATTTTTCCCCGGCCGGCAGGGAGCTCGTCCAGAATCGAGACATCCAAATCCCCATACATGGTCAGAGTCAGCGTCCTCGGGATCGGGGTCGCTGTCATCACAAGGACATCCGGGATCAGCCCCTGCTGAATGAGCCTGCTTCGCTGGGTCACCCCGAATTTGTGCTGTTCGTCGATGACAACCAGGCCCAGATCTTTGAAATCTACATTATCGTAGAGAAGCGCGTGGGTGCCAATTACGATCTGTGGCTCTCCCTCAAGGTCGAGATGGTCGCTCTCTTTCCTCGAACCGGTAACAAGAGCGACTCGAATCCCCAGCGGAGAAAGCCACTTACGAAATGTCAGATAATGCTGCTCCGCCAGAATCTGGGTAGGAGCCATGAGAGCTGACTGACTGCCTGACTCCACAACGAGTATCATGGCACACATCGCTACGAAGGTCTTTCCCGATCCCACATCTCCCTGTAAGAGCCGGTTCATGGGGCGGTCACTACGGAGATCTGCCGTGATTTCATGAACGCTGCGCTTCTGAGCATCTGTCAGATCAAAGGGCAGGCTTTCATGAAACGAGCGAAGAAGCGTGGTCTTCCGACCTTGGATTCTCCCCGGCTGCGAACGAAACCGTTGCCGACGCCAGAGCACCCTTAACTGAAGCAGAAAGAACTCCTCCAAGGCAAATTTTCGTCTGGCTCTGCGAGCCTTTTCCAATTCCCCGGGGAAGTGGACATCTCGCAACATTTCTCCCCGGGAACTATCGGCAAAGACGGGATTAGGCTCCTCTTCCCGCTCAAAGTCGAGGCGCCCCAGAACCTCATGGAGCAACTCCCGAAATCGCCGAGCTGGAATCCCTGATATATTTCGGTAAATCGGAACGATACTTTCAAGGTGAATCGAAGAGCCTCCCTCATCCTGAACCACCTCAAATTCTGGATGGTCCATGATCATGCGTGACCCTTGCTCCTTGGGTTTGCCATAAATGACAACCTCATGGCCCACCGCCACCATTCGGTGCAGGTAAGGCATGTTGAACCACCGGCAGGTGAGCCTGCTGGTGGAAAGCAGGCTGTCGCCGGATCCCTCAACGACAATCTCATAAAATTGGCGGCGGCCCCCAAATCTTCTTTTCGCTGAATCCACTACCATTCCCCGCAGACACACTGCCTCTCCAGGGACGTGCACAGGAAAGGCATCAAAACAACGCCGGTCTTCATATCGCCGGGGGAACCAGTTCAAAAGGTCTTCCACCACATGGACATTCGCTTGGCCGAGCGCCTCCACCTCCTTGGGCTCGATAAGCTTACAGGAGGACAGCGCTAGCTCTGGATTCCACTCGTTCATTTCCTCTCATCGCCTTTCTTTATCCGAGGTAAAGTTACATTCGCGTTCAGGCAGCAGCTCGTTTTCATTGGGAACGACGGATATCTTTCACGCTCATCTGCAGGGAGAGTCGACCCCGGAAAAAATTGCGATCTATGGTAAACGCGACATCCCACGGAGGGTCGGGCAGCTCCCGTCCACCAGCTCCAAAAAACATCGCATCCCGTTCCACAATCCCCTGGCGGAGAGCAAGTCGAAGATGCTTGTTCTTCAAGTGGCGCGGTGAATCCGTAAGCCACACGTCGCGGGACATGAAAACCGGCTGGGGGTTACCTGAGCCAAAGGGTTGCAGGAGCTCATAACTGGCAAGAAAATCCAGCGACAGCTCCTCAAATGGAACCTCTGCATCGATATGCAGACGCGGTCGCCGGCTCTCTGCAGTGGTGTTCTTCAGCACGTAATTCCCAAACGCCTTTCGAAATTCGTCCAGCCGGTCTTCGTGTAGACTGATCCCTGCAGCCATATGGTGCCCGCCTCCTGCTTCGAGAAGCACTCTGCAGGCGTCAATCGCATCTACAAGCGAGACCCCTTCAATGCTACGGCCACTCCCTTTACCAAACCCATCCTCCCCGAAAGAAATCACAAACGACGGCTTATGGTAGGTCCGCATCAGCTTAGAGGCGACAATCCCCACTACTCCGGGATGCCATTGCCGGGATCCCACTACGATTACAGGCAGCCCATCACTCGCTGAGCCCTCCTCAAGCAGCCCGAGAGCTTCTTCATGCATCTGCTGCTCGTGCTTCTGGCGACGCCGGTTGTGCTCGTCCAGCTGTTCGGCCATCGAGGCCGCCACCTCTTCACGATCAGTCATCAAGGCTTTCAGGGCATCCTCAGGAGCATCCATTCGGCCCGCCGCATTAATCCGAGGGCCGATTCGGAATCCGACGTCACTACTGCTGGCGTATCCGCTGACACCACTGACCTCCATCAACGCATTCAGCCCAAGATTGACAGTCTGCGGGAGCCGCCGCAGCCCGTGACGAACCAGTATACGGTTCTCATCAACCAACGGCACAATATCCGCCACAGTTGCTACCGCTACAAGATCCAGGATATCCTTCAGGTCTACTCCCTCGACCCGCCGCGTCTTGAGAAGTGCGTGCGCAAGCTTGAAAACAACTCCTGCCGAGCAGAGGTATCCGTAATCATCCCCCAGCTTGGGATTAACCACCGCAACCGCGGGAGGCCGCCCCCCGGGCCCGGTTTCATGATGGTCCACCACAATCACGTCGATGCCTTCCGCTGCCAACTTCTGTATCTGCTTCCCGGAAGCAGTTCCGCAATCCACCGTGATCAGGAGTGAAGGCCTCGGCTCGGAGCCAAGGCAACGTTCCGCCGCAGGATCACTGAGCCCGTATCCTTCTTCTCCTCGAATGGGGATAAACGGCTGAACCTCCAGCCCGTATTCTGAAAGAAGGCCGGAAAGAATCGTCACGGACGTGATCCCGTCTACATCGTAGTCTCCAAAAACGCATACAGGCTCGCCGCTGTCCACAGCCTGTAGAATCCTCCTGACAGCTAGATCCATATCGGGAAGCTCAAAAGGGTCCCGCAAATCGCTAAGCCGCGGACGCAGAAATGGCTCAAGCTGTGCGGCATCCGTAAAACCACGCTGGGCGAGCAGAACACGCAGAATGAACGGCAGGCCGTGTCGCCCCGCGGCATCAGGGCTGACCCCCTCAGGCACTTCTGCTACGATCCATTCCGTTTCCTGCATCTTCCAGCCTCAGCGTTGTTCTTTGGGGAACGTAGGGCGCACCCGTGACCGGCTCAAGAACCTATGGGATCCAGCAGAAGCCTCTCCTCCGCCCAATCCGCCACAGGCTTCTCTCTTGGCTCGACGAGATGCCCTATGAAACGATCCCAGACATCCTGTCCATCGATGATTTCTACCTCAATCCGTAAAAAATAAATCTCCACGTCCAGCTCACTTGGCTCGAGAAAGCGAACTGCATCCTTCTCCGTAGTGACAATCAACTCGATGTCTCGCTCAACACAGCGAGTCATAAAGCGGTCGATTTCGTCCTGCCGGAATTGGTGGTGATCAGAAAAGACGCGATGGAACTCTACAGTCGCACCCAGCGTTTCCAGCAAATTCTCAAAGCTCTCCGGCACCGCGATTCCGCTGATTGCCGCAACGTATTTCCCCTGAAGCTCCTCCAAAGCAAGCCGACCCTCTCCAAAAACCTTCTCAAGGTATTTCGGCGCATGTGTCGTCTGCATTATCTCCGCAACAGGATTATAGCTTCTCAGGGAAGAAAGAAGACTCTCCTCTGTCAGCCCGTGACACTTCGTAATCATGATATGGCTCGCACGGCAGAGATTTCGAGGAGGCTCTCGTAATGTCCCCCGGGGAAGAAGGGCGCGAGCTGACGTCCCAAAAGGTGCATTCTGGTCAATGAGAACGAGATCAAACTCATGGTCGAGAGCCAAGTATTGCAACCCGTCATCCAGAACGAGAATGTCTGCCTCCATTTCCTTCACGGCGAAGCGTCCTGCCTTAACCCGGTTCTTGTCTACTACGACCTGCACCCCCTCAAGGTTCTTTGCCAGCATGTAAGGTTCATCCCCTGCGTAAACCGCGTCCAGCAGCAACTCCTCGCCATCGCTGACAATCTTTGGCAGTGCCTCGCATTCTGAGACGCCAAGATCGCCCCACTGCTGAGGCTCATCCAGCTTACGACTCTTATATCCTCTGCTTAGGATGGCGACTTTACGACCTCGCTCCCTGAGCGAGCGAGCCAGAAGCTCAACCACCGGGGTTTTACCAGTCCCCCCGACCGTAAGGTTTCCCACACTTACCACGCGGGTGCCTAACTGGGTCTGCTGCTTCCAGCGCTTCTTGTGGATTAGCAGCCGAAACTGAACGATCATTCCAAACACATAGGAGAGCCCCCTGAAGAGCACCCGTGTGATCGCGGCGCCCAAGCCTCGAGCTCGTCCGAAAATGACATCGGACGCCCACTTTTCCATATCTTCCCCGACCTGTCCCACGTTCGCAATATAACGGACCATTGACGGACTGTGAAAGTGGGAAAGACGGAATATTAATCTCTTGCCTGTTTCCCCCCTTGCGGCCCTACCGCCGGTGACTACTCTCGCCACATGCCTCGTCCAGATGGTCGTGCTCCCGATCAACTCCGCCCTGTTTCCTTCGTTCCCAATGTTGCGCCGCATGCTTCTGGCTCGGTGTTAGTCAATTTTGGAAACACTCGTGTCATCTGCGCTGCCACTATTCAGGAGGATGTCCCACGCTGGATGAAGTCACAGGCTGTTCCAGGAGGGTGGCTTACCGCTGAATACAGTATGCTTCCCTATTCAACTCATGACCGCAAATCCCGCGACATCAGCCGCGGTAAACTTGATGGACGCTCCTCGGAAATCCAACGCTTGATCGGCCGCGCACTCCGGGCGGTGACAGACTTGAAAAAACTCGGGGCCAGAACCGTGTGGGTGGATTGTGACGTGCTTCAGGCAGACGGAGGCACCCGAACAGCGTCCATAACCGGTGGATGTGTTGCCGTTGCTATCGCCTTAAATCGCCTTATTGGCACTGGGGGATTGACCGAATTTCCGCTGACTCAGTTGGTGGCGGCGGTCAGCGCGGGAGTCTGTGACGGCCTTCCCGTGCTCGATCTGAACTATCCTGAGGACAGAGATGCTTCGGTGGACTTTAATGTCGTAATGACGGAAGACGGAAATTTTGTGGAGCTTCAGGGAAGCGGCGAGGAGAGCGTCTTTACCGCCAGCGAAATGCAGGAGATGCTCAAACTTTCCCAGAAAGGCATCGAAGATCTGGTAGGTTTGCAGCGCGAGGCGATCCTCGCCGCGGGGCAGACGCATGGAAACTCTCTACCCGATTTAGGTAGCGCCTGAGCTTTTCCCCTTGTGACGGACCGGCAGAAAGTTAGTATTCGGCCTCTTGCTTGGGGCCCTCTCCTGCAGGCAAGGTTGGCCAGCGTTACCGCGCAGGGCCTAGTAAAAAACATTAAACCCGGATTACACATGAACATTGCAACAAGCAGCAGACGAAAGGGCTTTACCCTGGTGGAGCTACTAGTCGTCATCGCGATCATCGTAGCACTCGCAGCACTCGCCACACCGCAGATCTTCAAGGCCCTGAAACGCGCCGCCCTTGCGGAGGCCATCAGCAACTCAAAGCAGGTGAAGCTGGCTCTTGATTCGTTCGCCACGGATTTTGACGGTCAATATCCTAGCGAGGATACCGCCGAATATCTTTCAGAGGGAGGAACCGGAACCACTTACTCCAATGATTATTTCAGGCAGATGTTCCTCTCTGGAGACACTGAGTCCGAGACGATTTTTTGGGTGAAGAATTCCCCTGTAGCCAGCAAAGCGGCGCCAGATGATAAGGTTAAGGAGGGGGGCCGAATTCAAGCTGCGCAGGTTCTTCAGGAAGGTGATGCTCACTGGGCCTATATCACCGACCAGACCAACTTGGACACTGGTAGCCGGCCGATTATTCTCGATGGTTACAAGAATGGCACTTCCGAGTGGGATCCGACCACGTGGGACAACAAAGTGGTCGTCGTCAGGATTGATGGAGCTGCCAAGGCGATGCGCATGCGTCCCAGCGATCTCAAGGTGCTGGATGGATCCAAAAACGACATCCTTTCTGCCCAAGCTGATGCATGGGATGGGGAAAGCCCAGCAGATCTCCTGAAGCAGCCCCAACCCGGGAATTAACTAAAAGGGAAGTTACGATTTTTCAGCAAGGCCGGCGTGGAAACGCCGGCCTTGTTTTTTCATCCCGGAGTCAGTCCATGGCTTGGTCATAGCCCACGCTCAAGAACGTCGAAAAAAACTTCAATATGGGATTTTTCCCGCTCTCGAAGGCCCTTGCGATATTCCCTTAGCCCGTCTCTACGTTTTACCGCTTCAAGAGCAGCAACAACCTCTTTACGAGCCTCCGCGAATGTTCGTTCATTTGGCCCCCTTTTCTCAAGCACCTCCACGAGGTGCCACCCCATTGTGGTCTGAACCAGCACAGCGTTACCAGGCTCCAGCGTAAAGAGAACATTCCGAAGACCCTCAGGTATACGGTCAGGTTGTAGCCACCCAAGATCACCCCCGGTCATTCTTGTTTTTTTATCTTCGCTGAGCCGCCGGGCTAACTCATCAAATTTAGCCCCCTTCGATAGCTCAGTCTGCGCGCCCTTCAATACGGTCAGAACTTCCTCAAGCTTTTTCCCCGTCAGTCCTACGGTTGAGCGGAAAATGTGCCGCGCTCGCACTCGTTCAGGGTGAGCCAATCGTTGCTTATTTTCTTCAAACCAGATCTCTGCCTCCTGCTCCCCAACCGTGACGTCTATCATACTGAAAAGGTATTTTTCCTGCTGAATCCGCGCCGCGATCCGGTAGCGTAGTTCCTTTTCGCTCCACCCCATTTCCTCCAAGGAAGCGAGGTAAGCCCGCTCACTGGGAAAACGCGCAGTAAACAGTGCAAGTTCAGCGGCAATCTCCTCATCCGTCACCGGAACCTCGGATTGACTGAACCGGGCCTTGAGCCGGAGAAGATGCAGATCAATCAAGTCGTTCAGGGCCGCACGCCGGAGAAGGAGTCTGTCCTCTCGCGGGAGACCTTCCGCCTTTCGCCCCGCCCTCCACAGGTTTTCCTCGACCCGACGATCAACCTGAGTAAGCAGAATCGGCTGATAGTGAATCCGGGCAACCACTCCTGCATCCTTGGCAGCGTCCACGACCTCAGCGCTATCAGGAGCTCTGCGTGCTAGCGAACGCCGCAGTGGCCCCCCGATTACAAAGAGATCCGTCACCAGATACAGAATCACGACAACATAAATCACTGCCCGGGCGAGGGCACCCTTGTCCACCATTGACCGTTCGGAGGCAGTTGCAGGGTCGGGCACGGCGCCTATTCTGGTCAGACCACGGCTGGTTGCCGAGCGCAAATCCAGAGGTCCTCCATCAACGCACAATGACCTTGGCTCCCGGCCGAATCAAGGTCGGAAAACGCACTGCGTCCCAGTTGGCGAGTCGAATACAACCCGCGCTGAGAGATCTCCCTATGGTCCGTGGACTTGCCGTACCGTGAATACCTATTCCGGACTTTGTGAGTCCCGACCATAATATGCCAACAGGCAGGTTTGGGCCGGGAGGAATCTGCAGCACCTTGCTGCGATCCTTGTTGCGAACACCGGTATCCAGAAGCTGCTTGTCATAATACCAGCTTGGCAGCTCCAGGCAGTTCGCTATGGCCCACTCTCCATGGTGAGTTTGCTCCAGCCTGCCCGGTGTAATCGGAAACATCGCGATTAATTTTTGTGGCTCAAAATTTTCATTCTTCTCTGCGACTACTACTGCGGCACCCGGCGCGCCCGGAGAGGCTCCTTTCTCGTAGATAAAGAGATTACGCCCAATAGTATCAATCACCACTGTCCGGGCACTGAGCGTCAAATCCTCTCTGTGAGACCGCCCTTCCTTCAGATCCTCGATCAGGAATGGAGAAACGTTCGGCACCAACAGAGCCTTTCGGGGAGCTATCCCGTTGGCAACGGCTGCTCCATTTAGTTCGATCAGAAAGCTTTCGGAGGTGTGATACCGCTCCGCCATGAACTCAAGATAACTACGATATGACATTCGCTCTTCCTCTGCTTGATCCGCATATTCGAGTGGGAGATCCGGGTTGACCCAATCCGCGGCGAAATCAGGAACAACTGCAACCGCGTATGTCTCGCCCAGCATTCGATTTGCCTCTTCGCGAAGGACCTCCCAGGCATCGGGGTCGCGCCCCATGCTTCGATTGTAAGAGTGCACGGCCTTGGTAGTGAACTTACCGGGCTTTCCGTCGATAAAACCCGGACCGAACCGTTTCTCATCAAGATAGATCTGAAGTCTTACGTTGGGCGCAACAGAATTGGCCTTTTCAACACGAGCTCTGGCAGCAGCCAGATCTTTTTCATCGACCGCTTCCGCCTCTACGACAATCACGGCCTTCCCCGCGGGCTTCCCTTCAACACGAGGAGAGGGCCCCGACGCATCCGGCCGATTTGTGGGAAGGCTTCGTTCCTCCGCTTGAAGCGGCGAAGCCAAAGCCCCCAAGAGGAGCAAGGGCACCCAAAGAAGCCGCCAACAAGAGATCACGCTTTGCGTCATTTTCATCAAGGCATTTTGAATATCGCTATAGCCATAGTAATTGGCCCGGCCCGCTTTGCCAAGTCCACTGAACAGCAAGCTCAATGGGTAAGTTCTCGCCATCCGAGCGTGTCGAATCCCTTTTTCCAAGTCCAGACACCTCGCACCACCATCAATTGCTACGTGAATAAAGGAAATTTATCTTTATCGATCCCTAAGCCGGAGCGATCTCGCGGTCGCGTTCCAGGCGGCCCTCCAATTCTCTGCTGACGAGGACCTCAACAAACACATCATTCCCCTCATATGATGTTTCCAACACCTTGGCCTCAGCGTGGAGAAGAGACACCAGGTCGCCCCGGTGTTGCGGTATTCGGTAGCGCCTGCGAGATACCGCCCGGGACAGATAATCGACAAACTTGTGGTGTAAGGCATCCATGCCCTCGCCGCTCCGGGCTGAAATGGAGACCGCTTCAGGAAACTGGGACTGCAAGGCCCTGCGTCGCTGGGGATCATCCACCAGGTCGATCTTATTGAGGACAGTAAGCACCGGTTTGTCTGCGGCACCAAGCTCTGTCATCACCTCCAAGGTTGTATCACAAAGGCGTTCCAGCTCGGGCTCACTGGCATCGAGAACATGCACGAGAAAATCGGCAAGGACCGCTTCCTCCAACGTAGCCTTGAAGGACTCGACAAGGCGATGCGGCAAATTCCTCACGAATCCCACCGTGTCGGTCACCAGCAGGTCACGGCCATCCGGAAGTTCCACTCTTCTGGTAGTAGGATCCAGAGTCGCAAAAAGCATGTCCGCCTCAAGGACCTCTGAACCGGAGAGAAGATTAAGCAGGGTAGACTTTCCCGCATTGGTATAACCAACAATGGCGGCATGAGGTGCTTCTGACTTCTGCCGCTCCTTGCGCTGAGTAGCCCGTTGTTTTCTCACTGCAGCAAGGTCCGCCTTGATTCTGTCAATCCGCTTTCGCGCCATACGACGATCAACCTCGATCTGCTGCTCCCCCATCCCGCGAGCAGCTGCAGACCCTCCTGAACCACCACCTCCTTCGCGGTCAAGGTGACCCCACATACGGGCCATGCGTGGTAGAGCGTATTCCATTCTGGCCAACTCAACCTGTAACCGTGCCTCTCTTGTCTGAGCCCTCCGCGCGAAGATATCGAGGATAATCTCCTCCCGATCAATAACGGTCATATCAGCCGCTTCTTCCCACTCCCGCTGCTGATTAGGTGCCAGCTGATTATCAAATACGATGCAATCACAACCGAGTTCCCGGGCTTGAGCGGCAACTTCCTCCGCCTTTCCCTTGCCACAGAGAAATTTCTTCTGAGTTTGCCGGGCCCTGACGAGTTGATCACCCACAACCCCTATTCCGAGCGTGCCAACCAACTCGGCCAGTTCGTTCAATAGGCTCCGTGACTCCTCCTCTTCGCGCTTATCGAAGCAAATGCGAACGAGAAGTGCCCTCTCGACCATCTGTGGTCTATCACGCACCTCAAACACAACCCGGAAAGCATACGTCTTCGACCAATCTAATCACGCCAAAAGACCCTAGCAGATGCCAGACCGCATCCGTTTACCCCTGCTGCAGGAAATGGGCCTACCCTCCCCCGCGCCAGCAAGGATCTTGCCTCCACAGGGCAATATGGGGCTCGATAGCCCCTTTCGTGGGACCTCCTGACACATTCAGGGGCTACTTGTGACTTGCCCGGAGCCATATTTCAGAGCAGGTTCCCCGTCCCCGCTACGGGTGGGACCAAATGGGAAAGACCCTCTACCAAAAAGTCTGGGATGCTCACACCGTGGGCACTCTGAGCGATGGCCGCACACAGCTTTTCATCGGTACGCACCTTATTCATGAGGTGACCAGTCCGCAGGCTTTCGGCATGATCCGGGACCTTGGGCTGACGGTGAAGTACCCCCACCGGACCTTTGCGACCATCGATCATATCGTTCCCACCGTCAATCAGGACGCCCCGGCCGACCCCCTCGCAGCGGACATGATGACCGCCCTGCGGGAGAACGCCGACGAGTTTGGCGTCACCTACTTTGACCTCGCCTCAGGCAAACAGGGCATCGTCCACGTGGTCGGCCCCGAGCAGGGGATCACTCAGCCCGGATCCACCATCGCTTGCGGCGACTCTCACACTGCCACCCATGGAGCCTTTGGGGCCATCGCTTTCGGTATAGGAACCACTCAGGTCCGCGACGTCCTCGCCACCCAGACGATGGCCATGGAACCTCTTAAGGTGCGCCGTATCGAGGTAAACGGAAAACTCCGTCCCGGCGTCTACGCAAAGGACGTCACCCTTCACATCATCCGTCTCCTTGGGGCCAAGGGCGGCATTGGATACGCCTACGAGTATGCCGGCGAACTCTTCGATAACATGACCATGGAAGAGCGCATGACCGTGTGTAACATGGCTATCGAGGGAGGCGCCCGATGCGGTTACGTCAATCCCGACGAGAAGACCTTCGAATTCCTCAAGGGCCGCCCCTACACCCCTCAGGAAGACAAGTGGGACGCTGCGGTCGAGAACTGGAAGTCATTCGCCTCCGACCCAGACGCGGAATACGACCATGTGGTTAAGATCAACGCCGCTGACATCAAGCCCACGGTCACTTGGGGCATCTCCCCAGACCAGGGCATCAGTATCGACGAAACCATCCCCGATCCCAGCCAAGCTGAAACCGAGGTGGAGGCCAAATCCTTTCAAGAGGCCCTCGATTACATGAAGCTCCCCGGCGGAACCCCCATCAAAGGCGTGAGGGTGGATGTGGCCTTCATCGGATCATGCACCAACGGCCGAATCTCGGACTTCCGCGAGACCGCCAAGTTCCTAAAGGGCCACCAGGTCGCCGAGGGAGTACAGGCCATCGCCGTCCCTGGCTCCCAACTGACCGCTATCCAGTGTGAGAAGGAAGGCCTCGACAGAGTCTTTGAGGAAGCCGGCTTTGAATGGCGCGCCGCAGGTTGCTCGATGTGCCTCGCGATGAACCCCGACAAGCTGGTTGGCGACCAGCTCTGCGCCTCATCCTCTAACCGTAACTTCAAGGGTCGTCAGGGCTCTCCCACAGGCCGGACCGTCCTCATGTCCCCTGTTATGGTAGCTGCGGCCGCAGTCACAGGATCCATCGCTGATGCCCGCGAGGTTTTTGACTTCGACCCCGCCACCGCAGCCGCCTGAGTCCTCCCCTCTGACTTCTTCTCAGCATGGCTCTTGCAAATATAACCTCCGTCTCCGGAACCGCCGTCCACATCCCGGGCGC
>Ga0160423_10000999_pt1 | contig 23463 bp, 17 predicted proteins | sample CRUFie14St8metaG_FD_108191 | JGI IMG/M metagenome (GOLD analysis project Ga0160423, IMG submission 108191) | Marine microbial communities from the Costa Rica Dome - CRUD Field 142mm St8 metaG | ecosystem: Environmental > Aquatic > Marine > Oceanic > Photic zone | place: Costa Rica: the Eastern...
AACTAAATCTTTCGTCACCCTGAATTTATTTCAGGGTCTAAAAACCATAAATAATTGCTTGAGATGCTGACCGGGCTGCCGGCGCAGACAAGTTCAGCATGACGGTTAGGTAAAGTTAAAGCCCTGACTATCAATAACTTGCTATTTCGCTTAAACATTATTCACGTTAATTACCAATCCAATCAGGTGGCAAACAACTTGTTGGCAAAGGGCTACAAAAACTTTGTTGATTGTTAAGCCCACCTGTTGAGCCAGTAAAGCCAAAAAACGGGCTGTTCGTTCCAAATAAAACCAAGGGGTCAAAAGCGTAGGATAAGGTGGCATAAACCGTCAATCCATCCATACTTTGCAAGGTATAAGTAATAGTTGTTCCATCCCAATCCACTATTAACATATGGTCGCCGCCTGTTTCAATATTATACTCACTTGCACCATCCATTAAAGGAATTGCCCCCACCGTAGGGTTTTCCCAATCTCCATTTAAATGAATGGCAACATGATCTGGGTCGCTGCAACTACCGGCATTACAAGGAAATGTAAAATCGTTCCTATCCTCCGTACTCATATAGGTATCTATTTCAAAGCCTATTGAATTTTGTATTGAATTAGAGCCCCCATAAGCTAAACTTCCACCGCCCTCGGCGCAAGCACATTCGCCGCGCGGGTCGGCATGTATTACAAAACAAATACCATCGGCTCCAGCATCATTACTACCTAAGTTTACGGTAAAGGTATCTGTAAAAGCCGCTGCAAAATTGTAAGTGTAATTATGCCAAGCGCAAGTTTGCTGGGTATTACTGGCCGAGGTTAATTCAACACACTCCTCATCGCCACCCAAAAGCCCGCCAGTACCAACAATATTAAATTGGCTAGTTGTTGTAGAGCTGCTACTCATAGTAACATCAAGGGTAAAAGGACCAGCATTACCTGCACTAAAAGCTTCAATATAAATATAATAGGTAGTGCCGCTACTTAATGCAGCAGTAATTGATGAGTAAAGCCCACAAGCATCGTCATTTTGTGCAATAATATTGGCAGTGCCGCAGTTTGTATCATCTAATATAAACATATAGCTATCCCAGGCAGTTGGGGTGCTACAAAGCGAAAAGGTATAATCAACACAGCCGCTTGCCGAGGGTGTAAATTCATAATAATAATCTTCGCCAGCTCTTAATCCACAATCATCAACAGCACCTAACGTATTACCATTGTAAGTACCCACACCCGTAATAGTGCCCTGCGCTGCAGCACCAAAACTTAAAAGTATTAGCGCAACCGCTAACCTATTGATTATTAATAAAACATTGGGATACATAAAAAATGCTTAACCATTAAAGTTAAGCACTCCACCTTAATAAAACGTATTTATACAACTGTAAGTTATTTAATGTAACTTTTTTGCTTTTTTAAAAGAAAAATGAGGCTAAAACCGATGCTTTTGCAATCAGCTTTTCAACTTTAGCTTGGCTAGGCACAAAAACTTTTTCCTGTAAAAAATTAAGATTTGTAAAGCTTAATGTTGTAACTATTTGGATGCCAATAATTAATACCAATGCCACAACACCGCCAATTATCAAAGCAAATTGCGCCACTAAAAGCATTATTGCACACATAGTTATTAATGTATAACAAGCCATTTGGTGGCTAAAACCATTATCAACTAACAAATGATGTATGTGTGTTCTATCAGGCGAAAAAGCCGATTTGCCATTAATTAAACGCCCTATAACAACACGCACAATATCAATAGCTGGTAAAGCCATTATTGCCAAAACCATTGGTAAAGCATTTGATAATTGCAATGTGTAAAAGGCATTATTAACAAAACTAATGGCCTGCAAAATCAATAAAGCCCCAATAAGTAGCGAGCCGCTATCGCCCATAAAAATTTTAGCCTTACCAAAATTGAAACGTAAAAAGCCTATTAAAGCTGCTGATAAAACAATACTAATTAATAATGCCCCCATATTACCGCTTAAATAGAATACCGGAATCATTATTAAGCTTGCAAACAAACCATATGTGCCAGATAGACCATTTATACCATCAATAAAGTTAAAGGCATTTATAAATAAAACCACCGCAAAAACAGTTACTAAAAATGCTACTAAAGGATGAAAAACACCAATGCCCAACAACCCATAATCAGATTGTAAAGCAAAACCAGAAAAGTAGAAAATGCTTCCTACGGCAGCTTGTAAAACCAAGCGAAATTTTGCGCTTACTTCAATTAAGTCATCGGCAATACCTGTTAGTGATAAGAATAACAATGCACCTATTACCATTTTATATTCAGCTAAAAATTGTGCATCGCCAAAAAGTAAAAGGCTTACAACTAAAGCTACTAAAATGCCAATGCCTCCCATAGTTGGTGTAGCATGTTTATGCTTCTTTCTAAAATCAGGCGTATCAAACAAAAATTTAACTTTTGAAATTTTTACAACCATTGGAATTACAGTAATTGTTAGTACCAATGAAACGATAAAAGCTAAGATGAATAACATGGTTTTTCCTATTAGTATGCCATGTACAGTAACAAAAAAATGCCAAGTCCAAAACAAAATACAAACAATTGATTATCAATTAATTAAAGAGCGTGCCAAAATAAAAAAATTCCCATAACGATTATAAATTTCTCATTATGGGAATCCCATGTGTTTTATATGTTAATCTGGCCTACTTCACCTCAATCAATTCTATTTCTACACGGCGGTTTCTTTGCTTTCCAACTGTTGAAACATTATCTGCTTTAGGCTTAAATTTTCCATATGAATTGATGATAATATCTTCCATTGATACGCCCTTAGCTATTAAATAATCACGAACGGCTTGCGCCCTTTGCATACCTAAAATATAATTATATTGATCATTGCCTTCGGTATCTGTATGCCCATCTAAACGGATAAGCACGTTTTCTTTAAACTTCAAATAATAAATCAGCTTATCCAAAACAGGGAAAAACTGCTCCTTGATAATGTGCTTATCTGTGTCAAATTCTACAATGGCCTTAAACTCATCATTTGGCTGAATGGTTAGCGTTTCAACAACTGGTTCTTCTTTAATAATCGGTTCTGCAATTTTTTCTTTAAGCACTTCAATTTCAGGGCAGCCATTGTTTTTGGCTAGGCCAAATTCAAATGGGCATTCATCTTTATCATCAACAATGCCATCAAAATCAGAATCGGGGCAACCAAAAAACTTAGCAATACCAGCTACATCAGGACATCTATCTAAGGCATCTTCAATTCCATCTTTATCTCTGTCAGAATATTTGCTGGTCTTTTTACCAAAAGTTGCCGAAAAGTACAACTCGAATGCGCCGCCCGTTTTTGAAACATTGGCCAATTTCGACATTGTAATATCATAGCTCGCACCTACTTGATAGCCCATAAATTCAATGCCTCCTTTTAAAATCATTGCTTCTTTTACCCTGTAACCTGCGCCAGCAATCAGTTTAAAATCTTCATTAAAATCATAGTTTAATAATGCTAGTAAAGCGGCATTTTTATCTTTTGCAGCTTGCCAAAACATTGCTTGGCCTTCCAATTCAATTTTTTCAGTTAGTTGATATGCCATCATCGCATTTAAATTTAAGATTATAGGCTTGGCAACACGCTCGTCACTGAAAGAAATATTAGGTCGGTTGATGTTATTTAACTGAAATCCTAAACCCATTTTGGCTTTTTCTTTAATTGGGCTTTGAAACTGCAAGCCAATGTTTAAAATAGGTTGCGTTCTGCTTGTTCTTGTAAAAAATTCAGTTGTTCCATTTAACTGATTAGCATTACCACTTGCCAAAAATTGATCTTCAAAGCTCATTTTGCTTGGGTCAAAGCCCCTTTGCATTAATCCAAACTGACCACCAATGCTTAATTGCGCCCCTTTTTCGCTAATGGGTTGGTGATAAGCCATTGAAAAAAGCACATTAGTTGTTTTAACACTTGCCACACCTGCACCATTGTTCAATAACATTAAGCCATAGCCAAAACGGTTCTTTTTCATTTCTGTAAAAACAGATATGGTTTTAAATGGGTTATTGATACCAGCCCATTGATTTCGGTATTGCCCTCCTAGCCTATAATCGCCAGCAAAATTGCCAGTATCGGTTGCTTTTAGGCTGATTGAGCTTTGGTTGAATTGAGAAAAATGGTGGTTTTGTGCCTGAACGCCAACCAAAGCAATAAGTGTAATTATAGTTATTGTTATAAATTTCATGATTTGGGCTTTAGTAGATTACTGAAATATGACCGATTTCGCAGATGCTAGTCCCATCGCTTTTTCGTAAGTTAATTTGATAGACATAAGTGCCCGTTTCCACCTTTGTGCCTCCATTTGTGCCATCCCAAAAGGCATTGCTATTGTTTGAAGTGTAAACACATTGCCCCCATTGGTTAAAAATGGTCATGTCAATCACCGCTTCATATTGTCCTGCTACTTGGAATAAATCATTGAGATTATCACCATCGGGTGTAAAAGCATTGGGGATAAAGTAACCCGCAGTAACAGGTGTTGGTGGTTCGTTATCGCCCGCAACTGTTATATAGGCATTTTTTTCAAGGGCCTCAGTACAGCCATTTGCATCATTGGTTGTAAGTTTAACCGTAAATGTACCTTCCGAATTATAGCTAAATGTCGGGTTAGCATCTGTTGATGTACTGCCATCGCCGAACTCCCAAAAGTAAGTTAGCCCCTCTCCGCAATTACAAGTAAAAGCTACTTGGTTATTTACAACATGCACGCTTAATTGCGAGGCGTTAAAATCAAAAATTTGTTGCGTGCCTGATTCAATTGCTACTTCATTAGAGAAAACATTAACCCCATCCTGATTAGTATAACGAACTTGATACGTTCCTGCCTCGTTTACATATAAGTTTTGCCCCGTTTCACCATTTAATGGCCAGCCGTTTTTATACCATTGGTTGCCAATTGCAAACGAACTTTCCAATAAAGTTTCCTCACCAAAACAAATAAAATCGCCACCCAACAAACTAACTACTGGCACTTCAATGCTTTCAATCCAATTAATACTTATCAATTCCGATGTCCAAACACATCCATTTTCATCAACTAAATCAACAAAATAGTCGCCTGGTTCAGCAACTGTAATGGTTGGTGTAGTTGCCCCGTTCGACCAGTAATATTCCGTTGCGCTACTTGCCACCAAAATTGTAGAATCGCCTGGCAAAATTTCTTGCTCGCCAATTATAGATATATCTGCTTGCAAAGCGTTAAGCACATTAAAAACCATTTGGTTTGATACCCACTCCTGCCCACCATTAAAGGCCACTACTTCCACAAATATTTCTCCCTCTGGCAAATTTTCAAAGGTGTAAATGTTGTTGCTTGATGTTTCTTGCAAGTCACCATTCAAGTAAAACTCAAAGCTTTCGTAAATTGCTGGCGAAGCAGATATTGTTAGTGCCTCGTTAGCACAAACATCAACCCCTTCGTTACTTGAAAAGATGGATACCCCTACATCCAAACTAATAATTTTTCTTATTAAATGATTGTAGGCATCACCTAAATAAAAAGTGCTTTCAACTGGCTCAAAAGCAATTGAAGTTACCCCGTTAAAGGTTGCTTGGTCGGCAATACCATCTTGCGCGCCTTGTGTTTGAATAGTGCCCGCAAAAGTACTAACATTGCCTTGCGTCGTAATTTTTCTAATGGTATAATTATAGCCATCTGCCACATATAAATTACCTGCATTATCGGTTGTTATATCCCACGGATAGTTAAAAGTCGATTCCTCAGCCGCACCATCATTATTACCAATTACACCAATCCCAGCTACAGTTGTAACATTCCCTTCAAGGTCAATTTGGCGGATTTTATGGTTCCATTCATCAGCAATATATATAACGCCATTTTGTCCAATATGTAAGCCATAAGGCCGATGAAAAGTAGCCTGCGCAGCTGGTCCATCATTAAATCCTGGCACATAAGCAAGCCCTGCAATGGTGCTAACATTACCTTCCGTATCAATTTTGCGAATAATATGCGTAAGATGATCGGCAACTATTAAATTACCTTCAGCGTCTAGCTCAATTCCCGTTGGGTTGCCAAAGGTTGCTATACTTGTAGGGCCGTTTATTGTACCATAATTGCCCGTGCCTGCAACTGTGGTAACATTTCCCTCAGTATCAATTTTACGGATTTTGTTATTTCGGGTATCGGCAACATAAACATTACCTTCCGCATCCGCGCAAAGCCCCCATGGTTCATTAAAACTGGCTTCTGTGCCAAAGCCATCTGCATCTCCAATTTCACCACTACCAGCAAGTGTGCTCACCATACCTTCGGCGGTAATTTTTCTAATTTGATTGTTGTACCTATCAGCCACGTAAATGTTGCCATTACCATCAACGGCAATGCCGTGCGGGTTGTTAAACGTAGCTTCGTAAAAATTGCCATCGGTGCTGCCCGATTCCTCAACCACACCCGCAACGGTTAATACTAATTGCGCTTGGGCGGTGTGCCCCAATAGTAGTGCAATGGCTATTGATATTAAAAATTTCATCGTCAATTATTTTTGAGCAGCAACTTGCTTTTGTGAGTAATTCGGTTTCATATCAATCACCTTTGTACTTGATGTTTGAGCTTGTTTATTTTCAAACAATTCAGCGTATTTTTTCGAGATAAACTCCCAGGTATATCGGCTGTGTGCAATTATTTCTAATCGCTTAGCCGTACGTTTTAAATCCACTTTATCTTTTGTTTTTATATGATAAACCAACTCGTTAGCACTTGAGTAAAAAATAGCCTTACCTAAGGTTGATTCAATATTGTAACACACATTAAAAGCCATTACAGGCAAGCCCAAATACATTGCCTCAATTAACGAAGGATTAGTACCACCAGCACTATGCCCATGCAAGTACAAAGTGCAATTACTTCGTAATAAATCCAAATGCGCTTGTTGGTAAATTGGGTTTAACAAGTAAATGTTTTCGTAAGCTGAATAGGTTTCAAAAAGCTGCTTTCCGTATTCGCTATTTTGCCAATTGCCCACAAAAACCAAAGTTTTATTTGGTAATTTGGTATAAGCTTGCAAGGTCATTTCAACATTGTTTTCAGGCTCAATACGGCAAACCGAAAAAGCATAATCCCCACCTAAAAATGGATAAGTTTTTAAATCGGCAGGCATTTTTTTAACCTTTAAAACATGGTTAGCACCATAAGCAATTAAGCTGCATTGGCGGCCATATAATTTTTCAGCAAGATTTAAAATGGCTTGATTATCCGCAACAATTTCATCGGCATATTTTACGGCAATACCTTCTGAAAATTTTAAGAACCACTTAGCATATTTATTCCACTTGTCGCGCTTCCACTCTTGCCCATCAATATTTACAATAATTTTTTTGTTTGAAATCAATTTTAAAACAGGAATAAAAAGCGCACCCGAAACCCCTAACACCAACATTACATCGCTGGTAAACAATGCCCATATCATTGATATAATATCATAAATAATACTTTGTACGCCATTGGCTTTTAAAGGAATAAACTTTAAATCAGCCCCATTCCATTTGCTTAACCTTCTCTCCTTTTTATAATGCTTTGAGCTGCAAAAAACGGTTAACTCAAACTTATTATTTAACTGATTTACTAAGTGATGAGCTAAGGTTTCAAAACCGCCATAACTGGCAGGAACTCCAACCGTTCCAATAATTGCTATGCGTAATTTATTATTCATAATTGTGTGTTTGACCTGCTTAGTGCCAAATCAATACCACTCCATAAACAATTGATTATCAATTACTTTAAAAAGAAAAATTTCCCATCAAAAGAGGCTTTTCCAAATTTGGGAAAAGGCTTAAAGCCTTATATTTACAATAATGAATATGAGCACCATAGTTAGCCCCCACTTTAAGCTTGCACCTTACACTTTAAAAGATGAGCAACGCTATATTGAAATGTGCACCGATTCTGAATCGGTAAAATTTATGGGCAACAGTACTGCCGACCCCGAAAAGGGAAGAGCTTTTTTCCGCGATAGAATAATCCCATTTTACTCCCAAAAAAACTTAACACGTATTTTTCATGTTTGGGGTATTTATGTCAATAATGTTCTTTGTGGGCATTTTGAGTTAAAAGAAACGACGAATACAAGCGATACTGAACTTGAAATTGTTTACTTAATTCACCCCGATGCTAGAGGCAAAGGTTTAATGGGTAAGGTTTTAAATTATTTCAAAACCAATCAAGCTAAATGGGGGCGTACAATAATTGCCACGGCAAACCCTAAAAATGAAAAGTCGATGCACCTGCTAAAAAAGTGGGGCATTAATAAACAACAAACAATAGTTGATACTGAAAAAGAAAACTATGAGTACTTAAAAGTTTGGTTAATGTAAATAATGGATAAAACAGCAAACTATTACAAAATACGAATACAAACGGGGGACACTCCCCCTTTGTTGGTCGCCCGACCAACAAAAAATATATTAACCTGAGTTAGATTATCAATTTGAAAAATTGGTAACTATGGTGGGATATTATACAAATCGTACAAAAACTATGTTTTTCATCCCCCAATTTTTCGCTTTACTCAAAATCGCCCCCTTCAAAGGGGGACAGATTCGGTGTTACATCACGAAAATTTTAACTACCCTTTGTTGGTCGCCCGACCACCAAAAAATATATTAACGTGAATAATGTTTAAGATAAAAATCAATCGCCTGATAATCAAAATATTACGAACTGGGTCATGCTGAGTGCAACGAAGCATCTAAAAAACGTAGCCAAAACCATACATTTTGTGGTAATTTCAGTTAATAGATTCTTCCATTCGCTTTGCGAATGTTCAGAATGACGTTTTTTTGTTGTTGATAATCAATTACTTACAACAATTACAGCTTCTTTTTTTTAACCATTATTCACGTCAAATTAAGCACTGAGCTAGATTCAGCACCCTTCAGCACACCCAAAACACCGGCCTCAAAAGCAGAGGCTTTAAAATCATCAACCCGTTTTAATGAGGCTTCGCTAAATGCTTTATAAGTCTCTTTATCGGCACTTAACAAACTAATGGCCTCAATCAAAGTAGCCGTATTATAACTTGAAATTGTAAAACCATTTTTTCCATCCTCAACAATTTCGGCGGGGCCACCAACAGGCGGCGCAATACAAGGCAGGCCATAAGCAAAGCCCTCTAAAATGGTCATTCCAAAAGTTTCAACCCACTCATCTGGGCGAGATAAGTTTAACAACAAACTGGCCTTTGCATAAAAAGGATGCACATTTTTTTGAACAGGATATATCGTTAAGTTGTTTGGTAAAGCCTTACCATTAAAATAACTATCAATATCATTTTGTTGGGCATTTAAAACTAAATCAAAAGCACAATTAGGCACTTTTTTAGCCAATTCTACAAACTCCCCCACCCCTTTATAAGCTTTTAATGAACACAGCATTAAAACCCTAAAAACGCTCTTTTTAATTGCCCTTTTTGTTTCTGCTTTTTGCATAAATTCAGCGGATAAAGCATTGTAAACCACCCTATTTTCAAGCTTTGATAAACCCTCTTTTTCAAGTAAAAAACGGCTTACATAAATCGCCTTATTCCCAAAATTATTGGCAATCGTTTTTAGCAATATTTTCATGTATTTACCCAGCGATGTTTCATGCACGTGATAAATAACTTTAGCCCCTTTTAACTTAGCAGCAATAGCCGCCCCTGCTGGTAATAAAGTATTTATATAAACGGTATCATTTGCATTGGCAATCAAAAACACTTTTATAAACAAGCTCAATTGTGCCCACGCAAAAGCCACTAATCGTAAAACTATATTTTGTTTAAATACATAATTTACATGATGATAGGTGTAAGTTTTCCCACTTAAAAAACCCTCGCTTTTTGAGCTTATTAAGTGCACGGCTTCACCGCTTTTTTGTAAAGCATCCAAAGCATGACTAAAAACCAAAGGGCTGCCACTAAAATCGTTTAATAAATGAACGCCGATTATTTTGCTTTTTGCCCCCATTAAGCCGCTTTTACTTTTTTATAAACTTCATTAATTTGCTGACCCTTAACCGTCCATGTTAAGCTATTGGCATGCTCAGCCTTCGCCCCCTGCGATAATTTATCAAGCCAATTTTTATCCCTAAACGCTCGGCTCAATTTATTGGCAAAAGCACTAACCGTTTCATCATATTTTCCATAAGGAATTTTTACACCGCTATTTTCATCTATAAATTCGCCGGGCCCGCAATTGTCAAAACACAAAACAGGAATACCGTAGGACATTGCCTCTGGCACAACCATCCCCGCCCCCTCATGCGATGTAAATAAAAACAAATCCGTTGTTCGGTAAACATGCTTTAACTCCTCGCGCGGCATCCACTCTACAAAGTCAATTGCTTGTTCGCAACCCTCATTTTTTGCTAATTCTTTTAACTGATTTTTATACGGACCTTTACCAATAATCGTAAATTTCACCTTAGTTTTTGCCGCCTCATCAAGCTTGTTATAAAATTGCGCAAAAGCCCTAATTGATACATCAAAGCCTTTTATAGGTACAAAACGACCAATGGCTAAAACATTAAAAACATCCGATTCTGCCCGCTTTAACTCAACTGGTTTTGATGCCACCGCAGGAATAACACGCATTTTTTGCGCCGATAAGTTAATTTGATTTCCAACACTACTATTAATGCCAATAACCGCATCAGCTTTGCTAATAGTGGTTTTAAAAAACGGGCTTACCTTCCAAAAATAGTTTTTGATTAGCCATTTAAGCCTATCTAAAAAATACTCCTTTTTCCCATAAAAATTCAGTACAAAATCCTTTGGTATTTTAGGATGATGACCCACCGGACCCCAAACAAAGGGCTTGCCCAAAAGCCATAAAAAGCTTGGCAGCCAATCGCAATGAAAATTTAAATGATGCGCAATATCAAAATCCCACTTTTTACGCCAAATAAAAAACACCAGCCCAATTTGCCACAACAAATAATACAACTGCGAACCTCGGCTACCACGTTTCCAAAACCGCATCCAGTAAGGCAAATCAAAATAAGCAAATTCAATATTTTTAAAATGAGATTTACCGCTCTCCAAAATAAATTTTGTTATATCCGCCTCGTTATTTTCTCTGGTTATTACAATCAGTTTATTAGTCTGTGCAATTTGGTTAACAATATTCCAACCCGTTCCATCCTCCGAGCCTTTATACGGATTAACGGCATATGCTGATACTAATATCTTTTTCATAATCAAGCCTTTATGCCACTTCTTTTAATAAAGATTTCAATTGCGTTTTATTTCCATCACGTGCCTTTAACAGCTTTGCAGGCACCCCACCAATTACTGAGTTAGCAGGAAAACTTTTGGTAACAACCGCCCCTGCCGCAACTACGCATCCATCGCCAATTGTTACCCCATCGCACACCGTAACCTTCGATCCTATCCAGCAATTTTTGCCGATTTTAATGCCCTTTCGGCTTGTACCCTGCAAGCGTATTAACTCATTAACATCGGTGTAATTATGGTTTTCGGGGTGGCAACTTAAATACTGACCAATAATGGTATCATCCCCAATTTCAAGCCCACCAGCACCGCCCAAATAGGCATATTCGCCCATGCCCACATTATTGCCAATGGTAATATACGCCCCAATATTATTAAACGATGTTGAAATAATTAAGCGACTAAAAGCACCAATACTTACATTATTGCCCAAGCTTAATTTGCCCTTGCCCAGGGCACTTAAATAGCAATAATCGCCCAAATTTACCCACTGTCCAAACTGCATATTAGGCACATTAAAAAACTGAACCGCCCGCCCCAAAAACAATTTGTTGGGTATTTTAAAGGCAAACAATAACTTGTAAGCACGTAAAAAAGCAAAGCCTTTTTGCATTAGCAATGCCCATAAAACCCTACCTGTAACTTCCGAATCAAGCGTAAAATTCGGGTTTTTCATTTGCACCACTTTTTGTATCAATCCTTTTAACATTTTAGGCGGCTTTTGCATAGGTTTTACAAATCACGTCCATAGTTTGCTCCAATTGCACATTTTCAATTTTGCAATATTTTTTGTTAGGATATTGTTGCCCAAACTCATCAAACACTTTGTTATACGAAGCCGTAAGATTTAAGATGTCATTGGCACTTAACTCTTGCTTTCGCGCCAAAATTGTTTCGGGCGAAGCATATAAAAAGAAATTTAGCCTAGGCATAAAAACCACCTTACTCAACCATTTAGATGTTTGATAATCCATCACCAAATTGCTGCGCTTAGGGTCGGCCATAAAATCATAATAATACCTATCGTACAAAACATCAATACCCCTTAAATTATACTTGGCAAACACGTAAAATTGCCCTATTGCATAGTCAATTAAGTAATAACTCAAGCGAATAAACGACTTGATTTTACTCGTATTCTCCCCCTGACGTGGCAAGTTTGAAGCCGCCCTTTGTTCAGCCCCTTTTTTACCGTATTTATACGCACTTAAAATAGGTAATAACGACGGCCGATGCCTTAAAACTTTAACTCTTCTTCTATACTTACGCTCTAAAGTTTGTTTAAAATTTTGGATGATGGTTGATTTACCTGCACCATCAACCCCACTAAAAGTTATGGTTTCGCCACGGTTACTGGCAAAACCTTTAACCGTATCAACAAGATATTGTGCCTTACTCCTAAGCCTTGCAATGCCTTTATTTAAAGCTAATTGTTTAACAACTTGCAGCGCCTTAGCCCTATTTTTCTTGTTAAATAGAAAAATATCAAATAAATCTTTGCCATCAAATTTGTATTTCAACTTTAAATAATGATAAGCAACTTTTACTGTTGCGGCATCTTGTGTTTTAAAGAAAAAGTTGTATTTATTGGCTACGCTTGAACCGTTTAGCAAATTAAAAAGTAGCACATGTTCAGCATAATGCTCAATGCAAGGCACATAAAGCCCTTCCCTATTTCTTACTCTTTCAGCCAATATTTCTTCGGCATTTAAATAGTGATAATCCTTAATTTTTAACTGGCATATCAAATCAATTTGTAAAAAACTGCCATCAGCAAAATATATATGATAATAGTGCGCAAAGCTTTTTTTAACTACCTTGAAGTTAATAGCATTTTTTGCCTCTTTAATAAACTTGCCTAGTGTTTGCAAATCGCCCTCCTCAACCAAAAAATCTAAATCAGAAAAAAGCGAATAATTATGAATAGGTGAAGTAGTATGCTTTAGTAATACATACTTGTATTCCTTAATTCGCTTAATAAAAGCATCAATAAATGTTTGCCGATTAGTAGTCATTTTGTTGTGTTTCGCATATAATTGCGATAAAAATGCCATTTACTCTAAAAAGAATAAACCCCTACAAATCAATCACTTACAAATAAACATTAGGCATTAACTAATCCCACATTAGGATGCTTTTCCAATTTTGGGAAACTAGCATTAGCATTCACTAAAGTATTGATAACCTCTTCCCACACAATTAATAAATTTTGCGCTTGATAATGCAGCTTGCCCTGTGCCGCATAAATATTGCCATAATAGCTTGCATAAAACAGCAAATACCATTTTAATAAGCCACTAAAATTAAGCCCCCATTCAGGCAAATAGACTTGTAAATCCATCTCCAATTTTTTTAATTCGCAAAGTATTTGTTTGGCGTTTTGCTGCTTAACCATCACCCCATTTTGAAAAACATAATGAATCAAATCCAAAAAAGCTGGGCTATCATTTACCGCCAATTCCCAATCATAAACATATAATTTGCCCTTGCTTACAAACATATTCCAGGGCGTAAAATCGCCGTGCATAAGGCTTGTTTTTTCTGGTATTTTCAATGTCAATTCATCTTTTAAAGCAAAAAGTTTTTGCAGCAAATTTTGCAATGCAGCACTTTTAATTTGTTGGATATTCAAGCTCCGCAACTGTTTAAACTGTGCATTAATTTTTTGATAAAAGTTGCCCTTTTCAAACGCCTCTTCAACACAATTTAGTTGGTAAAATTGCTGCATCGTCTTTATATGCAAGGCAGATAAACCCGCCGCCTTATCCCTAGATTTTGGCTCAATATTACTAACACAAATGCCCTCATCAAAGCCCGTTTCAAGTAACTTTGGCGCAATCATTAACGGTTTAGGCAACTTAATTTTCGATAATATTTTGGCTTCATTTTCCACCAACTTTTCGCCCTTATTACTTAAAGGTATTTTACTAATTATAGCTTGTGTGCCCTGCATGCTTTCAATTACCAATTTCCTATTCGGCCCAAGCGTACCCGTAAATATCGAATACTTTTTTCCAAAGCTTTTTTCCAATTTTTCACAAAGCGATTCACTAGCACAGCTAACATAAATATTACCATGCTTTACCAAACGTTTCAATCCAATAAAATACAGTAATTGAACCAGCCATTTAAACAGCCTTCCCTTTAAATTATTGGCATTGTAAAGGCGCAAAAAACCCGCCTTTTTCCTGTCGCTTCTAAATAGCCATCTAATTGTTCCATTGGGGTTACAAATGGTGCTATAAGCAACCGCACCTTCAAATTTTTCAGTTGAAATAATCGCCATATCTCTCCCTTCCTCACTCTCTTGTAAAGCCGCAATTTCCTCTTTGTTTTCAACCACAAAAAAATGGGCATTTTTTGAGGCGAAAATGGCTTTTAAAAGCTCATAATCTACTTTATGTAAACTAAACTTAGGCACTGGTAGTCAATATTTTATTTTTGTTTGATGCTATGTAAAACACAAACATCATTATAACCATTTGGTAAAACATAATACCGTAGTTTGATTCGCCAAAAATCCCAAATTCAGTTAACGAATTAATGATTAAAGGAATTAAAAGGCTGCAAGCCATTAACTGCATTTTCCAATCCTTCCATTTTAAAATAGCATAAGCCAGCAAAGCCATTTGAATGCTTACAATTGCAAAACCCACCAGGCCCAAATTAAGCAGCACTTGTATAAAAGTGTTATGCGTCATTGAGGCCGCATAGGTTTGTATGCTTTCAAACTTATCGTGATAGCTAATACGCATAAAACCATAGCCCAAAATCGGCTCCTTAGTAAAGCCATGCGTTACCAAATCTTGCCAAAAAGGTATGCGCCCCGTCATACTCATTACCTCGCCAATATCGCCCATTTTTATAATTACTTTTTGCACTAAATAAGGAATTGAAAGCACAGCCAAACCCGCCATTGCAAACTTTATCACCACTTTTTTATAAAGCGCAATGTATAAAAACAACACCAAGCCAAAAGCAATTAACGACGATCGCGAACCCGTTTGAATTAAGCCATAAGCCATTAAAGGAATGGCCCACCAATAAAACTTTGCCTTGTTTTTTAAAAACAGCTCGTAAATGCCCATGGCCATACCAATAACCAGCAACATCCCCAACTCATTTGGGTTAATTATAAAGCCCCCAAGCCTTGATACTTCGCCCCCGTGCGTACCCCGATAAAACATATCGGGTGCTATATAAATACCCGCAATAAAAACTATGCTTATTAGCGTTATACTTACTGATAATAAGCGACTTAACCGCAAATTAAGCCCCTCCAGTTCATTGCTTTTATACAACCATAGCTGGTAAAAAATAAACACAAAAAACAGGCTTTCAATCGTCATGCTTAACTGCAACAAACTTGTACTAACAGATGAGGTCCACAGCAATGAAAAAATGCCCAAAAGCAAGTAAGCCATATAAAATCCGAGGCTCATAAAATTATTGCCTTTTATTGCGGGTGCGCCCACTTTAGTTTTAAGGCTAAACCACCATAAAGTGCAAAATCCTGTTAACATTAAACGAGTACCCAACTTAATAACGCGAGCAATCGCCAATGAATCCGTCATTGTAAAATAACTAGATATTCGCAGCATTAAAATGGCAATAAAAATGGCTACAATCCAGCCGCCTTTGCCCGCTATTTTGCCTTGCGGATTCATGCGGCGTAAACATCAATTAATCGCTTACCAATTTTCACCCAATCAAACTCATTTTCAACCATTTTAAAGGCATTCTGCCCCAATTTTAGGCACTCATTATTTTGCCATTGCGCATCTGCCTTTTCAAATGCCTGCGTAATTTTACTTACTGAATTGTCATCAATTGAAATACCCGCATTATAATCCGAAATGTATCGGCACATATTAGTTGCAGGGCTTACAATACACGGAATTTCGAGTGCCGCGGCCTCCAATACAGCTGTTGGCAAGCCCTCATAGCGCGATGTATGTAAAAAGTAATCCAACTGATTCAACAACTTAAACTTATCATCCCCAAACTGTGCGCCATGAAATACTACCTTATCACTTATACCCAAATTGCGGCATTGCGCCTCCAAAGTCTTTCTATCCTTACCATCGCCAATTAACCAAAGCACAGCATTGTTAGCCTTTTTTAAGTAAGATGCAAAACCATCCAACATCAAATCCAAACCTTTGTGGCTAATATCCAACCGCCCGCAAAAGCCAAAAACAGGATGCTCCTTTTTCGCCTCTACTATCTTTAGCCGTGGTAAATCTCGCTTTTGTCCATTAGGAATCAACACCTTATTATTCAAATTAATGTAACTATCAATATCGTTAAACTCGCTATCTCCTAAAAATTGAACCGCCTTTGCCCCCTTTAAAATTCCACGCTCAGCCAAGTTTAAATAAGCCACTTTCATCCACTTATTTTTTTGTAATGATGCTTTGTTAAAACTACCATGTGGGGTATAAACATAAGGTAAGCCCTGATTGCGCAACAACTTAGTTAAGGGCACATACTCAGGAATAAAAGCCCCGTGCAAATGAAAAACCGTAGCCTTTTCACAAGCCTCAATAGCCTTAACCAATTCACCATCAATTTTGTGCGAATTTTTATGGTACTGAAAAAATCGGCTTTCAAATGGTCGGTCAACAGTAGGCTCTTTTGGGTTTGGAGTAATACCCCAAAAACTAACATTTTTGCACCAATGCAATTGGTTACTTGCCAACTGAAAAATAACTTTATTAACCCCGTTCATTCTATTGGGGTTGGCCTTACCTAAACCTAAATGAATAATCCTCATCCTTTAAAATTTTCGGGAATAAATAAATACAATACACCGCTATTGATATTAATTGAACGGCGGCTAAACCAATAACCACACCGTACATACCAAAGCTTTTTATTAATAATGATGCGCTTAAATAACTAAAAATTGCAGCTATTAAATAAGCCATAAAAATGCCCTGCGTACGCTCAATTGTACGTAAAGCAAACCTAAAAGGATATGCAAAAAACACAATTAAATAGCTAAGGGCATAAACACTAGCCAATAGGCCAAAATCGCTATAATCCTGTTGATAAATTAAGCCTAACAATTGGCTAGGAAACAAGGCAATTAGCCCAATAATAGGCAATAAAACCAGCCCATACTGCACACTTGATTTTACTAAATAGCCTGCCATTCCTTTTCCCCCATCATTTTTATAAACAACCGATGCCTTTATCGGTATTTCATTTTCCATAGCCAAAAACACCACGTGTAAAAGCCCTAAAACATTTTGTATTAAACGAATAACACCAACAATAGCAGGCCCTAAAATGGCACCAGCAAAAAGCACAAAATAATTAGCGGTAAACCACTGCAATACATTTTTACCCACTAACCATTTTGAAAAATTGTAATGAAGCTTAAAAATGGAAAAAACAGAAATACTTTTGATATACAAAACTGATTTGAGCAGAGGAATTAAGCTAACTACTAAATAACTTAAAGCCAACAACCCTATTACCCCAAATAAATTGGTTGGAACAAATAAGTAAAATACCCCCAAACCAATTAATTGAATTACAAACACACAAGCATCAATTATGAGGTTTTTAGATACGGCTCCATTTAAAAAATTACACTTTCTAATAAAATCAAAACTGCAATATAAAAACACCCAAACTGCCCAAACCAGTAATAGTTCAATATTTAAAACTGCAATACCAAGTTGGCTTTTCACCAGCCAAACCACAACTGCCGCAACACTTATAGTTACAAGCAAAATCAATTGTTGTAACAACATTAATTGCCACATATAAAGTCTTTGCTCTCCTACATCCATTTTAGGCGCAAAACTTAGCATTGGCAAGGTAAATAGGGCTTGCTGCATAGCTAAAATGCCCATTAACAACATCCAAAGCACAGCAAAAACACCGTAATTTTCTAAGCCCAAAAGCCAAACCAAAACAATGTTTAAAACAAAGCTGCTACCGCTAACAATAGCCTGATCCGCCAATAAAACAAGCTTTTTCGGAAAACTGTTAAGCATATTTATAACTGCCTTTATCATGGCTTACGAAAAAAATGCAGGTTTAAAACGTTGGTAGCCTTTAGCCTTCATATAACGATACTTGCTATAATAACTATGCTTGTACTTTATGCCATTTAGCACCAACTGCAACTCCTTAATACCATAAGTTTCTTGTAGTTTTTTAATGCTTTTTATCTCTCTAATTCTACTCTTTTCTCTATTTACCAAAAACAAGTTAATATCCCCCATTTGCATACATAACGAGGCATCAGGTATTTCGCCTAATGGCGGAGTATCAACTACAACCAAGTCATATTCCTTTTTAAGTTCAGATAATTTTTCAGGATCTAAGCCTAAAGAATACGGCGCACTTGTTTGTCCCTTTAATTCGCCCGCCGATAAAAAATGTAAATTCTCCGTTTCAGTTTTTTGAATACACGATTTTAAAGGAATATCTCTCGATAAAAAATCAATCATTCCTTTGTTGTTTGATAAGCCTAAAGTTTCGTGCATATCGGGGCATATCAAATCCATATCCATAACCAAAACCTTTTTGCCTGCCTCGGCATAGGCTTTTGCTAAATTCAAAGCCACAAAGCTTTTACCCTCGGTCGCCCTATTTGATGATATAACCACAATAGGGTTTTTCACTTTATCGCTTATACGGCGTTTAACCAACTCCAAATTATTTTGTAACTCAGCAACCATGCCTACTTTTTCGTTAACATCTGCACCATTACGGGCTTTATAAACCGTTGCTAAAACAGGTATGCCCGCATAGTGCGCCAAAGTATCAACCTTACTTACACGCCCCATTAAATAAAACCACAAATAGCTAAAACCAATACTAAACAATAATGCTGCAAACAAGGCTACACCATAAATTAAAGGCTTGTTAGGCCAAATTGGCGCAATTGGTATTTGCGCTTCGTCAATAACTTCGTGCATTGAGTTATTGCCCGCCTTCATAATCTCAAGCTCCATTTTTTTGGTATATAAAAAGTTGTACGTCTGCTCATTTAATTTAAAGCCCCTTTGCAGCTCAACCAATTTGCGCTCCTTAGCAGGATATTTTGAAAACTTTGCGTTTTCTTTTTCAATTGCCGAATAAAGCTCTTTGCGTTTTGCCGCAATATTTAAAACTGATTTTTGTAAGCCAGCAATAATTTGCTCATGCAAAGCATCAATTTTTGATTGTACCAATTTATACTCCTCACTTTCTTGGGTGTATTTAAGCAAAACCTCCTTCTTTTCAATTTCATAATTGTATAATTGATAATAGGTAGCCTCAAAAACCTTATCCTTAATACTCTCAAAATTTGGAGTGATATACTCCACATTAAAACCCTGCTCAAACAAACTCAATAAGTTGCTCATTTCAGCTTCGCGCATATCCAAATCCACTTTTTGCAAGTCTAAATCTCTAATTTTAGCAATGGTCGAGCTGGTTTCTTGCTCGCTATTTACCATTTGGTTACTTTGCTTGTACATTGCCAAATCAAATTCAGATTTACGAAGCTTATCGCCTACCTGCTCAAGCTGCCCATTCACAAAATCTAAGGAATTAAAAAAGGTAGAATACCGCCTATCTTTATCATTTTCAACATAAGATGCCATTAAAGCATCAATAAAAGCTTTTGCCTTTTCAGGATGCTCATGGCTATAATAAATATTAGCAATATGTATGCTTTTGTCAACGGGTTTAACCAAAAAATTCTCATCGTTAATTGAGCCTAGCAATGCCCTAGCCGACCAAATTTTAAATGCAAAAACATCATCATTTAAAGCACTAGGATAATTGGCTAAATAAGCCTCATTTTTATTTATAATCAACTCAAGCCCAGCAAACTGCGTTAGCTCGCCCGTACATACTTTATGCGATGTTTCAGCCCACTCAAGCAACCACATTTCATCGCCCAAATAAATTAAATTAAACAACTTATCGTAAGCCCTTTTGTTTAACACCTTGTAGCTAATTAAAAACGGGCTATCATGGTAAATTTCCGATGTTTGTACCTCGCCAATACGGTAATACGAAAGCTCAAAATCCAAACGGCTTAATGCCGCCATTTTTAAACCCCTCGATTTTAAGTACTCAACCTCAGTTAAAAAAGCATTGCCCTTATCAACCATAGTTGGGTATTGGTTAAAGCTTACAGGTTGGTTATTTATCTCACTAACATCAACCTTAATAGTACCCTTTGCTTGGTACTTGGGGTTAATATAATCAACCGCTTTATTGGTAAAAACCAATACCAAAACAATAATAACAACAGTAAAAGGCAAGCCAACAATAAGCGGCTTTATCAGGTTTAAATATTCCTTTTTAAAATTCATGTTTAGCTTATTTTACTTGACTTACTAAAATGGCAACACTGGTAACAATGCCAACAATTGGTGCTGCCGTTGTGGCAATTTTTCGAGCCTCTTTAGCCCTTCTATGCGGCACGTAAATCATATCATCATCTTTAACAATTATATTTTTTGTTCTAAAATCAGTTTTATCGGTAAGGTCAATAGTAAGCTCATGCTCAACATTATTAATAATCCGTAATAACTTCACTTTTTTCGAGTTGGCATCGCCCGTAAAACCACCCGCTTTTCCTAACACTTCAAACAAGCGCAAATCTTCAAAGCCCAAATCAACAACACCTGGTGCGCCCACTTCGCCCAAAACGGTAACACCCCTATTATGTATTTTAATATCAACAACAGGATTTACTAAATCTTCGGCCAGCAATTGGCTAATACCCGCTTCTGCCTCCTCTTTGCTTTGTCCTAAAATTTTATAAGCCCCAATTTTGGGTAACTTAACCTCGCCATTACTATTAACAATTACCCATTTTCCACTAGCCTCATTAACATCATTAATACTGTAAATTGATCCTATACTCAACTCCTCGTGGTCCCAAACGCTAATTGATAATTTATCGCCAATTTTAAAAAGCGTAACACTACTTTGGTAAAACACCCCCATTTCGTAAGCCTCATTATTAACAGGCTCGCCATTGCGCAATAAATTGTATTGCGTGCACGATGTGTTAGCCAACACAAAACATACAAGCAAAAAATATAGCGGTGTTTTAGCTTTTAGTAACGATTTAAAATTTTGAAAAAGTAAATCCATTTTTTAGTGTTTAGCCCATTTAGTAACAAATTCATTCCAGTTTTGGCACAGGCTCAAAAACCATTGATTATCAGCCACTTAAAAAACATTGAATTTGTAAAATTTTCCAACAACAAGAGTGTTTTCCCATTTTGAGAAAAAGCTATTCTGTTTTTAACTCGGCTTATTTTTGTAATTGTAACTAAGCTGCGCTTTAATAAGCCTACCCACTATTTGCCCTAGTTCACTAAACTCTTCTCTTTTTCCTCTTGCAACATGCGGTAAATAGTTGATTTCCCAATATCTAACTTTTCAGCAACCTTCATAATATTGTTGCTATATTTTTCTAGGTAATGATGAACAATTAAATTATTGTAGGCTTTCAAAGTCATTTCTTCCAATAAAAAATTGCTGCCCTTTTTAGGGCTTTTAAAGCTTATATCTTCGGCCTGTATTACACCATCATTTGCCATAACGGCAGCCAATTCAATAGTTGCCTTCAGCTCTCTAATATTACCCGGATACGGATAAATCATCAACTTATCTTTTGCATTTTTTGCTAGGTTTACTTTACCTAAACCATTGCTTTTGCAAAACTCCTTTAAAAAATAATCCGCCAATAAAATAATGTCCTTATCCCTATCTCTTAACGGTGGCAATTCAATTGTCATCCCTAACAACCTATAATATAAATCCTCTCTAAATCGTCCTTCGTTCACCTCTTCCGCCAAATTTTTATGAGTAGCTACTATAATTCTCGCATCAAATTTAATAGGGCTTTTCCCCCCCACTCTTATAAACTCACGCTCCTGCAAAGCCCGCAAAAGCTTTACTTGTACATTCATATCAACCTCAGCAATTTCATCTAAAAAAAGCGTGCCTTTATCCGCAACCTCCAAATATCCTAGGCGTTTGCTAGCCGCACCCGTAAAAGCGCCTTTTTCATGCCCAAACAACTCACTTTCCATTAATTCGCTAGGTATTGCCGCCAAATTAACCGCCACAAACTTGTTTTTTCTTCTTGCCGAATTATAATGAATCGCCTTTGCGGCAACTTCTTTACCTGTACCCGTTTCGCCAGTTATTGAAACCGAAATATTGGTTTTAATACACTTTTGCATCAAGTTAAACACCTTATTTATAGCGGGGCTATCGCCAATTATTGTTTTCGAAAAAGTAAACTTATCAGCCAATTCCGTTTTTAAACTATCCACCTCATTTTTTAAGGATAAATTTTCTTTTATACGTTCAACAGCATTCAATAATTTTTCCTTTGTATCATCATCTTTTACAATGTACTCATAAGCCCCCTTTTTCAACAAATTCAACGCAACCTGTATTTCGGTTTGCCCCGATAATACAATAACTTTAATAGCATTGTTAAAAGCCGTAATTTTTTCAAGAATTTCAGCACCCGTCATATCAGGCAAGCTATAATCCAATGAAATTATATCAGGATTGAGGTGCAGGTTTTCAAGGCACTCTTGCCCCGTTTTAAAGCTATGTACTTCATGGTCAGGATTTAACTTGAAAACATAGCTAACCATTCGGTTATACATCGTTTCATCTTCAACCACAAATACTTTAAGCGGCTTAGTAGTGTTAAGGCTCATATAATTCGTTTTCCATAATTGAGAATATCACCCCTATTTTATTCAAATTGGGAATCAGTTAAACTTTATACGAAAAAACCAATGTATTTGTTTATATATTTTTAATTATCAACTAAACACCCACTAATTCCACCACTTTCTCTTCAATTTCACCCGCATCAATCGCCAACTTTAATGCACTACCCACAATGGCAAAATCGGCATATTGCAAACAAGCCGCAACATCTTTTTTAGTAGATATAACGTGAATAATAGATAATACAAATGATAACTTATTGATAATAAATGCTTTAACATTCCCTAGTCGTCATGCTGAACTCGTCTGCGCCGGCAGCCCGGTCAGCATCTAAAGCAATTATTTATGCTTATTAGACCCTGAAATAAATTCCTTTAGACTTGCATTAGCGTAAATTAACACGTTTAAAGAGCATAAGGCAATAGTAAACTAAGATAAATTCTGGGGCAAACCCATACGCTGATTCAGACTACTGCCTTATT
>Ga0160423_10001000_pt1 | contig 23461 bp, 36 predicted proteins | sample CRUFie14St8metaG_FD_108191 | JGI IMG/M metagenome (GOLD analysis project Ga0160423, IMG submission 108191) | Marine microbial communities from the Costa Rica Dome - CRUD Field 142mm St8 metaG | ecosystem: Environmental > Aquatic > Marine > Oceanic > Photic zone | place: Costa Rica: the Eastern...
AGTTGTTTGCCATATCTTATTTATTATCCGAGAGTTACAGCCGAGCTATCGACACCAAACACTCCGTATTCAACAACTTGGTCAACGAGAGTCCCGTAGACCTTAAATGTCTTGTCAACGTGCATGGGCAGAAACACAAACTCACCTCCCCCTAGCTTGGCTACAGCAGCGTCCGAGTCAGTGTCGTTGTATAGGTAGATGTAGTTCTCCCTTTCTGCGTTGACGTTTCTAACGAATAGGTATGCGTTGGTGACTTTGTCGTCAGCTTTGTATACAGTTAGAGCGTCAGCATGCACAGCGGTCTTGACAACCTTTGCTTTCATCAAGACGCCAGAGTCCGCCTCAATAGCTGAACCAAGACTAAGGTTCAGTCTAGTGGGGAGGACGTCGTTCGCCTGAATGCTCAGCTGTGCGTTTACTCTACCCATTACCCTTCGTGAAAGAGGATGTGTTCGATCTTCATGTTGATGGCTGACGTAGAGAACTTAAAGTCATACGTGCCCTGCCATGGAATAAGAGCGAAGTCACCAGCATACAATCTCCCGAGCTCTTGAGAGCCAGCTTTCAAGCTGATGTACTCTGCAGCGTTAGACGAAGGATTCTTGATGTAGATCTTGTGAGCCTTGTCGTTTGTAAAGTCTGCAGCAGCAAACAAGACAGTGTCTGTTTGGGCGGTAGCGTAGAGAGCTCTAGCTGCGCCTGTGGTCTGGTCGATGCCAGTGTTGGTTCCAGCCTTCTTAAACTGGGTGCTTGTGCTCAACGACAAGACATCAGCAGTGATGTCAGGGCTGTTCAGCGAGATGGATGCGGATGTTGTAGCCATTTTGAAAAGTTTAGTTTGTGCAAATATAAGTATTTATCGTTTCCTCTTTAGAACACGATATCTAGACACCCTTCCCTTCTGACGCTTCTCTCTCCTTGCTCTTGCTTTTTCGGCTGGAGTGAGTTCGCCAGCAGTTACTGGGGTCTTGCTTGAGATTCTTTTTGTGGGACGAAAAGTCCTGTCCCCCTTGGAGTAATCCTTATCTCCAGAGAGCGTTCGCCAGTCCTCTTTGAACCAGCGCTTTAGGTTGAGACCTGCCTGTGTCTTCCTGACCTTGGGCATTACTTCTTTCCTTTGTTGCCCCAGTTTGAGGCACCCTGCTTGCGGCACTTAGCCAAAGCCCCTGAAGCGTAAGCCGAAGGCCACACGCTGTATCTAGCCTTCACTTTGTGATAGCAGGCGTCTTTTTTTGTCTTTGCTTTCATGAGTGCGATACTGTTTTGAACTTTGCTTTAGCCACGGCACCAGGATGCGGTTTGTACTCCCCTTTCATGAGGTAGTATCTACCGCGCTCCTCCATCCAGTGGTATCCTTTTGGTGGGTCTACTGAGACCTTTTTTTTCATCACCTTCATTAGCAGTTCCACTTTCTAAGCGCTAGCGCCTTACGTGTTGGTTTCCCGTTGGGCTTCTTCATAGGCCCAGGCATACCTCCCATGCGAGCGCAGAAAGACTTGCGTCTCTTTGCGGCCTTGCTACCAGCTTTGAGTTTTGATGGCTTCGTGGTGACAGCGGTTTTTAGCTTGCTGCCAGGGTTGGCACGTCTGAAGGCCTTAACACCAGCAGAGGTAAGTCCACCAGATCTGCTCTTGTGAACCCCCATCTTCATGCTAGGCATCTTTTGCCTTCTCTTTGCTCTCATGAAGCAAATATAAGGATTATCAGTAAATCGCGCTTCCGTTGCTGTATGTGCCAGTCATGCCCTTAGCAGTCATAGCAGAAATCGTCGCTGAGTCCAAAAGCTCTGTAGTGCCATTAAGAGGGATTTTGCCAATGCTAAGACCAGATGGAGTGTTTGCATTAGCACACCAGCCCTGAATAGTGGTGTCTAGATTTGCCTTTGACATTGCGGTACCGTCAAACATTGAGGCTATGTTTGTAACGCTACTTAAATCCCAAGAGCTCAAGTCCTGGTTAAAGGCGTCGGCGCTCAAGAACATGTTTATCATGTTTGTCACGCTAGAAGTATCCCAGTTGCCAATGTCTTGGTTGAAGGCGTTGGCGCCTGTGAACATAAACTGCATGTCAGTCACATTGGAAGTATCCCAAGAGCCAATGGGTTGATTGAACGCCTGGCATGCTCTAAACATCTCACCCATATTAACCACCCTAGAGGTGTCCCAGTTGTCTATGCCTGCTGAGCCTCCGTTGTTAAAGACCACGCAATTCATAAACATTTCGTGGAGACTGACGTTTGCAGACGGGTCAGTATTCAAGGACCAAGAAGACAGGTCTCTGTCAAACTTAAAACAAGACTTTAAAAACCTTGCAAAAGAAGTGCTCTTACTTACGTTCCATCCGCTGATGTCTTCATTAAACGTTCCTGCCTGGAAGAACATGTTACTGAAGCTAGTGACATTGCCAGTATCCCATCCTCCGACACCTGGACTCCAATCTGGGACATAATTTACACCGTTGGTGTGAGTGTAAGAAAGAACCGAGGGGTCCTCCTCTCCCCAGTATGAACGCCTAAACTGGCTACTGTTGTAAAACATCTGAGCCATCGAATTAACCTGACTTGTATCCCATCCAGAAAGATCACCTCCTCGACCGTTTTGACCATCAAAAAGATGAGGGCAGTTATAAAACATTCCAAACATCCTAACTGGCTCGTTAGTATTGATGGTCCAAGTCCCAACCTCACCGTTAAAAGACCTTGCATTTTGAAACATTCTATCAAAAGTGGTGACATTAGAGACATCCCAGTTGCTCAGGTCCTGATTAAAGCTGTATGCGCCCTCAAACGTCAGACTCATATTTGTCACCTGACTTGTGTCCCAGTTATTTAAAGGTTGGTTAAAATCAACATCTTTTGCGAACATGTTGATAATACTAGTGCAGTTAGACATATCCCAATATGTCTGACCTTGATCATCTGTATGGGTGTCAACAGGATTGTTGAAAGGGGTACCATAGAAAAGCCCTCCTGCTGCGAACGAAACAGAAGGCATAATCCACTCAGAAACATCTTGATTGAAGCTGGTGCTACGAAACATTTCACTCATGCTGGCGTTTCTAGCCCAGTTTTCACTAGTCCATGAATGTCCTCCGTTGTTGTATTCAGAAGCATCTCGGAAAATCCTGTTCGTTGTAATGACATTGGTAAAATCCCAAGTATCTACTCTCTGATTAAAAATATCACATCCGTAGAACATAGAGGCCATGTCAACTCCGTCAGGGTTGTCTGTGTTTATGACCCACATGTGTACAGGGACATTAAAAGAGTCGCATTGCTGAAACGCACTGTTAAAAGAAACTACGCTACTTGTATCCCAATTTTCAACTCCTCCGCCAGTCCAGCTATTTAGACCAGGAAAGGTGGCCCTTAGGCTAGTAACTTTATCCGTTACAAAAGCAGAGACGTCGGAAGGGTTGAAGTTGTCCATACTGCCAAACATAGTCTGATACTGAACTGTTCTTGTGTCTATAAGGTTGGGATGAGGCTTCCAGTTGGTTATTTCGAAATTCGCAGGACAGCTTCCTTGAATTGCGGTTCCATCGGCGTTTACGATGGATGATTGGCTGAACGCTAAGTACTGATTGGAACCAAAGTGCATTTCAAAACCAAAGTTTGGGGTGGCATTCCACATTCTTCGCATTTGGTTATACAAAGACCCCTGAAGAGGCGCCTGTGATGTGCCCCATTTTGTAAAGTCACCCTGAAGGTTTACACACCCAGTAAACACACCTCCTGGCAAATTAGATCCAGGAAATTCTCTGCCAGTTTCGGTTGAGAAGCCTGGCTGTAATTGACCTTTTATCGTAGGATTTGTCCTCTCTGCTGTAACCTCAAATTTAGGTGGCTCTGTAGCCGTCATAATCCAGTTTGGGCAATCCGCAAAGACACCTAAAGAACTTGTAGATCCGTCTGGTCTTGGTACCCTAACAAAAGAACAGAGATCCAAAGCAGCATTACCCCAATCCATGATGTTGATAAGCTTCGCACCTTCACGATGGCCTGTATGCTTGTTAAAGTGAAAGTTCATCCCTGAGAACACTCCGTCAATCCTGATAACAAAAGCTCCAGAATCTTGGTACGTATGAGTGATTTTAGGGTCGTTCCATTCAGTGATGTAGTCTTCGTTTCCGTCACCCCAAAAAACTTTAAAGTTGTAGTCACCGCCTTCAACTGTAGGTAAGGTATACTGATTTGAAGCACTGGATATTACATTTGCTCCAGAAGAAGGTGTGGCACTAGGGAAGGTGGCAATCACCGAAGGAACATTATTTTCGGCTACAGCGTTCGTTAGGACACCAGGTCTCTTGTAATAGTCGTAATTATCGTAAGTGAGGTTTGTGGTGTTGATCTCAAAGGTAAAAGGATTGAGAGGCCCTAAGGGACACACAAGAGCATCTACCTCATGGCTTGAGTTGTCGATAGACACTGAAGACGTTTTGGCGCTGGCGTCGATAGATATGTCTTGAGCCACAGAAGCCAAAGAGGGGTCTATCAGGATCTCCGCTTTTTGTCTTCCGCCTCCTTGAATACCGTACTGGAGACCTTCATAAATGCCGCTGGTGTAAAAGACATCCCCTTCCGAAACTTCAGTCCTTACCTGCACAGAGGGTGGTAGTCCAAGCTTGTAAGGAAAGGAGGGTCTAATAGTAGCTCTGTTGTAGTAATCGTAAACCTGTCTGTGCTCTTCCGCAGAAAGTGCTTTTTCATAGAAAGCCATTGCGTAAAACTGACCACCAGCGTTACTGTTTAACCTAAGGGTTCCATCGTTGTTGACCACGATACCTGCATGCCAAACGTTGCTGGAAGATGGGTTTCTCCCTGATCTAACGCTTTGATTTGATATCTCTTGCCCGTTTAAATAGTTGGACACTACAGTGTCGTCAACAGAAAAGGATATAATCTGAACGTCGCCAGAGCCAAGACCCGCGTGCCGATCTGAATACATCCATCTTGTGCCGCCTGACACGCCAGTTTCTCCATCGGGGTACAGGTACTTATTAACGTATGAATTTAAATTAAGATAACCATTTAAGAATGGAACAAGGTTTGGATTTGATCCAGCGTCTGGGTAAGCGTTGTAATAGTTTGTAGCGTACGTGTAGATGTCGTCCACACCAAAGGTTGTACATAACTGACGTAGGAATTGAAGACCTAGTTGGTTGGGTCGATCAAAAACGCCGTCAGGGGGGTACGAGTAGGAGGTTACTCTATCTCGGTAGGTGTTGAGCTCGTAATGGGTGCCAAATCGAACACCGCCTCCACCCCTTGTCATAAACTCTGCCCCTGCGGACTCAAGCTGAACTGTTTGTATATCTTCAGGAGCGCCTACGCCATCTTCAACAAGTCCAATTATGTCCTCAGGACGATGATTGCTCACAGCAACGAGCACTCCAGTAAAAGAGCTAGGCACGTCGGAAGGCGCACCCCACCTCAGAGCCTTGCCGTCTTGATAAGGCAAACTTATCGCAGTCCCTTGATTGGTGGTTTTTACAAGACCCTCAGCAGAGGCCAACGCAGAACCAGTGGCCGCGTCAATAATCTGACCGTTGTTTCCATTTCCAGACAGGTCGTTGAACGAAGAACTGACCCCATCGAAACATGCAGGGTCCGAAAAGTCGAACCAAAACCTTAAGTCTGATTGAGCAGGAAACTCTACAGGCTCATAAGGCTTCTGATTGAGATAGTCGATCCTATGAAGAACCTTTACACTAGCAGACTTGCTGCTATTGTCTATGGAGACAGTAGAAGAGGCTGTAGATAGGTCTACAGATACAGTGTATTCATAGCACTGAGCCAACCTTAGCCAATGGTTACGTCTTCGTTGACAGTGAAGCTACCTTTGACCCAGGTCGTCGTGGTCTCTGAGCCTGTCTGGACGGCTTGGATGTCGTACACATAGTTACCCCCAGGAACGTTGGCCATAGCTGTATCTGGGATAGTAACCTTGAGGACTCCGCTTGCCCCACCAGTAGTAGCATCAAGCGAAATGATACCAGCCGTACCTGTTCCAGGAGAGTTTTCATCGCTAAGAATGGGTGAAGAGCTATTATCGTTAGCTGTGGTTCTTACATCCATGTTAAACTCGTATCCAGAGTCGATAGGAATAAAGGCGTTGTCAGTGGTAGAAGAGTCTTTAAACGTGATGTCCAGAGCCAAGGTGTCTCCACGGCGGCATGTGATGTCCAAAGTTTGAGCGATGTCTGTGTTTATGCTTCCCATTACTGATTGGTCATTGGTTGTTGTACTTCGCCTCCCTCACCTTGTCTTTGAGCGAGGAGCTTAGATTGTTCTGCTGCTTGCTTTTCGATACGGTCGTCCTTCTTCTCCTCTTTGAAGGTTTCGAGCTTCTCTTTGAACTCTTGGTCCTCAGCTCTGAATCCGAGCATAGACTGAGCCTTGATGATGGCGATCTCTTTCTCGAACTCGTGCTTCATCTGCTCCAGCTGCATATCGAGCTGAGCCTTGAGCTGCATCTTCTGAGTTTCGATCTGAGCCTCCATCTGCATTTCCTGTTGCTTCGCCTGGCTTGCTGCCTGAGCTGCCTGCTGCGCTTGCTCTGACTGTTGTTGAGCGTTCTGCTGAGCTGTTTCCTGAGTTGCCTTCATGCGCTTCTTGCGGCGCACAATAAGAAGGCGTTCAGCCTGATTTACATCTTTCATAGACCTGATGGCCATGGCGTCCTCCAAGTCGATCTCCTGTTGCTGCAGAGACATTTGAATGTTCTGCTCCAGGTACTGCTTGTCAGCGTCCTCCATGTCTTTGTTGACCAAGACGCCGAAGTTGTACATAGGAAGGCTTCTGAAAGACATGATAGCCTTAGTGTTGGTCACGCCGATAGCGTTCTCGTAAGCCTTGTGCAATACAGAGCCTTCAGGGATGACCTGCAAGCACTTGACAATATCCTCACACACCTTCTTGTAGATAACCATAGAAGCGTTGGTGATGTCGTAGATGGCGTTGTTGCCCGCTGCAATAGCTTGCTCTCTCACTCCAACAAGGGCATCTCCCTTAGGCGAAGAGGCGTCCATGGCCTCATTGATTCCCGTTGTGTCACGAATCATCTGCAAGTAGTGATTGTAGATGCCAATCAACTCGTTGATGTTTCTGATGTTGTTCTGGATAGGCTGAATAGGAGACCCCTGGAATCCACCCTCAGCATTCTTGCTTCTGTAGTAGAAGACACCAGTCTTTTCGTAGATGTCGTGCAAGTCGAGAGGCTGAAGGTCTCCACCCTTGCCAAGCTGCACGTTCTCCAAACCTTCAATGTCAATGACCAAACCGTCAGGCTTAGCTTTGGCGATAGCTTGCTGAATCTTCAGGTGAGTGATCTGCAGCATGTCTGCAAAGCCCATACAGCTGTCCACCATGGACTTGGGCTTCATGTCTCTCAGATTCGTGCATACAGCTGAATATGAAAGCTGAGCCCTGCTGAGGTCATGGATGTTCTTGGGCATGTTCTTGGCCTTCTCGTAGCCAAAAATGTAGTTGGTGCTCATAATGAAGCTACCTCCGTACACGCACTCGACCTCCATCTTGTGGGGAGTCCTTTCGTAAACGCTACCTTGAGGGGTCTTGTAGTCAAAGCCCTTGTAGTAGAAGTTGGTGTTGCCGTGTCTGTTCTCTTTCTCTTCGAAGTAGATGCAGTCTACTGCTTTGAACTCAAAGTCCATCACCTCCACGGTGTACTGGTCGTACTCGTAAACGTATCTGCCTGAGCGCTCGTCAAAGCGACTTTTGTTGTATGCAGAGTACTTGTTGCCGTTAGAGCTGCGAACAGCCAAGGCAATCTTTTCGTAGTCTTGCTCATCGAAGGCGTCCCCAGCGAGGCGCTTCAACTCACCGATGGTGATCTTCTTCACATGACCAGCGTACACCAGGTCGTTCATCCCTGGGTCCTCCGTGTAGCTATGCACGAAGTTCAATGGGTCTACGTAGTGAGTTGTAATCCCGTAGTTTGGATCGTTTGATCTTTTTACTACAGCAGTACCAAGAGTCACGAGATCATTAACTGCTCTTCTGAACACGCTCTGATCAAAGTCGTTCCAGCGGAGAGTCATCTCTGTACCGATTTGTGCAGATACCTCTGCATCGGTCTTGATGTTTGTCTCCATCAGGATCTCGGCCTCCTCTGGGGTATCAGGAATCTCGTCTGGGTCCATGTCGAGGACAACGCCCGTCTGAGCCTTCAGCTGTGCCAGCTGTTCCTTTGCCTCCACCTGCAACCTCATCTTTCTCTTCTTCTCGTTTTTCTCAGAAGAAGACAGAGGGTCTACAGCCTCAAGGTTTGGGTACAGGTTTCTAGATAGAATCTTGTTTACAACAATCCGTACGAACTTGGGGAGAATGGGAACTGGCGTGTAGTCCAGGTTCAGCAAGCTACCGTCACCCTCATTGGGGTCAAGAGACCTCAACAGTTTCTTGTAGATGCTCGTGTCCTGAACTCCGTTAGAATAGTCTCTATTCTTCTGGAACATCTTGTTCCGCTTCCCGAAAAGGCTGGAGGTTTCGCTGTTCTTACCCCACTGCTTCTCGATCGCCTTCGCATACTTAAGACCGTAGGAATTTGTTGCTTTCTCCTCCGCACTAGCCAAAGGGTCGGGAAAGCCGAACCCCTCCTCTTTTTGATTGTAAATGCTCATTTCTAGTGTGCAGAGTTATTGTGCAAATATAGGAAATTAGCCGATTACCTTGTATCGCCTGAAAAACCGCTTCTCAGAGAAGTCAGACTTAGGCTTTGGCTTAGACTTTTGAGCCGCCAATAAAGCAAGGCCAGAGCTAATCGTAAGGTCAAACTTAGTTCTCTTGTCAATCTTATATCCAATCCAATCCTCAAGAGTTCTGTTAAGATACATCTTACCCATTTCACCAGTCTCATAGTTGACTCCGACATGGTCGTGAATATAGGCTTCAATAGCTTGAGCGTGGGCGTGGATTACATCCTGAGAGTTTGAGGGGATACCCTTGGTCTTTACTTTGATGCTGGCTGAGCTAGAGCTCAAATGCTTAGGTCTGTCAAGTAGGTATCCATCGTAACCTCTTGATTCAAAGTACCTTGCGATACCGTACTTATTGTTTTCAATTAAGAGAGGGTATCCGTAGAAAAAGGCCGCCATAAGACAGTCTTCGTAGAAGATCTTAGCCAGGTCTGGACGAGAAGCATACTCAACAACAAACATGTTTGCTGGCCTACCCATAGAGAACTTGTTGTACAAGTGAAGAGCCCCCTTAGAGCCTCTGCCATCTACGGTCGCATCCAAGTCGTATGAGTCAACGCCTCCGCACCCGAACTCCTCAAAGGGAGGAACCCTTTTGCCTCTCTCCTCTTTCTTGACGTTTCTTTCTCCAGGCTCTGGCATCCAGGCTACACGGAACCTACCGTTGGGATCAGGAGAGAACACAACCTCTTCGTCCTTGACCTTCCATACGAAGTTACCACGGACAACGGGGTTTGGGAAGAGCTCATCGTTATGCTCGATCTGCTGATAGATCTTACCAATGTTAAATATGCTCCCGTCGATACTGTCGCGAAAGGCTTCGTCCTCTGTAAAAGGGAACTGCCTTGTTATTTCGTTCAGCTCTGAGGGGTTTGACTTGAAGGCTTCTCTTTCGTTCTTCAGGTATTGTTTCGACCCTTGAACAATGTTATCGCCATCAAGACCAGCCACAGGGCTATCAGGATCTTCAACGACGGGGCGTCCATGAATGTCAAAAAATCCCTCCAAAGACTCTTGAGCTGGAATGAAGAGTCGATATAGCCCAGACCTAGTTCTACCATTCGCATTCCTCTGACTCGGGTCCGAATCCTCCCATAGCTCCTTGTACTCTTTTCCGCCCTTGTCCATCGGATTTACTGTACTTCCGACTAGAGCTTTTCCGACGACTCTTCGCCCGACGATCAAACACGTCCGTTGAATCCTCCAGGCGTCCCTTATGTCTGTAGGTTTTTCCCATTTTCCAGCCTCATCTAGATACATCAGGTGAAGCTTTTCACCGTCGTATGCGTTGTTAGTGGTGTTCTTCCAGTTTATGACCGTATTAAGAGCTTCGCCCTTCTGCGAAGTCTTATTCTTCTTCGTGATTCTCTTACTCGGCTCGCGAAAAGCCAGCTCCATGCGTGGATTCGTGGTACCATCTTGAATGGGTTTAAAAAAGAAGGGGTAGTGGCGGAACATGTAGACCACCTTCTTCATGAATATATTCTCTTGAGCGTCCTTACCAGTCTTTGACTGGATGCCAAGGAGCTTGTCCTTGACTTGCGTCGCTTCATCTAGAAGCACAGACGAGCAGATATTCGTGTACCCGCTACGTCTGCACTTAGTGTAGAGTTGCCCAATACAACGGGCGTCCGCCTCACACGCAGCCAAATGTACGAAAATATCTCTTTGGAACTCAAGAAAGTCAGGATACCCGATGTCCATTCGGGTCCACTGGAGCATCATATAGTGCCTCCCCGTAATATATGTAGGGACACCGTCATTGTAAAACCAAAAGCCCTCACGCCTGCGGCGAAACTCCTCTTCGATATACGGAGAAAACTTCTGTCGAAACTCCCGAGGCATCTCGCTCCACTCATCCATAGACTTAATCCTAGACAGCTCCTCTGGCATAGGTGGGCGCGTCCACACCTGCAAGTGGTTTGGCTCTCCATATCCTGCAATCTCCTTCTTGGGAGGCTGAGCGGGAAGAAGAATGACCAGCCCACCAAGCTCGATAGTTTCACCTTCCGAACCGTTGGGGCAAATCTTGATAATGTCCTCATCAGTAGACACGACCGTGACTATCTCTTCTAAATGATGGTACTCCTGTCTTTGGATCTTTCAGACCCATGTACTTACCACAAGGGCACTGAATGTTGTGCTGAGCCTTCCCATCAATCATCTTGATAGAAACCCCAGTCTTTGATTCTTCGTGCTCTGAACAGTCGCAAATGTAATTAGCCATGTTTATTGAATTAGTACGCCCGACAGGATTCGAACCTGTGACCGTCTGCTTAGAAGGCAGATGCTCTATCCAACTGAGCTACGGGCGCAGCCCTTTAGTCGCAGTCAAAGCAACCCAGGCTCCCCACATCGGGAAAGTCTGGGCCCTGCTTGTTCCAGTTGTGATACCTGTGGTGCTTTTTTACCGTAGTGTTTGAAGCGCAACCAGCGAAAAGAAATGAAATTGAGATTAAAATAAGAATGTACTTCATGATCGCAAGTTAGAACGAAGAGCTTTTAAAAACAAGCGTTTTTGCTTTTTATCCATATCCCCTTCGCTCATGGCTTTTCTGAGAAGTCTTAGATTAGTGTTGGTTCTGCCTTCTGGAAGTGCGTCCAGATCCTTGCGGATATCATCAAACGACTTGCTAAAGTCAACGGCCTGAGCCTCTGGAGACTTCACTGCTGAGCTTACAATAGCCTCGAACTCCTTGGGGTCGTCAACCATATACTTGAGAGGACTGAAGCCATCCTTGCTAAGTCCGTCGTAGGTTTCCTGAGACATTCTTCTTCCTACAACACTAGCAGCTCTTCTTGTGCGGCGGTCTTGAGCCCTAGGCTCGAAGCCAAGCTTCTGAGCGATAGGACCGTACTGTTGAGCGTGAGTCATTTCGTGCTCTAGCACAGAGTCGTCTGCCCCAGGGAACATAATAACGTCTCTGGTTTTTGGGTCAAAGGCTCCAGAAGGCTTGAATCCGTGCTGATGGAGCATAGTCAAGAGATCCTTTGTCGTTGCTTTTCTGACGTTGGTATTCTCTCTCCTCTTTCTATGTCTTCTTTTTGGCTTCATCGACTTCTTCTGACTTTAGGCCTGTTATTAGCTCGATTAACACTAGCTGATTGAGGCTTTGTTTTGTCAGAAGCGCCAACGTGAGCTTCATCAAGTCCATCTCCGTTGCCGTAAGTACCCTTACGTCTATTGATCTTGTTGAGCTTGGCTCTGTAACGTTTGGCCTTGCCACCAGATCCGTATTTCCTGTATTCTTGCTTGTAGTCGCGCTTCTTGACCCGCATACGCAAATATAATCACATCTGATTATTGTATGCTTTGTCGAAGTATTTGATGGTTTCCTTACCCAGCTCTGGCGTCGTTCGGTTGATCGTGCCTAGAGGCTGAACGTTTGAGTTCTGAGTGTTTACGTCAAGAACATGTGTAGCCATCTTATCTTGTAAAGGAGACTTATCAAAGGATGCAACGACAATACCGATGCCCTTCTCAGAGAGATATCCACTCAAGAAGATGTCGTCTACAAAGAAGGCTGACACCTCTGGGAAGTCTTCGTTTTCAGACTTGTAGTCGAACACATCGTGATCAAAGTAAGAGGGTCTATACGCCACCGCTCCAGTACCGAAGAGAACGTCGACGCGCTTTACGCTAGACTCATCAGCCCCGCTGTAGATGCGCTCAAGGATCCCGTTGTTCTTGTCTGTGTGGAAGGGGTGGTCTTCATCAACCATGTAGATACGAGACCCCTTTCTGCACACCACAACGCCACATTCGATGAGGTCTGATGATAGTAGATTGGTGATCGTGTCGGCATTATACCTCTTGTCGTCATCAAAAGTAATGATGATGGGCTCCCTGTCCTCCGTGTAGTCAAGGTCGATCTCTCTTTTCAGGACGCCAAGAATCTTCGTGGCAGGACCATAGTCTTCATCGCAGTGAAGGAGGGTGATCTTTCCTTCGTCTGACAGCTTCTTGACTTCGTCGCTTAACTCGTAGTCCTTCTCCTCTCTAATTGAGTGAGTAGGGATAGAGAGTACAACCTCGTCAGGCTTGATGGTTTGATTAAGGATGGATTCGATCGTGACATGGACGTGCTCCATTCTCGACGGGATGGTGGTCAACGTGGCGATGACCTTTCTTTTGTTGTGCATTATACTGTATTTAAAAAGTGGCCACATATATGGCTTAATCTTCGAACTCGTCATTCCAGGACTCGTCCCAGAACTTAAAATCTGTCTTATTCATCTGATATACAATCTCTTTCCAGTTATTTAGAGAATCTTTCAGCGAAACCTCCGCTATAGTCTTTTGCGTCTTCGATTTCTCCATTTGTCTGTAGATCTTTGATCATTTGTTCCAACCGCTGTCTTTCGATAATTAGCTCCTTGCAGTCAGTAGCGGTCTGTTTGATCGACTGCAATTCTGCTTTCCTGGCAGCGCCTCCAGCTTCTGGATCAACAGGCTTCTTCACCTCGTCAATCATGTTGTTGATGGCTGCCTCCATAGAGATCATGAGGCGCTTCGCCGCCTCTACTGTTGTGAACTTAGGCTTCGGCATAGAGAAGGTCTTCTACTCTTGTTCTGTAGTACTCCTTTCCATCAATGGTGATGCGATAATCTCTATTCTCCTTGAATCCAACGATGTCACCCTTCTTAGCTCCGATGTCGTGAAGCTCTTGTGAGTCAAATGCAACACGGGCCTTTGTGGGGAGCTTCTCTTTAAGGTTGACGATTTCGATAGTATCAGATGATACTTCGTTTTCTTGCTCGACTGGTTCGAGAAGAGCCCAGCCAAAGAGGGTATGTATGTGTCCACTTTTTTGGCTCTTATATGCGATAGCCTGATTCTGAACAGCGAACTGATCGCTGTAGTTTACGATGTAGTGGTTGTCGAACCCAGTAAGGACTTGACCTCCTTGCATAACGACAAGGTGATGGAAGTACAGGGTGTCTCCGATCTCCACCCCCGTGTCATACTTGAACGGGGCAGCTACGACGGGACCCTCTGTCACTCGATAGTCGAACTCAGAGTTCTCAAACTTTGTCTCAATAAACAATTCAAGACCGCTCTCAGTCTTGATTGTATCGTTAATGGGCTTCTCTAGCTCAACAACGAAGAAATTGAATGTCTTCATTTCTTGTACGGGACAGCCTTGTTTAATGCTTCTTTTCTTGCCTTACAGCCACAGTCTTTGCCTGTTGCTTTCGAGGCTGCATCAACGATGGCCTTGATTCCCGTAGCCTTGGTGATCTTCTCGATAGAGTCACCCAAACCTTTGCTCTTGCTCATGATTAAAAATTTTAGTCGTATTCGATTAGGCAGGGCATTTCGTTGACAGACTTCCATAGAAGCTGTCCGTCTTCCCTTTGCAAATATACAAGATATCTGCTTTGATTGTAGCGCACCATTGACTCTTCGTCGTACACGATAGCACTAACCTCACCGCCCCCAGCTCTCATTCCGACGTAATAAGCCATGGCATCCTTAGGATCTCTCCCAATAACGATTTTTCTAATAACCCCCTCCACTTGATATATTTGTTTGAGTAGGCGGTGGAGTGTTGTTATTGTTGTTGTTCTGGTTGGAGTATTGCTGTCTCCGTTGCCTGTTTGACTGAACGTTTCTTTTTCTTCTCTCAGAGAGCAACTTGAAGTTTCTTCTCTTTCTTTCTCCAATCCTGTAGTGGCCCCCACTGGTTTTCGTAGAGAACTCAAGAGGCTCTTGAGGCTTTTCCTGGTTAGGGGCAAACTTCAAAATCTTCTCAGACTTGTCTACCCACTTGGCGCACAAGTATGAAGGCCTAACCTTTGCGCCCCTCCAGAACTGACATTTGCCACCAGATTTGTAAAAGATGCAGTTGCCGCAGTTTTTTGCGTTCGTAGGGGCCTTCTTGTAACCTTTTGGAAGGCGACCATCAATAGGCTTCCTGTCTCTGTACTTTCTGGCCATCAGTTAAGAGAGATGTCTAAACCACCCAAGAGGTCGCTAAGATCTGGTCCTGGATCGCAAGTTTCCTTAACGAACTCCAGGATAGCGTCAAGCTGCTCATGGTCTTGGATGTCATACTTATACATTGCAGTCAAATTGAGGTCGCCATTGTTTGACTCAGAGGCCAACCCAGCTACAAATATAGAAACAAAATCTTGCCTCACATCGTACTGGTCGATCAAGTCATCCATCTTTTGAGCTAGTTCTCTCATCTCAAACAAGAAATCGGTTTTATCTTTGTTACTCATAGTTCAATAGTTATGGCCAGAAGTAAGGTATCAAGGAAAAAGATGTTCCGTGATTTTGCTTATCAAGATACGAAAAGTATTGGTAGGAACTATCTCAAGAATCTTAAGCAGTGTAGACGAGAGTACAGGAAAGAAGACCTCTCTTTCGCAGAGCTAGAGGTACTCTTGTGGGCTTACGACCTACAGTTCTTTACGCTCAAGTGGGCTGCAGAGCAGCTCGGCCTGAATGAAAACAACTTTGGCAACAGGTACGTATACCCCCTGATGAACAAGGGATACATATACAAGCACTTCGATAAGCTCACCCCGTCAGATACGTACGAGGATCACCTATTCAGAGATGAAACTAAGTACAACTACAGGGTGAGATATGCCATAACGCAAAAAGCCCGAATCAAAGTTCAGGCTTTTTACAGAAAATTAGAAGTCTAATTACTTAGAGCGAGGATTCTTGAAACGAGGAGCGTTTCTAGCTGTCACGTACTTGACTTTGCGCTTGGCGCTCTTTTTCATCTTGCTGACGCGCTGCTGCTCCATCATTTCTTTTTTTCCTCTTCTTTGCTTGCGTCTGATCTTCTTGCTAGGAGTCTTAGGTCTGGGGACTCTTCCGCCTTCTTCGACGAGCACGCCCTCCTTACCGCGAGCTGTGGGGTTGGCCATATCCTTAGCGCCCATTCCTTTTCTGAGGCCTGCACCGAGGGGTCCTGGAAGCACTCCAGCAAGAGTCTGTCTTCTGATAGCTCTCTTAGCGTCCTTTCCTGTCAAGCCTGCTTCTGATGCAGCTTGCTTGGCTTGCTTTCTAGCTGAGAGCATGCCCATCACGCCGCCCATCTGAGATCCAGCCTCCAAGAGGCCCTTTCCGAGAGGGGATCTAGCCATATTCTTAAGGAATCCGCCTTTCTTGTAGTAAGCGGCTCTACGGCCCTCAGCTGTGCTTGGTACTGAAGAGTGACCTTTCTTTCTGCGACGCTTTACAGCGCGGCTGTGTTGTCTTTTGCGCTGGGCCTCTTTTCTCTTGAGGCGGCCTCCGCCTGGGTATTTGTTCATGGTTTGATGATTATTGTTTAGACTGTGTTATTCGAAGTCAGACGGGTTTGGCTCTTCGTACCAGTCTGAGTTTTGCAAGATAGTGAGAATTTGATTGTATGTGTAAGCAGTCTTTCCATAGAGGAAGGAAGGCTTATTCCCAAAGAACTTTATGACAGCCTGCGACCCATCAAGAGAGTGCCTAAGTTTTTCTTTTGACGTGTAAGGAAGGACAGAGAAGTCTATTGACTCCCCGTCTAATTCGATGCTGTCAACAATGACAAATCTTTTTGTTTCGCTCATCTGTATCAGCTATCTGGGGTGTTTGAATCAAACGCTGGGTCACCCTGAGTGGAGCCGTCGGTAACGCCTTGCGTGTCGGTGAGGTTGTCTTCAAGCCTGTAGTATCTAACCAAGTTGGCTTGTTTCTTATAGTTGCCGTTAGCAGACGTGAGATCAAAGGTGCTTCCGCTATTGTAAATAGCAGCAACGTTGCTGGCATCAAGGGCGGTGTTAAAGAAAGCAACTTCATCAAGTTTCATGTCTGTGTGGAGGTTGCTGCTAGAAGAAGTAGTGAATGCTCCAAAGGTCAGATCAACATCTGTATCAAACGTAGTAGCCGACATATTTCCAGCAATAGTTGCAGCAGTCCCCCCTGAGTTAACAAGAGAGCCATTTTGATACAGCTTAAAGGTGTTGTTAACTGAAGGGTTTGCCCCTTTTTCCATTGTCATGGCAATATGAACCCAAGTGGTCTTGTCTCCGCTTAGTCCATTGGACATAAGGCTAGATTGCCATTGGACATTATTAAACTTACCCGTAACATACCACACGGAACTCCCGAAGTTGATCTGTCTAAAGTTGAGGGAGGTTGCGGCACCCGTAGCGCTGTCAAACCCAAAGGCGGTCCAGTTGTTGTTGTCAAAATTAAAGTTACCCCAGAAGGAAATTGTAAAGCTGTCCCGAAAGAAGGTTTCTTTTTGGGACGCTGTAAATCCAGGAGCAAAAGTGTCTCCAGTGCCATCCAAAAACAAAGACTTCGTGTTCGCATAGCTTACGCGACCTCCAGACTTCTCTGCGGCTACGTTGGCTGAGATGTCAGATGAAGTGATTGCTTGTCCTAGTCCTAGTGGCATCAGTCAAAAATTACTTTGTACGCAGTTTTCCCATCAGTGTCTCGATAAGCCTCCAGACAGCGCTTACGATTTGGACCATCGTGAACATAACTAACATGCACCCAACTAGGATTGTCGCCATCACCAAACTCCCAAACCATTTGATCGAACTCCAAATTGTCTTTAATGTAGTGGAAGAGTTCAGCATTTGAAAAGCCTCCGAATACATCCGCATCAAGATCGAGAGCCCTTCCTTGAACATGCTGGCTACGCTTTGAGCCGCCGATAGCACGGTTGAGCTCAGGCGAACGATAGCCGCTCGACACGTATAAAGGACTTCCGAAATGGTCGCGACAAGGCTGAAATACCCGCTCCGCAATTTGTCTAAGATTTTCAACAACCCATTCATCATCTGGTACATTATCAATGCCAAGGCGCTCGGCTACGCCGCTGCGAAGGCATTCGTTTAAAGTTAAATTCTTTGATAGTTTCATTACCTAAATGCTGCGCTTCCGCCAGATGCACGCTGCTTTCTGCGGCAGTCTCTGCCACCCCTCTTGGCGCAACGATCTTTTCTTTTCTTTTCAGGCGTATTGTACATCACGGCATCACCAGTAGTTCTAACTTTGGGTGGTCTTGGTGTTGGCTGCCTCTTTGGCTTTGGAGCATACTTGCTAGCCTGCTTGTCGATGTACTTCTGTACCTTCTTCTCTCCTTTGTCTCTCTGCTTCTTTTCCTTCTTGTATACAGCAAGCTTACGCTGAGTCAGCATTCTTGGATCTCCAGGACCCTTTCTGTACCCAACGATCTTTTTGCCCTTCTTTTCTCCGCGCTTGTGAGCCTTGGCAGCCTTGTTGCTAGCCTTTCTCCTGATCTCCTTAATCGCAGCCTCTCTTCTTCCGCTCTTAGAGATCTCTCTGCCGTCGGAGGTTCTGTACTTCCCAGTAGGAACCCGTCCTCCACTCTTAAATACGCCTCTTCCTTTCAAGATGTCCGCACGAGTCACCTTGCCGTCACCAGTAAGATCTGGGAACTTTCCGCCCTTGGCGAACTTATTGTACTTCTTCTTGAGCTTCATAGCCTTATCTCTGCTTACTGCTTTTACAACCTTTCTACCTCTAGTTCTAGAGAGAGTAGCCGCCCCCTTGGTGGTGTCTACTGCAGCTCCACGGCTTTTTGTTACAGAGCCCTTCTTCGTTCCTCTTGTATCATCAAAACCCTTGTCAGAATAGCCCTCTACTCTGTCCTTCTTAAGCTTCGTCTTATCAAAGCGCTTCTTAAGACGAGCGGCTCTGGCGTCAGAAATGTTTCTAACAGAATCTTTGCGGAAGGTCTTTTCAGATCTGTATTTCTGCTTCTCAGTCCTCGTTTTCCCCTCCTTAATTACAGAAGCTGTTCTCTTGGCCTCTGAGGACATTTTGTTGGTATTGCGCTTGTTTGGCGTTGGAGCTCTTTTTGCCAATACTTCGTCAGCACTGCGCTGGCTGTTTTTCAGACGCCTTCTCCTAGCGGCAGCTGTTTCTTTTTTGGGGTCTCCCGTTTTTCTTGCTCTCATGATTAGTCGATGCAGGCAGCGAACAGCTCAACAGCCAAGTTGGTGCTTGCCTTTGCCTTCAGTGTGTCAAAATTGGTGAATGATACAGCGTCACCAAGCTCGCTGGCGCCTCCAGAAGTGTACCTCTTTACATCCATCTCGTTGTTGAACAAGACGTAGGTCTCACCAGCACCAAGCTGGACAAGGTATTCTTCAACAGCGGACGTGGCTGTAAACCTCAGGTCTACTGTGCCAGAGTCCGCTATGTTGGTAATTCTTAAGTATTTCAGTTTGTCGACCTGAAGACTCCCTGCGTCAGGCCTGCTAGCCTGGATGTTGAGCAGGTCTTCCTCGGTCGTAGTAACACGTATGACCCTATTGATGACTTGCTCAATAGAGTCTACGGTTAAAACGGTCTCGTTACCCCTTTCAATCCCGTTGAGATTGAGCTCTTCTTTGATTGTAACGGTTATAGTTGGCATACCGCAAATATAACCACTTCTCTTTAATCGAAAAGTATCTTATTGAGGTACCCCCTTGTCTCCGCTGGAAGGTATTCCATCCACAGACGCGGGTCACTGTAAATATCGACTCCTTCCCCCTTCGCCTTCTTAAGAGCTTTGATGGTATTCCCCTCTCCAAAGTTGTAAGAAGAGTAGATACGAGCCAGCTTGTTCACCTCTGGAATCTTCTGTGGTGGATTTGCAATGAAAGGCAGCTTCATAAGCGCGTTGACCTTAGCATCACGCATCATTCTGCTGTGGTCGGCATTGAAAGGGTCCAACCCAGTAGGGATAAGGCCTCTATCTTCCATGTCTTTTTGAGTAGCAGGCATGATTTGCCATCTCCCACGGGCACCTGCTGGTGAAACAGCCTTATCAGGATCCCTTTCCCCTCCACTCTCTGCTTGCATCTGCCTCTGAATACGTTCAGAAGCGTCTGTTACGTAGTTAGTCGTGTCAGAAGCAGCTTCATCATGAAATTCCGACCAATCAAGCGGCGACAAATAGCCATCGGCGTCCCTCTTGTACCCTTTTGGGGGGTCTCCATTGGTCTTCTTGACCTTCATCCCTCCCTGAGCGTATTTAACACCTCTCATCAGTAGCCAGCTTTACGACCAGTACTAGTTACTCGGAGTTTGCTGCCCTTTTTATTGCCAACCTGCTTCACCAACAGCTCCCCCTGCTTGTTTTTGATCTTAGTAGTCTCCTTGAACTTCTTGATCTTGCCCTGTTTGTTGACTTGGACAGTATCACTGCTTACAGTTTCTCCAGTACCAAGGTCAGTAACCTTCTGACTATCCTTAAACTTAGTCTTTGACTTAGACTTACCCTTCTTGGACTTCTGATTAGCCTGGGTTGTGGTGGTGGACTGAACTCTTACTGTCCTAGGATCCCCCTTTTTTACTACTCTCATGTTTGGATACAACTATTCTCGCGCCATAAAGAAAAAGGATTCATCTGTGTACACACAAAAACCATCTTTGGGTGCTTAATCACATCTGAATCGCTTCGATGCCGTAAAGGTATAAAGGAAAATTTAAAAAGTCAAGACTGAAGTGCCACTTTATAGGAAGGCTTCCAAGTTGTTGTAAACGAAGGTGTTACATGTTTTTGCGAGATTTGCATCTCGAAGTCAATCTGATCAAGAGCAGCGAAAAAATGGGTGAGTCATATAGAGGGTGGGGATTATACGTACTTGTACACGTGCAGACGCGCACACCAAAACGAAGTTTTTGACCCCCCTCCCTCAACTATCTTCGATAGTTGCGCAAAACATTTGACCTTTTGTAACTTGTTACAAGTCAGCAGGTTAAGTGGCTCTACTTTCAGTAGAGGTTGAGAGGCAGGGAAGTACCCGAAGGGTAAGCAGTCATACCGAACTAGCTGACAATCACCTCCTTACTCTAACAGGGTTAGAGTATAACCCCAAACCGAATGGACACTGAACCATTGGCAGAGCGGTGCAAGGCAGGGGAGACGCAGGAAGCGGAGCTACGCAGGACTCCCGAGATTCCCTCCAAACTACTCTACCCAAGGGTAGAGTAAGAAGCTGCCAAAGTAGAGTTGTAGAGAAGTAAGAGAGAGGAGTCTACGACTCTCTTACTTCTCTACTAACTCCTAAGGGTCGAGAGTCGCCCTTCGGAGGTCAAACTTCAAACTTCATCTACGATGACTGATTTCAATTTCTCAGACTGCCGTAAGGCAGTGAACCAAGCTTCCTTCCGTCCAACCAAGAGCCGTAAGGCTCTTGCTGTCAAGCTTCTTTCAGAAGCTTTGGACTTCATCAACAACCTCGATGAGGTTGTCGACAAGCCTTCGAAGAAGGCTGGCAAGAAGCGTCGTCGTAAGACGACGAAGCGGACACCTTCACAGAAGGTGGCAGACCGCCAAGACCGCCAAGCCCTCGCGACCAACGAAGTTGGTCCAATCAAGCCTTCGAAGAAGGCTAAGACAGCTTCCGTTAAGGAAGCTGCAAAGTCAGCCAAAGCCGTTAGCGAAGCTACTGGAGCTGCTCAAAGAGCAGCCAAGAAAGCTGAGCTGAAAGCTCAATCGGAGACTGCTGACAAAGTAGCTTCTTTGGAAGCTAAAATCGAGGCTCTCACCGCAGTGCTCGCTGTGCACATGGAGTCTACGACTCTGCCGACCCCTTCCAACGAAGTTGGGTTGGATGAAGTACCTTTCCAAGTCTAACCCTTTGGGTTAGTTGTCTAACTCTAATTCATTGAAAATGAATTTCTACGACTACTTCGAATCGGTCCCCGTGTTCTTGTGTGCACTGGCACTCGTGCCCTGCGCGGCCTACGTGGTGTGGGACGCGGTGGACCTGTTCCTCAACGGCTAATCTGTTAGAGAGTTCCAGTATATACACTCTCTCTGAACGTAGTGAAGAGAGTGTATATACGGAACCTCTCAATGTCAAACTTCAAATTTCAATCTCATGGATAAGCACATCCGCCGTCAGCTTCTTGCTGACCTCCTCGACAGCCACCTTCCTATGGACATCCTCGCCAACACAGCGGCGTGGGACGACCTCACCTGCGACGAGCAGATGACATTGGCTGACCTTATCGACTGCTGATATGGACACGAAGCCTTGCTCCATCTGCCTTGCAGACTTTGTGCCCACCGACGAAAGTGCGGAAAGCAGGCACACCTGCGAAGAATGCCAACAGGCATTTCAGGCACACTGACGAGTCCTGAATGGACGAAACATCTCGGCAATATGTGGACGGACAATCCGCGTGAAGCACTTGTCAAGGTAGCACCCTGACCTGACCTTTGGTCGAATAGGGGGTAGACAAGTGTGAAGCACGTTGGCAGAGCCAATGAACCGAGGTGTCTGTGTCAAAGCGAACGTGGCTTTGATGGGCGTAGCCCGCAAGCCGCATGGTGTAACGGAAAGCACGCCATTGTGTGGACGAACGACAGCGCAAGTCGCCACGCAGTGGAGGAGCAGGTTCGAATCCTGTCTGCGGCTCTATTTTTCAAACTTCAAAAACCATCTACGATGAAACATCATGACCTCATGCTTCTGCGCTACATGAACGTGCAGAGCGGCAACGGATTCTCCGTTGACAAAGACCTCAACGGCTACAACCCCACACGGGAAGCGTATGCGGTGGGTGGCGCGACGGAATCCGTCGAATGCGTGTACAACGACGACTTGTCTTTCAACAAGTTCAAGGCCATCATGGACTTGAAAATCGAGTTCATGGAGCGTCAGCCTGACACGACTACGCAGGTAATCGGTGCATGGGTGAACTGGGGAGGAGATGCTTTTATCGAGGTTTCCGACATCGTGTTCAACCTCAAAGAGGCAATCGCCTTGGGTAAGGAGCGCGGAGAGGAGGCCATTTGGGACTTCAAGAATGACCACGAAATCAAGCTGACATGAAGAAAAAACCTAACTACGCCTTCCTCGCTTTCCTTGCGTGGATGGCCGCACTGCTGTGCCTCGCATTCCTTTCATCTTGTGGTACTGCTGTTGAAAGCTGTGCCGCCTACCAATAATAGAGAGTGTTAGTATATATACTCTCTCTGAACGTAGTGAAGAGAGTATATATACAACACCTCTCAATGTCAAACTTCAAACTTCAACCCGATGGAAAACATCAAAGACATGACGAACGACGAGTTCATCAGCCACCTCATGACGGGGTACAACAAGCACGGGGCACTCGTGCAGTTGGTCATCTTGGACTGCCTTCAACGCGGTCTTGACCACTACATCTCGCAGAAGAAAGAAATCCTTGAATACCACAAGAATGGACGCGAGGGTATCTCCCTCATCAACATGGAGGCATGGGTTGAGTGCTGTGAGGACACACAAAACCGAATCAACGACAAATACAATGGATAACTTCTTCAAGCGACCAGTAGGTGCGGCTGTGCTGTTCCTCAACGACTTCCACTTTGGGAAGCGACTCAATGACCTCAATCGGTGCGCTCGGCTTGTACCTGACGACGTGAAGGGTATGGCATCCATCCTCTCGAACACACCGCAAGCTGGCACTGCCACGGCAGACCTTGCCATCGACCAACTCGTACGTTGGGCTAACGACGCAGAACAACTCGAAGCATGAAATTCAAGCACGACTTCAAGACAACCCTTCCGTATGTATCAATGCAGACGGCGTATGACGTGACCCTTTGCGAAGCAGAGAACGTGGTCATGGACACTACCATTTCGGTTGACCCGAACCACCACTATGGTGGATGGTACGAAACCTACGACGTAGAGACAGGGGGAGACTACTTCCATGCCGAAGGCATCCTCGAAATCTACTGGGATGACAACGGAGATGTACGCCTCACGGGGTACGATGGATGCTTCGAACTC
>Ga0160423_10001001_pt1 | contig 23460 bp, 19 predicted proteins | sample CRUFie14St8metaG_FD_108191 | JGI IMG/M metagenome (GOLD analysis project Ga0160423, IMG submission 108191) | Marine microbial communities from the Costa Rica Dome - CRUD Field 142mm St8 metaG | ecosystem: Environmental > Aquatic > Marine > Oceanic > Photic zone | place: Costa Rica: the Eastern...
GAATAATCATAATTTTCAGCTGGAAATACATCAATTGTAGAACCTCTAATTCTGAAATTTCCCCTTTCAAGGAATGCTTCACTTCGAGTATATTGCATTTTAATCAATCTATTAATTATGTCATCTCTTTTAATTATTTCATTTAAAGAAATGTGAAGAATCATAGAATGATAATCAACAGGATCTCCAATTCCATAAATACAAGAAACTGAAGCTACAATAATTACGTCTTTTCTTTGCATTAATGATTTGGTGGCAGATAATCGCATTTGTTCTATATGATCATTAATACTCGAATCTTTTTCAATGAATAAATCTTTACTTGGGACATAAGCCTCTGGTTGATAATAATCGTAGTATGAAACAAAATATTCAACTGCATTTAGCGGAAAAAAATTTTTAAATTCAGAATACAACTGAGCTGCTAGTGTTTTGTTAGGCGCTAGAACCATTGCTGGTAATCCTAATTTACCAATTACATTTGCCATGGTAAAGGTTTTACCTGAACCGGTAACACCAATAACACACTGTCGATCATAATTTTTTTTATAACCCTCACAAATTTTATCAATTGCCTGTGGTTGATCTCCTTTTGGCAAAAAATAGCTCTTTAACTTGTATGGACTATTGGGGAAACTAATATCTTTTAATTTCAAATTCAAACATAATTAGTAAAATTTAGATACAATAATAGCCGAAATTTAATTTAATTTTTTTAATAAAATGCCTCATAGTAGATTTAGTTTTGTCAACGAAGCACCAAGTGATCCAATCTTAGGATTAACCGAGGAATTTAAAAAAGACAACAATCCATCTAAAGTAAATTTAGGTGTTGGAGTTTATTATAATGATGAAGGAAAAATACCTGTTTTAAATTCAGTTTCTGAATGTTTAAAATTAATTTATAAACAGACACAAGAAAAAAACTATCTGCCAATCGATGGTTTCCCAGAATTCAAAAAAAATATTGCTAATTTGGTTTTTGGTGAAGATTTTAGTTCACTAAATATTGCAACCTTTCAATCACTCGGCGGTACAGGGGCTTTGAAGATTGGTGCTGATTTTCTAAAATCTATTTTTCCAGAAAACGAAGTATATATTTCTAATCCATCCTGGGCTAATCATAACGGTATTTTTACTGGAACAGGATTTAAAGTTAACAAATACCCATATTATTCTGCTACTACTAATAATCTTGATTTTGAAAATATGTGTTCATATTTTAATAATTTAAGAGATAACTCAATTATAGTTTTACATGCTTGTTGCCATAACCCAACTGGAATTGATATTACAACTACTCAATGGGAAAAACTTGCAGATATTTTTGAGAATAGAAGGTTAATTCCTTTTTTCGATATGGCCTATCAAGGTTTTGGCATTGATATAGAAAATGACGCATTTCCAATCAGACTATTTTCAAAGAGAGAACTTTCACTTCTAGTTGCAAATTCGTTTTCTAAATCAATGTCTCTTTATGGTGAAAGAATTGGAGCACTAAATATTCTTTGTAAAAATTTACAGGAAAAAAATAATATCGAAAGTCAGGTAAAAACTTTTATCAGAGCAAACTATTCTAATCCACCAATCACTGGGGGATTAATTGCAAATACAATTTTAAGTTCCGTTGAATTAAAAAAAACATGGGAATCTGAGTTAGCTAAAATGAATTCAAGAATTAAGAGTATAAGACGAATTTTTACTGAAAAATTAAATAATAAAACTCAGCAAAATTTTGATTTCCTAAACACTCAAGCTGGAATGTTTTCTTTCAGTGGCATTACTGAAGAAAAAGTTAATCAACTCAAAAATGACTACTCTGTTTATATGATAAGAAATGGTCGCATCTGTGTCGCTGCCATTAACACTAAAAATATTGAATATGTTTCTGATTCAATTGCTGCTGTCATTTCTTAACTTTTTATGAGTTCATACGTTTTAACATATATGGCAGAATATTTTGAAAAAAACCAAGATAACGATTTTTTGAATAATTTTTATGACACAAAATATTTACCTCTAAAAGAGGAAATGAAGAAAAATACCCCTAGAAATTTTAGAACCAAAATTATTTCATTACTTAAAGATGAAATCCTAATACATCTTAATAAAACAAATTTTTCAAGTAAGGAAAGTTTAGTTAAAAACTTTAACAACTCAGATGAAGTTAAAGTTTTAGTAGAAATGTTGGAAATTTGCACCGGAATTCCAAAAGTATCAATAATTAGTGAATATGTTGATGAATTAAGTTAACTTTCAATATTTCTAAATTTTTTTTCCTTCTCGTCCCATGTTTCAAGTGCCTGTAAATCAGGAACTATTGCTAAACCACTTTTAGCATCTGCTGAAACTGCTTCTTGAGTGACCTCTACATCAATTAATGCAGGTTTTTTGTCAAGTGCATTGATAATCTCTCTTTCCAAGTTTTCTGATTTATCAATTTTAACACTATGAAGTCCAAATGATTTAGCCATCAATGCGTAGTCAGAAAACTGTAACTTTGTCCCTACCACTTTTCCATAATTATCAATTTGATCCCTTACCTCAATACCCCATGAGCCATTATTTGCAACAATAATTATAATAGGTACTTTGTGCCGTACTATAGTATCAAGTTCAATAGCAGTAAAACCAAATGAACCGTCACCCGTCAAAACAAAAACATTACTTTCTGGATTAGCAATTTTGGCACCTATTCCAAATGGCAATCCCACACCCAAACAGCCAAAAGGACCCGGGTCAAGATATCCCTTCGCATTAACACCAACTCTACAAAAACTCAGAAAATCACCACCATCAGCAATAACTATATTGTTTTTTGGTAAGATCATATTAATTGTATGTACAATTTTATTGGGGTGCATTCTACCGTCTGATCCATTTTTTGAATCTTTTAACATATTTGAGTATTTATTTTTTCGTTCTTTATGTTTATCTCTAATATCTCTAACCCATTTTTTATCCGTACTAAGTTTACTTATATCAAGTAACTTAATTAATTGGTCCAGAATTATTTTTGGATCTGCTACTAGTTCAATTTCACCTCTTCTATTGTGACTAATCTCAGTTGGAGTGTCAGATATTCTTACAAACTTAGCATTATTAAAAATAGCAGGTGACCCATAGGCTAATTGAAAATCTAATTTTCTACATAGCGTGATAATTAAATCAGATGTTTCCATTACTTTTGATCGCATAGATGGGACAAAATTTTCGTGATCATCATCAATAATACCTTTACTTTCAGCTGTATCAAGGTACAAAACATTGAACTTTTCTAAAAATTGGTATAAGTTTGAGCTACAACTTTTAGCTCCTCTTCCAGAAATTAGGAGGATCCTTTTGGAACTATTTAATAGGTTTAATAACTCGTTAACTTTTGAGCTTTCAGGTAACGGTAGAATTTTTTCTATTGGCTTATGAAATTCCTCGAAAATTTGGCTAATATTTACTTCTGTACGAAGAATATTTGTAGGAAATTCAATAAATGAGGGTCCACTTTCACCAATAATTCCAAGCGCATGATAAAAAGCTTGATTCATTTCGTTAACAATTAAAGATTCATGACGAACTGTTTTTGAATATCTAGTGACGGATTTAACAATTTCGACATGATTAATATCTTGGAGTGCACCTCTATTTTCCTGAAAAATTGGTGGTGACCCAGAAATTACTAATAATGGCACTCGAGAAATATGGGCATTCGCAATACCAGTTAATGCATTTGTTAATCCTGGTCCAGCGGTTACTAAAGCTATCCCAATCTTACCCGAAAATTCAGAATAAGAATGTGCCATAAATACTGCAGCTCTTTCATCTCTTGTATCAATAATTTTAATACCAGCTTTATCAAGTTCCATCCAGATAGGCATAATATGGCCACCACAAAGTCCAAAAACAGTTTCAACTTTATTGATCTTTAAAAATTTTGTAATTATCTCTGGTGATTTAAGTACATTATTCATATTTCAATTATTTTTTTTTATAATTTCTTAGATCAAAAGTATTTTTGAGTTTTCTTGGATCAATATTCTTAGAAAAAATTTTAACTTTTTGAACTTTTTGCGAAGTTCCAATCGGAAGGTTATCCATAAATAAGATCCAACCTGGTAACTTGAAGTATGCAAGAAACTCTCTACACCATTCAATTATTTCAATTGATATTTCATATGATGCTTGCTGGCATTCTTTTAACACAATACATGCCATAATCTCCTCTTCTCTTATCTCATCAGGAACAGCCATAACTGCAACTTGCCTTACCTTATCATGTTTTGTAATTATAGCCTCTATTTCGGCAGCAGCAATATTTTCTCCTGCCCTTCGAATGATATTTTTCATTCGATCAATAAAATAAAAATAACCACCTTCGTCATAAATTGCTGAATCTCCAGTATGAAACCAACCATTTTGCCAAGAATCATCTGTTGCTTTATCATCTTTTAAATAACCATTAAAAAAACCTTTTCTTGGTTCCTTTGCTGAATTTCTTATAACAAATTCACCAGGCTCATTGGCATCTAAAGTATTACCATTGGTATCAATAATTTTTGCCTCAACACCAATATTAACTTTACCAAAAGATCTTGTATGGATCTTTCTTGGTTCAAAATTATCAGATATCAAACGTCCTGTTTCTGTCATCGCCCACATTTCAACGACTGGGAACCCAAATCTCTTTTCAAAAACTTCATGATGACTAGGTTCAATACCAGCACATAAAGCAAATTTAACTTTATTTTTTATTTCAAGTGGATTAAATGGTAATTTTAATAAAATATTTGGAATAATTCCCTGCATTTGAACTGAGGTTACATGGCAAGCATGGATATCTTCCCACCAAGTTGATGCATGAAACCTTTCTGGAAAAACTAGACATCCACCTAACAATATAGTGCTAGGCACAGAAATAGACAAACAATTAGCATGATGTAAAGGTAATGGATTATAAATAACTTCTTTTCCTTCATCAAATTGTAGTAGTCCACCTTTAGTTATGTATGATAATCCAAAGTTATGAAAATATTCATTTGTAAGTATGCATCCTTTTGGTCTTCCAGTTGTTCCAGAAGTATATAAAACAGCTGCCTCAGTTGAATAAGTAGGATTCTTTGCTTTTGTTTTTTTTTTTAACTCAGGAATAAAATCATGAAAATTATCAATCTCAATAGTAGGTAATTGTAATGATTTGAATAAATTAATTTCTTCTAAAACTTTTTTTTTTGATTGTAAATTTATAAAAAGGTCGGCCTCTGAATGTTCTAATAAATAAGTAATTTCATCAACTTTATAATCAGGATTTAAAGGCACTATACTCGCACCAAGTGAATTTAGAGCTAAATAATGGAAAAAAAATTCAGGTCTTTGGTTAAATAATATAGCAACTCTATTACCAATCCCAAAGTTAGATGCTTTGTAAAGTTTTTTGAGCTTATCGACTTCTATATTTAGTTCTTTCCATGTAATTTCGAAACCTTCAGGATAATAATCCCTATCTTTTTTTTTCGGTATTCTCAGTGCAGGATTATTTGGATATGCGTCAACTGTTCTCTTAAATGAATCATATAAGGTTCCTAGTTGGTCAGGTTTTAATTTTTCAAAATTAGTCATTTATTTTTATCTAAAATATTTATTGTATAAAAAATTGTTTGAATATAATCCAAGTGTATTTCAAAAAATTTTATGATTTTATGAAATAAAAGGGTTTCCTTAAAGTGTTGACAAACTATGCACAAAATGCAAATATATATCCTATTGACAACTATTGTCATTATAAAAATATAATTCACACGGGAGAAAACATGACAGAGTTAAGTACTTTTCAGTATGAACTTCTTTATAATACATTTTCCTTTGGTATCGCAACATTTGCTGCTGCATCCATATTCTTTTGGTTAGGACGCGCGCAAGTTTCAAGTGCTTATAAGACTGCTTTGAGTCTTACTGGACTTGTGACATTTATTGCTTTTTACCATTATTGGAGAATATTCGAAAGCTTTGGTGACGCCTACACATTAACTGATGGAATGGTTGAAGCTACTGGTGCATCCTTCAATGATGCTTATAGATATGTTGATTGGTTACTAACTGTACCATTATTACTCATTGAGCTAATTTTGGTTATGAAACTAACTAAATCTGAAACAGTATCTAAAAGTTTTAACTTAGGACTAGCTGCTGCAATTATGGTCATTTTAGGTTACCCAGGCGAAATATCAATGGATGCTGGTACTAGATGGACATATTGGGTCTTAGCTATGATCCCATTCATCTATATAGTTTATCAACTATACGTTGGTCTTGGTGAAGCAATATCTAAACAACCTGACAATGTCAAGGGTTTGGTAGCGACAGCAAGAAACGTAACTGTTTTATCATGGTGTTTCTATCCTGTTGTTTTCATTTTTCCAATGATTGGTATCGAAGGTTCAAATGCTTACACAGCAATCCAGGTTGGATACACTGTTGCTGATATTGTTTCTAAAGCTGCATTTGGTGTACTAATCTTTATGATAGCAAAAGGCAAATCTGACGCTGAAGCGTAATTTTAGATTATATGCCTAATTTAAAATTAATTGACTCCTGGTCTCAAAGCCAGGAGTCTTTTACTCAAAAGGTCGAAGACCAGATTCTACGAATCTGTAAATTTAATCCCTCACAAAATATTTCTTTAGATTCATTAAATAATTTCCTTATTAATTTTTTCAGCAGAAAATCAAAGAAGGTGCGCTGCAAAATCACGTTTGAATGTGCTAAATCATTACAAATTGATTATGATGAAGCTGTTAAAATAGCAGCCGCGGTAGAAATTATTCATAATGCCTCAATTCTTCATGACAAAATTAGTGATGAATTCTCTGAATCAATTAAAAATAAAGTATCACTAAATAATAGTCTTATATCTGGCGACTTTTTAATATCCTCGGCGTTCTTTTTGATTAGTTCAATTAATAATACTTGCCTTGGAGATTTAATAAAAATAATTTCGAGTTCAATAATGGTTACAAGTATTGGCCAGATCCGAGATCTTGCTCATGAGAAGAAAAGATTTAATTTAAATGATGATTTAATAACTTTTTGTTACAAGTCAGGTTCCTTAATAGTTTTACCTATAGAATTGTGTTCAAAGTTGCATACTTCACAAGATCATTCTGATTTACTACATGAGTTAAAATTTAACCTTGGCACAGCCTATCAAATAGCTGATGATATAGACGATATAGAAAGTGATTTAAAGGATAACAACAACAACATTGTGATACGTTATTGTAAAGAGAATAAAATTAATAAATCTGAGGGTGTTAATCAACTACAGAATATCGCTATTTCAAATTTAGATCACGCAATTCAAAAAGTTTCTAAAACCAAACTTAATATTCAATCTACAATTAAACAAATCGCATCATATTTAAGGGTTAAACTACAAAATTAATGTCTAAAAAACAAGCTTATGTCCTTGGTAGCGGACTCGGTGGCATTGCTAGTGCTCTCAGAGCAAAGAAAAAAGGTTTTGACGTTACTTTATTTGAAAAAAACAATCAACTTGGTGGAAGATCAAGGTCTTTTATTAAAAATGGATTTTATCATGATGCTGGCCCTACAGTAATTACCGCACCATGGTTATTTGAAGAATTATTTAGTTTATTTAACAAGGATATCAATGATTATGTGACTATAAAACCTCTTGACATATGGTATCGTTATATCTTTTGGGACGGAAGTTCGCTTGATCATTGCAGAGATATTGATAAAACTCTTTCTGAAATTACTAAATTTTCACAAACTGACTCTAAGAACTATTTAAAACTACTAGATGCATCAGAAAAAATATTCAACGTCGGTTTTACTGAATTAGCTACGGTTCCCTTTCATAATTTTTTTTCAATGCTAAAACTTCTACCCAAGATGATTAAGCTAAAATCATATTTATCAGTATGGGATTTTGTTTCAAAATTTTTAGAAAATGACAAAATTAGAAGAGCTTTCACAATTCACCCACTTTTAGTAGGTGGAAATCCATTTAATACTACAAGTATCTATAATCTGATTCATTTTCTAGAGAGAAAATGGGGTATCCATTTTGTCATGGGTGGAACTGCTGCTATGGTTAAGAGTCTTGAAAAATTGATGATTGAAGAAGGTATTTCAATTAGAAAAAACTCTGAAATAACTAAAATAAATCTTACAAGTACAAAAAAATCAATAAAAGATATAGAAATTAATAATAAAGAGACACGATCAGCTGACATTTACATATCAAACATGGATCCAAGTTTTCTAGAAAAAAATATGGTTAATAGATCAAATAATTTTTTTTCAGGGTTTAAAAATAAACATTCAAAGTTTTCCATGGGACTGTTTGTAATTTATTTTGGTTCTAAAGTAAAGTATGAAAAAATTGCACATCACACAATTATACTTTCAAAAAGATATAAAAAATTATTGAGTGATATATTTAATGGAAATAAACTTCCAGAGGATTTTTCACTTTATTTACACAGACCAACTGCCACAGACTCGTCTCTTGCCCCGCAAGGATGTGATTCATTTTATGTTTTATCTCCAGTTCCTAATTTAAAGGTTGCAAATATAGATTGGGATAATGTATCAGAAAATTATGCTAAGAAAATCTTAAGTTTTCTCGGTAAAGACATCATGCCAAATTTGATGGATAATTTAGACCATTTTTTTTGGATGTCTCCAAATGATTTTAAGAGTGACTATAATTCAATGTACGGCGCGGGATTTTCGATTGCACCAATTTTTTATCAATCGGCATGGTTTCGATATCACAATAAAAGTAAATACGAAAATTTATATCAAGTTGGTGCTGGCTGTCATCCTGGTGCTGGTGTACCCGGAGTTCTTTCTTCTGCAAAAATTGTTGAAAAACTTATTTAATGGAAAGTAATAAATATCTAAATTCTTTAAAAGATAATGGTAAAACATTTTTCTTTTCTGGCCTCTTTTTGTCAAAAACACAATTAAATAAAGCAGCAAAGTTATATTATTTTTGTCGTTCACTTGATGACCTAGGTGATACTGATCAAAACCCTGAAATAAAAAACCTTAAGTTAAAAAATATTAGAAATGATTTTAATTCTTTAGATGGCGGAAAATGGAAAGAGTTTTTTAATGAATTTGAGTTAGGACAAAAAGCAATAATTGATTTAATTGATGGTATTAAAAGTGATTTGGATGAGAACTTTGAGAGGAAAGGATGGGATTCCCTTTTAGATTATTGTTATAAGGTTGCTGGTACTGTTGGTGTTTTAATGTTAAATATTTTAAATGTAAAAAAAATAGATAGAGCACTCCCCTATTCAATTGATCTTGGAATTGCTATGCAATTAACTAATATTGCCAGAGATGTGTATGAAGATGCAAATATGGGACGGGTATATTTACCAATTGAACTCATTGGTAATGTTGAAATCGATTCAATTATTGAACCAAATGAAGAACAAGAAGAAAATTTAAAAGCATCAATAAAAAATCTTTTATATGAAGCTGAAAAGTTTTATAATTCAGCCCTATATGGCACCCGATTTATTCCCCTAAAAGCACGTTTACCCATTCTGATTGCAGCTGTTTGTTATCGAGATATCGGTCGGAAAATTATAAGAAATGACTGTGATACTTGGCAAGAAAGAACAACAGTTAGTACAGTAAAAAAAATAGTCCTAGTTTTGAAAGCAGTTATGTATTTATTTACAAAACCCTTTAATATTAAAAAATCAGAAACCAGCAAAAGGAATCTTTTGAAAATATTTCTTAATGAAGACAACGCGACATAAATATGACATTGTAATTCTTGGAGCTGGTTGTTCAGGAATGTTATTAAGCTTTTTTCTTAGCAATCAAAAGATAAAACATAAAAAAAAAATTTTGCTTATAGAAAAAAATCGATCATTTACGTTTGATAAAACTTGGTGCTTTTGGGAGGAAAACTCCTTAAATAGTCTTAATGAGTGTGTTAATAATTCTTGGGATAGTTGGATTCTTTCCAACAATAATGAAAACCATTTAAAGTATTCAAAAAGTTATAAATATAATCAAATAAAATCTATTGATTTTTTTAGATTTATTGAAAAAATTATAAATAATGATAGTAGTTTTGAATTCATTCAAGGCGTTGAAATTACTGATGATTGTATAAAAAAGGATAAAATCATATTTGAAAAAAATGAGGTTAAATACGGAGAAATCATTGATTGTCGATTTAGCAAAGAAAATTTACCCAAGAATTTTATATCGCAAATATTTTTTGGTTATGAAATTCAGGTTAATAATAATTCCGTACCAGAAATGAATTTTGACTCGCCTAGTATCATTTCTGATTTAACTTATGATGAAAATTGTGTTTTTTTTTATTACATAATTCCTGATAAAAAAAACAATTCATTTTTGATTCAAGCAACCTTTATATCAAAAAAAAAATCCATTAATTTTGATAAAAATAAAATTCATGACTACATCAAAAATAAATTAAAACTAAACGATTACATTGTAATTAGAGAAGAAGATGGTTTGATTCCTCAGTTTTCAATTTCGCCATATTATTCTTACCTTAAATCCAAAAACGGAGGCACAACTCATGGAGTGGTCAAGCCCTCCTCTGGTTATGGATTCTTAAGGTCATATAATTGGGCTCAAATTCGAGCAAATAATTTACTAAATATAAATCAACAAATAAATAGTCAGATTTTTTATAGTTACATCTATAATTTTTTGGATACGGTTTTTTTAGAAGTTTTTAAAGAAAACCCAAAATATACCTTTGATCTTTTTTCTGCAATGGCATCTAAAATTGATGGAACCCTTTATGCAAAATTTTTGACTGAAAAAGCAAATTTAGTTGAAATTTTAAAAGTTATTGTAATTACGCCGAATAAATTAATTTTTATCAAAAAAGCACTAAAAGTGTTGTTTAATAATTAAATGTTTGAAAAAATTTGTCATAAAACAAAATTTTTATCAGCAATTGTTTTATTCCTTGCCATTCCTTTAGTAATTTTTCCAAATGAAGCATTAGTTTTTTCTTTTTTCTTTCTTTTGATTATTTCAGTTGGTCTGCCTCATGGATCGTTTGATTTTTTTGTCATTAAAAAAAATTATGCAAGCCAAAGTTTTTTTTATCTTTTTTTATATTTTATAATTTTTCTCATCTCTTTTACTCTTTGGGTTAACTTTCCTGCGCCAGTTTTCATTTTATTTTTGCTACTTTCAATTTACCACTTTGGAGGTGACTGGATAAAACAAAAAATTTTTCAAAGAGTTCTCTATGGAACCTATATCATTACCCTTCCCTATTATTTCTCTTATAGTGAAGTGAGTGAGATTTTTAAAAATTTATCAACTATAGACCAAATTGTTCCTCGAGATTTTTTATTAGGAATATTTATTTTTTGTTTTTTTTATTTGTTTTTATCTAATAAAAGTAACTATAACTATTTAATTGAAATAATCACTTTACTTATTCTTGCTTCATTTTGTGATCCGTTAATTTATTTTGTTTTATATTTTTGTTTTTTTCATTCAACGAAACATTTTGCTCATCTCTATGACTTATTTGAAGAAAAACAATTTAAAAAAAATATTCTCTACACAATACCAGTCACTCTGCTAACGCTTTTAATTATGTTTTTCCTTATGTTTTTTTCAAACGTTGAATTTACAAATACAAACATAATTAACTACATGTTTATTTTTTTGTTTTCTCTTACTGTTCCGCACAATATACTTGTGGAAAAAGTATTCAAATAATTTTTCTTAGCAATCAGATTTATTCATTTCCATCTCATTTTGTCTTATTGGCATTCCATCAATTATTGTAAAAATGTCATTAAAGTTAAATTCTTCAATTGAAGTAAAGTATTTCACGGCGCCATCGTAGCCAATTAACCAAACACCGAATTTATTTTTAATGTAGAAAGGTGCTAAGTAGGTTGAACTCACATTATTTTTAAATTTGATAAGTTTGAGTTTTCTGTCTTCAAATTGACAAAGGATGTTTTTATTTTCAAGTAATTCATCCAATGTAGTAGTTTTTTCAATAGAATTAATAAGCAGTAATCGATAAGTCCATTCATAATTATTTATTGATCTCTTATCGTTTCCGAAGCTTGAAAACGTCCAAAATAAAAGAGAAATAAGAATAAAACGACTAAACATAATTGTAATTAAATTTAATTTCCTTATACTAGAACACTTTATCATTGAACGAAATCTATTATGAGTAAACCATTTTTTGAACTTCGAATTTACAAAGTCTTTCCAGATAAGGCTGACGAATGGCTAGAGTTTATGGAAAAAACAATTGTTCCCTTTCAACGTCTACAAGGAATGGATATTGTTGGAAATTTCTTTTCTGAATCGTTTGACCTAATATCCAATGATGGTGTCAAAACCGATGTTAATAGAAACAAAGATGATCGAACCTATATTTGGATCAGAAAGTTTGAAAGTAAAGAGCAGATGAAGGATCTTTACAAAAAAGTTTATGAATCACCTGAATGGTTAGATACTATGAACGATAAGGTTGGTGAGTTAATTGACAGAAAATCCATTCTTGTCTATCAAATGAAGTCTCTTCCTTATTCACTAATCCAATAATTACTTAATAATGAGTGTAAACGTTGTATTTTCTGGGATTGTTAACCCGTTTGTTGAAAAATTAGTCCCAAGTGAGTTCCCATCACTTCCATAAAGGTAATGTCGCTGGAACCAATTGGATGATTTTTTAAAGGTGGTAAGTGGTGCATGGTTTTTTCGTTCAGTTACATCTAAATTTAATCGAAGACCCTGCATCGGAGGTGTAAAGTCGTTTCTTGCTGGATAACCAAAGCCTTGAGGAATTCCAGTTGAGAGTATTCCAACCCCAACACATCGTCCCTCATAACTTCCTCCTCTGTTACAAAACCACATATCACCATTTGATTCATCAATGGTATAGACAGAAGCTGCAAAACGCGCAAATTCATCATCAATACTGTGTCCACCGAGTCCTTTAATAATTCCATCTAAACATGCCCAGTGTTCAAAATTGGTGTCATTTAATCCGCATGTTTGATGCGCTTGAATAAACCAATCACTTGGATACCTTCTATTCATAAACGATCCAAAGGTACTTCCTAAACTGTAAGAACAATTAGTAGCCGAACCATTCCAATCAATAAGTCCATAATAACTATTAGAATGGCAATAAGTCACATAACCATGACCAGTAGCATCAGCATTATCACTTTCAGTATAATTAAAACTGTTTACCACATCCCCTTGCAAGACAAAGTCTTCAAGACTTTCAGCAATCGTTTCTTCTAACCAAGTCTGAAGATTAGATGCTTTTCCATACCTGTAGGCATTAACATAACTGAGCATATGAGTTGCTTCATGTATTATTGTATGAGTGGATCCTGCAGGATTCCCTACTCGACCAGCAGCATCCATCATAAAAAATAACGCGTCATTTTCAGTGCCACTTAGAGTTTGATAAAAAAGCGTACCACTGTTGAAGTAACCACCATAACCAGAATTACATCCAGCAGATTGGTCATATGTTGAATTGGAAATACAATCAGGTGGTGAGAAGAAGAAAATATTTAAATCAAGTAAGTGTTCATCGCTTTCTTGAGGTAAAATATAAGAATATCCAGGATGATCCGTTGCATCTAACCAAAATTCTCCTAATTCCCCATTTAGGATATCGAACGCACCGCCTTGACCAGGATCAGAACATACTGTATCCATCATTACTTGTAAATCAGCTGGAGTTATTTGAGGAGTATCCTCCGGGCAATCAAAGCCCGTTACTACATTATTTTCGTCAGTACAGACCCGTTTGATTGAAGTGAACATGGTTCCATTGCCATAAACACCATCTTGAGCCCCGTTCGTTCTGGCTTCACCCACGGAGGTTGAACTACCATCAGATTCAACAACTGGCTCAGATTGAAACCAAAACACAACTCGTCTACCACTAGAAATTGTGCACATACCTCTTGCGATAGCATCATAAGTGATACAGTATTGGTCATTGTCACAATCAACTTGATCATACGATGGAGCATGACCAGCTTGATAAGCTTCTTTTACTGTAATTTGCGTAGAATCGATAACTATATCTTGACCTGTTCGGTCACCAAAAGTAGCATGTTCTGAGGTGTGTGAGTCATAAAAAATTCTTGTTTTATCAGGTAGCGGTTCACCATTTATCCTTTTTTGCTCAATTCTTCGCATTTCCTCAAATTTTCGTATGTTACGCTCAGTAATCTGATAATTAACAGCATGAGAGTGCTCTTTATCATTGTGAGCATGAATACTATTGAGAACTTCATGGCTATGATCATGGTCAGCTGGTTCAAAATTTTGCGGATGCGTTGTTTGTATGGCTAAATCACCCACATCAGGCAGAGATGAAAGGTCAGAACTTGTGCCATTAGTAAAAACAAGGCTTGCCATTCTTGCATTGTCTACTCCATCAATACTTATATCAATATCAACAGGTGACGAAGTCGAATTATGGTAACACCAAATACCATAACCCGAGCCACTCAAGGTTTGATGATCTTGAGCTGAGCAATGCTCACCCATACATGCTGGTGCAAAGGTATCTTGACAGGTAGATAAATTGTCAAACACATTACTTTGAATACTTATGGATAAAGTTGCACTCGCGGTATTGGAATAAGTGTTTGAAACAGTAACCGTAACCGTATAGTCACCTTCAGCAGTGTAAGCATGCGTTACACTTTCACCAGTGGCTGTATTTGAGTCTCCAAAGTCCCAGTTGTAAGTTAAAGTACTTCCACTTGGATCAGTGGATGAAGCTGTAAATGTAATGGTGTCATTAGGTGCAGCTACTGTTTTACTAGCATTAATCGTTGGATCTGTCGGTGATGGTTCATCATTAACAGTGATATCAACTGCTGCTGTTGCCGTTTGATTGTAACTATTAGTCGCAGTTACAACAACAGTGTAGGTTCCCGTTGAAGAATACGTGTGTGACACGCTTTCTCCAGTTCCTGTGTTCCCGTCACCAAAGTCCCACGTATAGGTTAAAGAACTTCCGCTTGGATCACTTCCTGAAACAGTAAAATCAATGGCTCCCGCTCCCACAAAGGTTGTTGTTACACTTGGCGTAATAACTGGATTATTTGGTGTTGGAGCTGAAGTCACCGTAATATCAACGGATGCAGTTGATGTTCGACTGTAGGTATTGGTTGCTGTAACAGTTACTGTATAAGAACCCGTTGAAGAATACGTGTGTGACACACTTTCCCCTGTTCCTGTATTTCCATCACCAAAGTCCCACGTAAAGGTTAATGCACTTCCACTTGGATCAGTTGCAGTCACACTAAAATCAATCGGATCATCCCCAATAAAAGTCGATAAAGTGTTTGCATTAATGACAGGCGTCCCTGGCACAGGCTCACCATCAACTGTTATATCAATTGTGTGTGTTGCAAAGCCACCAAGACCATTAGTCACAGTCAGTGTAACAGTGTAAGTACCAGATTGAGTAAATGTGTGTGAGGCACTCTCGCCACTTCCAGTTGTTCCATCCCCAAAATCCCACGCATAGGTAAGAGATGTGGAGGTTGAATCAGTGGCACTAGCTGTAAAATCAATACTTGTACCCTCAATCACAGTAAGTGATGAAGCATTAATAGCAACACCCGTTGGTACGGGAACGTCTGACACATTAATAGAAATAGATTCAGTAGCTGATCCACCTACTGAATTGGTGACTGTTACTGTTACATCATAGGTGCCAGCAGCTGCATAGGTATGCGAAACACTGGTGCCACTGCCTGTGTTTCCATCACCAAAGTCCCAACTATAGCTCAGGCTTCCACCTGATTCATCATCTGCTGTAACGGTAAAGTCAATACTTTCCCCAAGAGTCACCGCTTGTGCAGATGGTGTAATTTGAATATTAGTTGGTACAGGTATGGAGGATACTGTAATAGTGGATGTCTGAGAGGCACTATGCCCAGAAGTATTAGTTACAGTCAGTGTGACGGTAAATGTCCCCTCTGATTGATAGGTATGATCCACTTGTGTGCCTGAACCTGTGTTTCCATCCCCAAAATCCCAGGCATAAGTTAAACTTTCACCTCTTGGATCCGTTGCAGAAGCACTAAATGTAATAGCTTCTCCTAAATTAACTGAACTTGAAGTTTTTTGAATGGAAACATTGCGAGGTGCTAGGTCTCTGACAACAATGGTATATTCTCGGGATTGTTTTGAAGTATTATCATCCAAGGTTATGGTGCACTGCACGGTATACATACCCTCAGAATCAAATGTGACGGTATAAACTCCTGTTTGCACTTCTGTCGCATTTCCACCACTGAAATTACACGTGTTTGAGGCAATTCTACTAGGATCAATCTTAATCAATGAGGAGATTCTCGATTTCACTGTTGCTGGACTCCCAACCATCACATCAAGAGGATCAATTCTAAGTTCAACACCCCAATTATCAGTACTTTTAACAGCACTTTTAGCACCTTGTGTGTTAGGTTGCGATTTAATTTGATTGGCGTTCGCGATTACTAAACTATTTACATTGTTTTTTATACTATTTAATTTAGATGCAAGTGTTCCACCAGAGAGAGAGTCATCACTGCCAACAACCTTCAGAACCTCATTAATAGCCGTTGCAATGTTATGAAGCTGCTGATAGGTATTATCATTTCCTTTATTTTGAATATAATCAGACATCAAGTTCGTGTTATTACTAAAACCATAATCTGATTTCATGTCAGAAATGGCATCATCAATACTTATACCATCTGACATTCGTGCATAAACTTCAGTGGTCACTGGAGAAATTACAGCGTTATAACCCGGTGGAGCCATTAATGAAAATGCCTCGGTTATTGGTGTTGAAGGATCATCTTGATCAATTGTTTGCCCTGGAATAGCTCTTACAACAACACTATATGCTGTTGGATCATCAACTGTTACAGGAAGCGAATAGGACCCATTTTCATCGGTCACTGTTGAAAATTCGTCTGCATCTTTTTCTCCATCACCATCTAAATCAATAAAAACCTCTGCGTTATAAAGATAGCCATCCATTGCAACACCATTGAGATTGGTTGAAACAAGGGAACTGTATGAATTGGAGTTTGGTGTACTTGTGCCACTTCCACCTCCGCCACCGCAGGAAGATAATATAAAGGCTAGAACTGAAAAATATAATATTCGCATAGAGATATATTAAATTATCGAAATTTTCTTTCTTTTCTTTAAAATTATTATGAATCGTTCTCTGCAACTTGAAGGCAGATCAAACCGTTTTTTCTCCACATGTTGACAACACTTTTTCTATCCTCAAAAACAAGTTTAGGATCGAATCCATCATTTTGCATATCTTTAAGTAAATCCTGTTTAACTGCGTCATCAAATCTCATGTCATTTTCTGCTCTCATATATAAAAGAATTTTAGTTTTATCAATATAAATAGCTGAATTTTCATATAATTTTAAAATTTGAGTGATGGTTATTTCCTCAAGAGATCTGTCTCTACCTGTGCAAAAAATTATTCTGTGATCTTTTTGTAGTGAAATTAATAAATCATTTACTTCTGGAATTTTTGTATCAAGATGAATATCAGACTTAAATTTTTCCCAATTTGGTGGATCAGAGAAAAGATATTTTAACCGATGATTATGGTCATATAATGTTCCGTCAATATCAAAAATAATATCCATTAAATAATAAAGCCTTAAATATATATAATTATGGGCAATATTATATAAATTTTTTTTCGTTTGTGCACATTAAAAATAAATTAGAATTTTTAACGAATAATGAATAATTCTATTTAATTTCTGCTATAATTTCGGTAGTTCCCCGATAGCTCAGTTGGTAGAGCAACTGACTGTTAATCAGTGGGTCGCTGGTTCGAGCCCAGCTCGGGGAGCCATTTTTTACATTTCCTATGATTAACATTAAATCAGACAAAGAAATTCATTTGATGAGAGCTGCTGGAAAGCTTGCATCAGAAGTTCTCAATTACATTACTCCCTATGTAAAATCTGGCACCTCAACCCTTGAAATTGACACTTTATGTCATGATTACATAGTCAATGAACAAAAAACTATTCCTGCACCACTCAATTATTGCCCTCCAGGCCATACACCTTACCCTAATTCGATTTGTACATCTATAAATAATGTCATTTGTCATGGAATTCCTAATGAAAAAAAACTTAAAGATGGAGATATTTTAAATATTGACGTTACAGTTATCAAAGATGGGTATCACGGTGATACAAGTAGAATGTTTTTTATTGGTAAACCTAATATTTTGGCAAAAAGACTGGTTGATACAACATTTGAATGTATGTGGAAAGGCATTGAAGTTGTAAAGCCGGGTGCACAATTAGGAGATATTGGTGCTGCAATACAAGAACATGCTGAAGCTAATAATTTCTCAGTTGTTCGTGAATTTTGTGGCCATGGTATTGGAGACAAATTTCATGAACCACCGCAAATACTTCATTATGGAAATAAAGGTGAGGGTTTAGAACTCAAAGAGGGAATGACATTTACCATTGAACCAATGATAAATGCTGGAAAAAAAGAAATAAAAATGCTCAATGATGGATGGACAGTGGTAACCAAAGATAGAAGTCTATCTGCCCAGTGGGAACACACTTTATTGGTAACTGAATCTGGATATGAAGTTTTAACTCTATAATTACATTGATACAAGCCACTCTTACAAATAAAAAAGATCTATTTAAAGATAATAAAAAAGCAATTATAGATAGATTTTTAACATCCAAAAATATAAATAAATTTTTTGAAGAATTTACAGGTGAAACAGACAATTTAATTACTTCACTTTGTAATGAAATGATCAACCCAATCACAACCTCACTCCTTGCTGTAGGTGGATACGGGAGGAAGGAACTGTTCCCCTATTCCGATGTTGATATATTGGTCTTAACGATTGATGAAATTAACAATAACGATAAAGAAAAAATTGAAAAATTCATAACAGCCCTATGGGATATTGGGCTCGAAATTGGTGTAAGTGTCAGAACAAATAGCGAATGCATTAATGAGGCAAAAAAAGATGTCACCGTTTGTACTAATTTAATTGAATCAAGAAGGCTATGGGGCAATGAGGAAAATATATTAAAACTCAAAAAAGATATCTATAAGTCAAATTCAAAAAAAACGTTCCTTGATTTAAAAAGTAAAGAAAGAGTAAATAGATATGAAAAGTACTTCAATGAAGATAGCAACCTTGAACCACATATTAAAGAGGGTCTTGGTGCAATAAGAGACCTCAATACTGTTACGTGGATTACAAATTTTCTCAACCTAGGAAAAAATTACAAAGAATTACATGAGAATAAATTTTTAGATAAAGATGAATATAAAGACTTTTTAGAAGTCACCAAATTTATGTACACCCTGCGCTGTACGCTTCATATAATTGCTAATCGACGAGAAGATAGACTTTTATTTGATTTTCAAGAAGATCTCGCTAATAAATTAGGATATAAAAAAACAAAAACAAAAAGAGCTAGTGAAAATCTTATGCATAATTATTATAGGATTACAAAAAAAATTCAGCTCTTAACAGATATAAGTTTGTTGAAAATTACTCAAAGTAAAAAATCAATCACAAAAGAAAATTCTAAAATTATTAATGAAACCTTTTATTCTTTTAATAACATTCTTTATTGTGAATCTAGCTTTTTAAAAAACTTTAGTTTTAATAAAGTTTTAAAAGTATTTGAATTATGGAGAAATAATAATTTTATTACTGGGTTATCCATTCAATTAATGTTGAAAATTTGGCAATTTACAAAATCTTCTTCAAATTTAGATATTCTTACAAAACAAAATAAAGAAATATTTTTAAATTTTTTTGAATCGAACACGAATCTAACAAAAACTCTTCACAGATTAAATAGATTTGGAATACTTGGAAAATACCTACCCGCTTTTGGCAAAATTGTTGGACAAATGCAACATGACCTATTTCATGTATTCACGGTTGACGAACATACTCTTAAAGTCATTGAAAATATAAGAAGGTTTGATAAAAAAAAGTATCAACATGAATTTCCAGAATGTTCAAGGATCATCAAAAGTATACCCAGCAAAAAAATACTTTATTTATCTGCGTTTTTTCACGATATTGCTAAGGGTCGAGGCGGAGATCATAGCGTACTTGGCTGTAAAGATGTTGAAAATTTTGGTGCTTCACATAATCTGTCAAAACAAGAGACACAATTAATTAAGTGGTTGGTGTTAAATCATTTGCTAATGTCTCAAACTGCTCAAAAAAAAGACCTCTCTGATAGTTTTGAAATCTATTCGTTTTGTCTAAAATGTGAAATGGATAGAGATAAAATTAAACTTTTATATTTACTTACAGTCGCTGATATTAACGGAACAAATAAAAAAATATGGAATAATTGGAAAGCAAATCTGCTTCTTGAGTTGTATAAAAAGTCTCTAGATTTTCTCTCAAACAATCAATCAGAAAAGAAAACTCACAATGTTGGAAGAATAAAAAAAAATGTGGTCGATAAACTTTCTCTCTACGGATATGAAACAAAAAGTATTCGTGAATTTGTTAATAAGAACTTTTCGGATGAATACTTTAGCAAATTTTATTTAAGAGACATTGTCTGGCAAATTAGAACAATATATGGCCAAAAAATTAAAAAAAAACAATTAGTAAAATTCAAACTTGGTAATTCAGATGAAGGAATAACTATTTTGGTCTACCTACCTGAGCGAAAAGAGTTATTTCATGACATCTGTTGTTTTTTAAATAATGAAAATTATCCGATCTTTCAGGCAGATATTTACACAACAAAGACTAATTATGCGCTTGATATTATTAAAGTTTCCTCTCAAACAGCATTATCGATAACAGATAAATATTTTGAGCATATGGAAAAAAAGTTTCTAAATTTCTTAATATCAAATAACAAAAATAAAATTAGAGAAAAAACAAATCCATCTAGACAATTAAAAAGTTTTCCAATCAAATATACGGTTGAAATTATAAGTCATAATTTACCCGATCACTATTACATTATAATTTCAGGGGCTGATAAGCCTGGAATATTAATAAAACTAACAAAAATACTATCAGATAATAAACTTAATATAATTAGTGCAAAGATAAATACTCTTGGTGATAGAGTGGAAGATTCAATTTTAGTGCATACAAAAAAGTTAAAAGATCAGGTTAAAAAAAATGAAATTGTAAAAACTATCGTTGAATATCTAGAAGCTCTTAGCTAAAACGTTTAATTATTTCCTCTTCAAAACCAAATTTTGTAAGGTCTTTAATTTGTAAGGGATATAAAATTCCATCCAAATGGTCAACTTCATGTTGTATTAATCGAGCATAAAATCCTTCAACTTTGCGCTCAATCATCTCCCCTGTTGTTAAGTACCCCTTGAATTCAATTTCATAGAATCTCTCAACTACTCCTCTCATTCCTGGGACAGATAAACAGCCTTCAATTCCATCTTCCTTTTTTTTTGATAACGGTTGCCAGGTAGGATTAATTAAAACAGTCTCCGAAATTTCATTAGCTTCGGGATATCTTAGATTTTCCTCAAAACCAAAATATATAATTCTTTTAAAAATTCCAATTTGAGGGGCAGCAATTCCAGCACCATTATGATGAATCATGGTGTCCTTTAAGTCTTTAATTAAATCTTTTATTTCATTATCCAAGGGAAACTCAATTATCTCTGATTTTGATAATAATTTTGGGTCTCCATATCTTAATAATTTCCTAATAGCCATATGTATTACATTAATTCAATTATCAGTTTGTTTAAAATAGAAACAGTATTACTGGAAATTTCAACAATTTTACTGTGATCAATTTTGGTTGAACTATCATTAATTCCAGCACACCAATTTACAACAAACGCGACAATAGCATATGGTATACCTATCTCTTTAGCTAAAGAACATTCAGGCATAGCGGTCATTCCTATAATGTCACAACCATCGTTTTGATATTTTTTTATTTCTGCTGCAGTCTCAAGTCTTGGTCCTTGTGTGACACCGTAAACCAATTCTTTAAAATAATTAACATTTAAATTTTCTAATGTAGTTGTTAACTTATTTTGAGCATCAATAGAAAATGGATGCGTAAAGTCAATATGCTCAACTTTGGAATTATTTTCAAAAAAGGTATGAGAGCGACCCCATGTATAATCGATTATTTGAGAAGGTACACAAATTGATCCAGGTATTCCTTCTGAAAATATTGAACCAACAGAACAAAAGGAATAAATTGTTTTAACATTTAATTTATTTAATGCAAAAATATTTGCTTGATAATTTATTTGATGCGGAGGAATACTATGATTTTTTCCATGTCGAAAAAGGATAATAAAATCTTTTGCATCATGTGAACATTTCAATAAATTACAACTTCCATAGGGTGTAATTATTTCTTTCTCTTCCTTAACCTTGAATGGTAAATCATTAGTGAAACCGGAACCTAAAATAAATGCATTCATGATTTTTTATTCAACGTAATAAATATCTTGTAAATTTCTATAAAAACCTTTGTAATCCATTCCGAATCCAAAAAAGTAATTATCATCTACGTCAAAACAATGATAATCAGGTTCAATATTAATTACTCGTTTTTTATTTTTCTTTAGTAAAGTTACGGAAGTAAAAGACGATACGTTTTTTGATATGAAATGTTTTTTTAAATAATCAAGGGTATCACCTTCATCAAAAATATCGTCAAGTAAGAGTACATCTTTTTTAAAAATATCTAACACTGGCTCTCTAACAAGATCAATTTCACCACCTTGGGTGTTATTTTTATACCGTGAGGTTTGCACATAATCAAAAAGAAAATGATTATTAATAAATTTAAGTAATTCTGCAGAAAAGAAAAAACCACCATTCATTACAACAATTACAACAAGATTATTAGATTTTGCTATTTCTGAACGATTTAATAATTTAGCTATTTTTTGGCAATTTGACGTAATTTCAGAGTAGTCAATGTGCTTTTTAGATATAGATTTATCAAATAATTCCATTTTTATTTACATCCTTAACAAAATCGTTAAATTCAATCATCTTAATATTAAATTTTTTAGCTTTGTCCATTTTTGAACTTGTATTTTCACCATAAATTAACACATCTGTTTTTTGAGTCAAAGTACTTGAAAATCTTCCACCATTTTTTTCTATTATTTTCACTAATTCTACTCTTGAAATTTGTCCAAACTTACCAGTAACAGCAAAAAGATTTCCATTTAAATAGCCATGACTTACAGCAGACTCTGAAAACTTTGGGATGACTCCTATTGTTAATAAGTTATTAACTAATTCAATATTAATATCTGATGAAATATATTTTATTATTGATTCGGCTACCAGTGGCCCAATATCCTTGGTATCAATCAAGTCTTCATATTTTA
>Ga0160423_10001002_pt1 | contig 23444 bp, 19 predicted proteins | sample CRUFie14St8metaG_FD_108191 | JGI IMG/M metagenome (GOLD analysis project Ga0160423, IMG submission 108191) | Marine microbial communities from the Costa Rica Dome - CRUD Field 142mm St8 metaG | ecosystem: Environmental > Aquatic > Marine > Oceanic > Photic zone | place: Costa Rica: the Eastern...
CTGATGGATTTATCAGAGTGGTATGGTCGCATAAAATTACACCAAATGATGAGGGTTTTTCACTCTATCATTCTGGCTGGCTTTTTAGGACTGGAATGACATCTGAGTTTGACTTTAACAACGATACCAGCATCAAGATTTGGGACGCGAGCGATTTTGATAATATTCCAGTTATTAGTGGCACAAATTTAAGTGATAATAAAGAGTTTGAAAAAATGCTAATTACGCTGATCCAATATGGTGTTGTCATAATAAAAGGACTTCCTGTTGAAGAAAATACTCTAGAGAATGTTGCCTCAAGAATTGGCACGATACGAAATTCCAATTTTGGAAGAATTTTTGACGTTAAATATAAGCACAATCCTGATTCTAATGCTTACACGAATGAGGAATTACTTCTCCATAATGACCTTTCCACAAGGGAGTATATACCTGGCTTACAGTTATTATTTTGTATGATTAACGAAACTGATGGGGGTTTTTCAACACTTGCTGACGGTTTTGCGATCGCTGATTACATCAAAGATCATGACACAGAAATTTATGATTTACTCTCTGGTTATAAAGTTAGCTTTGCTAACAAAGCAAAAACTTCTGACTATCGAATCGAATCACCAATTATCAGGCATAACGATAAAGGTGTAGTTAATGAAATCAGATGGACATGCTGGCTAAGATCTCCACTAAGAGGAAGTTTAAGTGAGATGAATTACTTTTATGAGGCTCAGAAAAAGTTCTACAAATTGGTAAATAACGATCAATTTAAAGTCGAGTTTAAATTAAATCCTGGCGATATGATCTGCATGGATAATAGAAGAATACTGCATGGAAGGACACGATTTTCTGAAACGCATGGAGAAAGATGGATGAGAGGTTGCTATTTAGAGAGAGATGAACTTCAATCTGCCCTCAGGTTAGTAAGGAGAGATGCTATATGGCACAAACAGCAATAATTGGTACTGGTGTAATTGGTACCGGCTGGGTAGCAAGATTATTGGTAAATGGACATCACATTAATGCTTGGGATCCATCTGAGGATTTTGGAGAAAATTTGAAAAAGGACATAGACTCATTGTGGCCTATCCTCAAAAAAACAGGAAAACTGAATGATGATCTAAAATTAAATTTAAAGATTTGTGGCTCACTCGGAGAGGCCTGTGAAAACGCAAATATAATTCAAGAATCTGCTCCTGAAGATATAGATTTAAAAAGGTCTATTCATCATGATATTGAGGAGAACTCTCCGAATGATGCATTAATTGTGTCAAGTTCATCAGGATTACTCCCAACAAATATACAAGAAGGACTCAAATTTCCCGAGCGTTTCGCTGTAGGGCATCCATTTAATCCAGTTTATATTCTTCCATTGGTTGAAATTGTTGGTGGTAAACTAACATCACAATCTACAACTGAAAGTCTTAGAGATTTTTATAAATCGATAAATATGCATCCACTGATTGTAAGAAATGAAATTGAGGGCTACCTCTCAGATCGTCTGCAGGAGGCGCAATGGCGAGAAATCCTTCATTTAGTTAATGATAACATTGCTACAACTAGAGAGCTTGATGAGGCAATTATATACGGCCCTGGATTGAGATGGGCAATAATGGGAACTTGCTTGACCTTCCATTTGGCAGGTGGAAAAACTGGAATGCGACACATGCTAGAACAATTCGGTCCGTCATTAGAGTTACCCTGGACAAAACTGAAAGCACCTAAATTAACAAATGATTTAATAGAAAAAATGGTTTTGGGAACCTCTGAACAAGCTGAAGAAAAGTCTGTAAGAGAACTGGAAAAACTGAGAGATGAATGCTTGATCGAAATTCTCCAAGCGCTAAAGAAATTCAATGTAGGCGCAGGTAAGTACATACAATCATGAGAAAAAGCCAACATGTTAACTCAATCTGAAATTTCCAATTTCAATAAACACGGATTTTTAATTAAGAGAATGTATGTGGCTGAGTCCAATCTTGATGAGATGCTGTATGTTGCAACTAATCATCTTGAAAATCACATTAATCCAATAGAATATGAGGCTGATCTCAAATATCCAGGTGCACCAGATTCTCCGGATGCACCAGGTGGAAAAACATCTAGGCGCTTGCTTCAAGCTTACTCTAGGGATCACTCATTCCAGCGATGGGTAAAAAATCCTACCTTGGGGGAAAATTTGAGACAATTATTTGCCACTAAGAATGATTTATTACTGTCACAATGCCATCATAATTGTGTGATGACAAAGGCTAAAAACTATAGCAGTGCAACGTTATGGCACCAAGATAATCGTTATTGGTCATTTGAGGAAGAAAATCTTATCAGTGTCTGGTTGGCCTTGGGAGATGAAAATAAGAAAAATGGATGTCTTTATGTCATACCAGGATCACATCGTCTTGAGATTCATCCTGAGAGATTCAATAAAGCTCTATTTCTCAAGGACAATGATATGCAAAATGAACTACTAATTAATAATGCAGAGGCAGTTGAATTACAAAAAGGAGATGTTCTTTTTTTTCATAGTAAATTATTTCACGCTGCAGGAAGAAATAATGCGAGCAGAACTAAATTATCTGTTGTTTTTACTTTTCATGAGTCAGGAAATAATCCAATTAAAGGAACACGTTCAGCAAGACAATCATCAATATTGATTAATAAACTATAAATAATCAGATAGTTGAAGCAAAAAAATATAATTTTTCGTCACGTGGTTTTAAGCATTCTCATTATTGAAATCATCATGACGCCATAGATAAACAATATTGGAAAAGAGGCCATAATCGTAGCAGTTTTTATTGTCTCAAGCCCGCCAATGAAGAGCAGGGCAGAAGGCAGGAGACCCAAAAAGATTGCCCAGTACATTCTCAGCACTTTTTTTGGATCTTCGTCAGCTTCAAGCTGTTTGCATGAGCTAGCCGCCAGCGTGTATGAAGCTGAGTCATAGGTAGTAGCCGCAAAAATAACACCAATAATAGCAAGCAGAGCAAGTAGAAGTGAACCTAGAGGAAGTAACTCAATAATGGCTGCTATAGCTGATGATTGGCCAAACTCATTGACATGATCCACAACTGAGTATTTGCCTGATAATTCAAGCTCAAGCGCATAATTTCCCAATATAACAAAAAACAGAGAGCATCCTAAGCTCCCCCATCCCATCATTCCAAATATCACTTCCCGTATCGATCTACCTTTTGATATTTTCGCTATGAACATTCCAATGAAAGGACCAAGCGCGATTGCCCAGGCACAATAAAAAACTGTCCAGTTTTCAACAAAATCTCCTCTTTGAAGAGGATCGGTCCAAGTAAGCATTTTTATAATATTGGATGTCATGTGACTTATTGTTGTGACACCCATCTCCAGGATAAAGGCAGATGGACCAACAATGAAAACAAAGAAGATAATGATGAGAGCGAGTCTAGCATTCAGTACGCTCAAAATTCGTATACCTTTGTTAAGTCCCTTGTATACACTAAATGCAATTAATAGTGTGACAATCAACATAACTATTAATCGCATTTGTTTGCTGTCCTGAAGAGCAGTTAGCTGGGAAATTGAGGACGTGGTCAATTCAACAGCAAATGCGAGACCAGTTGCTGATGTGCCAATTAAGCCAATAATAAAAAAAAGATCAATAAATTTACCAGGCCATTTTGTTGAATATTCACCAAGAACCCCTTCACATGCAGCGCTTAATTTAAGAATAGGGATATTTTTATGATGATATGAGATACAAAAAGCAACAGCAGGGAGGGTATATAATGTCCATGTAATTGGACCCCAGTGAAATGCACCATAGCTCGCTGCCCATATTATAGCCTCATCACTTCTGGGAACTAATGAATAGGGTGGGTTCTGGTAATAAGATACCCATTCAGTTGCACCCCAGTATAGAATTGCACCGCCAATTCCCGTGCAGAACAACATGGATGCCCAGCTAAAATCAGAATAATCTTTATCTGAATTAGTATCACCAAGAACGATCTTCCCATGTTTTCCAAATGCCAGAGCACAAAGGAATACTAGTGAGATGTTAAGTATGACAATGTAAGCAATTCCAAATTCACTCGTAATAAAATCAAAAGAGCTATCGATGGCTTTCTTGCTCCATTCTTGATTTGTTACAATCGCAATAACTATGCTCAAAAGTAAGATGCTTCCGAGACTAACAATGGATAAATCAATATTGCTGGTATTTTTATTTTCTTCATTACTTTGACTGTTTTTATTCATGATAAATTTACATTTCTATTGAATGTGGTGGAGGCGGCGGGAATCGAACCCGCGTCCGCAAGCCCTCCGCACTGAGGTCTACATGCTTATTCCATTATTAATCTTACATCAAGCTACCTAATGGAAGAGGAAAACTTGATGCCAGCTTAGTTAAGTTTAATAAATTCAGCCCCAAGCATACCAAACTTACGGTCCTGTATTTATGACTCCTGTTATCCGGACGTACAGGCGCTAACCGGGCAGAAGGCGCTACACTGGTTATTAAGCAGCTAGTGCGTAGTTGTCTTCGTTGGCAACTATAGTTTTTACAGATGGTTTAGCGAGGTATTCTGTTCCTCGGCATGCACTCAGAGTTTCGCGACCCACGTCGAAGCCATGTCGCCCCCTGAAAAAACAAAATATAACAATAAGTTATAATCTTATCTTTGTTTCGCTCGAAAATAAAAAATCAAAAATTTTAAATTTAATATTTTTGACTTGCGGTGTATTTCAAAAAGCTTGATCAGTAATAATAATTATTATAATAAAATACTGTAATTAAAATATATAAAATATTGATTTATATATCTATATACTCTTAGAAATTCTAGATTTTTGACGAGACCAGTCTCTTTCTTTGACAGATTGACGTTTATCGTGCTTCTGTTTTCCTTTGCCAAGGCCGATTTCAATTTTTACTTTTCCGCGCTTCCAATACAGTCTAAGAGGTAAAAGCGAGAAACCTTTCCTTTCCACCGAACCGATTAATCTATCAAGCTCATCTCGATTAAGAAGAAGCTTTCTATGTCTTGTTGGATCAGTTTTTGTATGAGTTGATGTTGTTTTCATAGGTGATATATGAACTCCAACTAACCAAGCTTCACCTTTTTTAATATTTACATAACCCTCTTTCAATTGAGATTGACCACCTCTTAAGCTTTTTACTTCCCAGCCTTCAAGTACAATTCCTGCCTCGAATGTATCCTGGATGTGATAATCAAATCTGGCCTTCTTATTATTTGCAATTTGACTGCTTTTTTCTTTTTTTGGTGCATTTTTTTTCATTTATGCAGGACAGTATATGACGTTGGAAAAAAAAATGTGAGTAAATGGAGTTGATAGCATCAAATTTTTCATACAGAATCCAATGACCGTTATATTTAAGAGGAATTCAAAATAAATGAATAATGATGCTCAAGGTGAGACTAGGCAATCCCTTCATGGAAATTGGTCGTCGAGGTTAGCGTTTATCCTGGCCGTTACTGGCTCTGCTGTGGGTCTGGGTAATATATGGAAATTTCCATATATGGCAGGACAAAATGGTGGCGGTGCATTCGTTATTGTTTACTTGCTGTTTATCTTCTTAATAGGTATGCCAGTCATGATGTCAGAAATTCTAATCGGTAGAAGAGGCAGAAGAAATCCTGTTGCAACAATGAAATTACTTGGAGAGGAGGAAGGAAATTCTGATATATGGAAGTGGGTTGGAGTAATGGCTGTGAGTGCTGGTGTTTTAATTTTGTCGTATTATAGTGTTATTGCTGGATGGACCATTACATACATTCCAAAAGCTTTTCTGGGTGAATTTGTCGGAACTGATGCAACATCCATATCTAAATTATTCGATGACTTTGTTGCCAATCCAGGATCAGTAATTCTTGCACACACCATATTTATGGCTATCAATTACTTCATAATTGCATCAGGAGTTAAAGGGTTGGAAAAAGCAGTACGGTTTTTGATGCCGGGACTTCTCTTGCTTTTATTTGTTTTATTTCTTTACTCTCTAACTTCGGGATCATTTTTGGACGGTGTCAAATTTATGTTCACTCCAAATTTTAATGCTCTGAATTGGGATGGAGTGCTTACAGCGATGGGACTTGCATGCTTTACTCTCAGTATTGGTATGGGAGCAATTATGGCTTATGGTGCATACTTACCTCAGGAAACCTCCATAACCAGTGCGACTGTATCTGTTGTGATAGCTGATACTGGAATAGCCATGCTAGCAGGACTGGTAATTTTTCCATTGGTGTTCGCTAATGGCCTGAACCCAGGAGAGGGTCCTGATCTGGTATTCAAGACACTTCCTTTGGTTTTTGGTCAGATGCAAGTTGGTACATTCTTAGCGACAATTTTCTTTGTATTGTTATCGTTTGCTGCTTTGACTTCCGCGCTAGGACTAATGGAACCTGCCGTAGCGTGGATGATTGAGAGTACTGAATACACAAGAAAGCAATGTGCTGCCACAATAGCGTTCATCATATGGTTCCTTGGTTTAGGATCAGCATTATCATTTAATACAATGGCAGATTTTAAATTTCTCAATGGGACGATATATGAAAATGTAGATTTCCTGACAAGTAATATTATGCTGCCATTGGGCGCGGTTTTTACAACGTTCTTTGCTGCATGGATTATGAGTAAAAATTCGACATCGGAAGAGCTTGATGGCCATAGCTTAACCTACAATATATGGAGATTCTTAGCTAAATATTTTTCACCGATTGCGATTTTAATAATTTTTCTTCAGGCTATCGGTTGGATTTAATCTAAATGAAAATTAAGAATTTCAATGCGTAAAATTGAAAGATTCGCATATGTAAAACATTCATCTCAAGAAATGTTTCTGTTGGTTAATGATATTGAGTCGTACCCAGAATTTCTACCATGGTGTGAAAGTACAGAGATCCACGAAAGTTCAAACGAAATCATCACAGCATCTATTCGCATGGAAAGAGCGGGATTAAAAGCTAGTTTTACTTCGACTAATCATATGAAGTTATATGAGAGCATTGATTTATCTCTGAAAGATGGTCCATTTAATCATTTCCAGGGAGGATGGAAGTTTGATGATTTGGGTAAAGATGGCAGCAAGATATATTTTGAGCTGGAATTTGAGTTTAAGAATAAGTTGCTTGATATGACTTTAGGTCCATTTTTTGAAGATATTTGTGAAATGATGGTTAATGCTTTCGTACAAAGGGCTGAAGAGAAAAAATGATCAGTCTCGTTTTATAGATTAGGGTTAAGATTTTGATCTTTAATTATCTGGCTTACTGTATTTTCATCAAAAATGATTGAGACCCATGTTTTTGAGATAGCCTGATTCCGCCCAATTTTTAAAAAATATACATAATCCCATCGGTTTTTATTGAAAGGATCATCAATCATCGGTGTACCCAAGAGAAATCGTATCTGATTCTTAGTCATTCCAATTTCAATCTGCTCGACTTTTTCCTGCTCAATAAAGTTTCCTTGTTGGACACTTGGTTGAAATACACAAGCACTGAATGAAAGTGATATTAAAGCTATTGTTATTATTCTTGTATAATTCACAAAACAAATATTAACTCATTGGTATAATATTCACTAGACAAAGTAATTAATTTTAATTTAGATTGGTATTCTAATGACAATATTATAACTTAATTGATCAACTATATTTACAGGAAAATTATAGATGCAACAGAGGACAGAATTAAAAAAAGCTGGATTGAAAGTAACTCTTCCACGACTAAAAATATTAGAAATTTTGGAACAAAGTCCAGAAAGACACCTTAGTGCTGAGGATATTTACAAGGAAACTCTTAAATCTGATGAAGATATTGGTCTGGCTACGGTATATCGAGTTCTGACTCAGTTTGAAACGGCTGGACTTGTGATTCGTCATAATTTTGAGGGTGGCCATTCAGTATTTGAGATTAACGATCACCCTCATTACCACCTGATATGCGTGGATTCAGGGAAAGTGACATGTTTTCAGAATGCAGAAATTGACAGGCTGCAAAAGTTAGTAGCAGAAGAACACGGGTATGAACTCGTTGATAAAAATATAGTTCTTTATGTAAAAGAAAAAGGCAGCGATTAACCTTCAGTTTTACCTAGCTCCTCAATGAGAGCATTTCTTTTGCATATTCTCTTGTTTTTTCTGTTAATTCAATACCACCAATCATTCTTGCTATCTCTTCAACCCTCTCATCAGAGTTGAGTTTAGAGGCAAAAATTTTCGTTTTTTTGTTGTCTGTTAATTTATTTATTCTTATGTGAGAGCTTCCTTTGCTTGCGACTTGGGCCAAATGAGTCACACACAATACTTGTTTATTTTGACTCAGATCTTTTAGTTTATTCCCGACAACTTCAGCAATCGCCCCTCCAATTCCGCTGTCGACCTCATCAAATATCATCGTTGGGATATTTGTACCATTACTCGTAATCACTTGAATTGCAAGACTCATTCGAGATAGCTCACCACCAGATGCAACATTCGAGATTGGCTGTGGTTTTTGTCCTGGATTCGCGCTTATTTGAAAAGTAATATCATCGTTTCCATGCTGTGAAATATTCTTCGATGGAATTATTTCGACTTTAAATATTCCCCCAGTCATGCCCAGTTCATTCATAGAATCTTCTACTAATCTTGACAATTTTTTTGCAGACTCAACTCTCATTCTTGTTAACTTGATAGACAGACCATCATATTCTTTTCTTAAATCATTCATATTCTTTTGAATCTCTTCTATCGATGTTTGAGAATGTTTGAGTGCATCTAATTCTTTATCAATTTGTATTTTTATATCAACCAGTTCATCAGGATCAGCGCGATGTTTTCTGGAGAGTGAGATGATTGAATTAATTCTTTCTTCAATTTCTCTGGATTTTTGATTGTCATACTCTATAGACTCTCCATATCTTGAGAGATTTCCTATCGCCTCTGATACATTGATTTCAGCTTCTGATAGCAGATTTTTGGTTTCCTCTAAGCTGTCATCAAAAGTCGCGAGTGTGTCAATATTTTTGATTGAATCACTTAGCATTTGTCCTACATTGGTAATTTCATTTGATTGCAGGCAATCAATAAGGCTATTAATGCCTCTATTAATTTTTTCAATATTATTTATTTTCTTGAATTCACTATTCAGTGAATCATATTCACCTGAACTTAATGCTAGTTCAGCAAGCTCTTTTGATTGGAAGCTCAATAAGTCCATTCTATCTGCTTTGTTTTTGTCGTTTTCAATCATTTCGGTAAGCTGGTCTGAGAGTGTTCTCCATTCATTGAAAATCCTCTTAATTTTATTTTTGGTATCTGAGAGGCCTCCAAAATGATCCAAGAGGTCTCTTTGTACATTCTTTTTACATAATGATTGATGAAAGTGTTGGCCATGAATATCTACTAAGAGCTCTCCAAGGGATTTTAAAGATTGAAGGTTCACAGTATTGCCATTTATGAATGATCTTGATTTTCCATCTGGCGATATAGTTCTTCTTAATATGCATTCATTTTCATTTTCTAAGGATTTTTCAACAAGCCAATTAAGCGCATTATTATTGTTTGTGATTTCAAATTCTGCTGTGTACTCGGCTCTCTTTTCTTTGTTTCTGATTAAATTTGAGCTTCCTCTCTCACCCAAGACTAGGCCCAGTGCATCAATAAGAATAGACTTACCAGCACCCGTCTCACCAGTTAATACGGTCATATCGTCCTTGAATGTGATATCTATCTCATCAATTATTGCAAAATTTCGGATTTGTAATGAACGAAGCATAAGTTAGTAAAAGGTTATTTGTCTTTTTTAATTCGGATATCTTGACCCCAGTAAAGTTTTGTTCTCAATGTCTCATAATAATCATAACCAGGAGGATGGATGAGAATAGTTTCTTTCTTGGATTTATTAATTACCAATTTATCATTTTCTGAGAACTCACAAATACTTCTGCCATCAATTGTGATTTCAGCTTTGTTTTTATTGTTCTGTTGTAATTCGAGCTCAATACTCTTTTCTTGTGGCAAGACAAGCGGACGATCACTCAGGGTGTGCGGACATATTGGAACCATTACATAGCAATCTAGACATGGATCGATAATTGGCCCACCACAACTCATTGAATAAGCTGTTGAGCCGGTCGGTGTAGCAATTATAATCCCATCACCAGCGTGATTATTAATATATTGATTCGAGACGGATGTCGTGAAATTTAGCATCCTGCCTGTTTCGCTTCTCTGAAGCACAATATCATTGAGCGCTCTATCTTCTTGTAATTCTCCATTTGCTTTCATGATCTCGGCTTTGAGCATCATTCTTTTTTCTTCAGTATAATCACCATCCAGAATTTTTCTTATGTTGATTTGCATTTCATCTGGCTTTAGATCAGCCAAGAAGCCAAGTTGCCCTCTGTTAATTCCTAAAATTGGTAGGTCAAAATCATGACTTAGATTAGCTGCATGTAGGATAGTTCCATCTCCACCCACAGCGATTAGCAGATCAACCGTTTTAGGTATTTCATTTTCATTTATTTGGCTAGCATTATCTATCGAGCATTCTCTGCTTATCATTACATCGCATTTGTATTCTTTGAGAATCGTTAGTAACTGATGAATCGATTCAATTATTGAATCGTCCTGACTTCTTGTTATTATTCCAACAGATTTAAATTTCATTATCTTTAATTTATGAATTGATTATTGAATATTAATTTATCAGATGTTGCTTTAAATAAGAATCTAAAACTAAAAATGAAAATACTTGACCGAGAAAACTTCGATTGATAGCTTGATTTAATTGATCTGATCTCAATGTAATGGAAAAATAATTGTTTGCAATATGGCTTTAGAACCAAAAAACCGAGCGCAATACCTACTGAAAGTATTGATACAAAAATACATCAGCGATGGTACGCCAATTGGATCCAGAACATTACTCGAAGACAGCGGCCTGGATCTAAGTCCGGCAACCATAAGACATGTTATGTCTGATCTTGAAGATCATGGTTTAATCAAAGCACCTCATACCTCATCCGGAAGAATACCGACTGCAAGAGGCTACAGAATGTTTGTAGATACGTTAGTAAGGTATCAAAAGCCTGACACAGATTACATCGATGAAATCCAATCAGATTTAAGAACTGATAATTATGATACTGGGCAGCTAATTGATAAAGTTTCAAATACATTATCAAGGATCACTAGTCTTGCAGGAATTGTAAAGGTTCCAAAAGGAGACAATATCTCACTGAAAAGAATTGAGTTTCTACCGCTGTCCGAAAATAGAATTCTAACCATCTTAGTTCTCAATAATGACGAAGTTCAAAATAGGATTCTTGATACAAAAGAAAAACATTCTGCATCAGAACTGCAAAAAGTATCCAATTTCATCAATGAAAATTATGCAAATCAATCACTTGATTCAATAAGATTGAAATTAGTGAGTGACATGGATGAAACTCGGTTATCGATGAATAAAGAGATGCAAGACATAATATCAACTGCGAGCAAAGCCATGGAAGTAGCCGATGAATATGAAGATGAATTTATAGTTGCAGGTGAGAGAAATTTAATGGACTTTGCTGAATATTCAAACGTTGAAAAGCTAAAACAACTCTTTGATGCTTTTTCCAGAAAAAGAATGATGATTGATTTACTGGATAGAAGTATTTCAGCTGACGGTGTTCAGATATTCATAGGATCAGAATCAGGTTTTAGTATGTTAGATGACTCTAGCGTGATTGCAGCACCCTATAAAATGAGTAAAAATCAGATCGGTGTTCTCGGTGTAATCGGACCAAAAAGGATGGCTTATGATAGGGTGGTCCCTATTGTTGATCTGACTGCTAAGATGCTTGGTTCTATTATTGAAGACAGGTAGGTTGAATATTTAACCTTGATAAATCAAATTAACACCATACCTAATTGTAAGATAAACTATTTTAAAAAATATATTCAAATTTTATTATGAAAAATACCAAAAATCAGGCAGAGAATTCTGTTAACCCAGATCACGATGATGCAGATAGCACGATAGATAATGATGAAGAAATTGAAAATAACTCTGATGAGGATCTTTCTCCAGAAGAGCAACTTCAGATGTCAATTGCAAAAGCTGATGAAAATTGGGACAAATATCTAAGAGCTGTCGCTGAACTAGAAAACGTGAGAAAGAGAGCTTCCAGAGATATCGAGAAGGCTAGAAAGTACGCAATTGAGAGCTTTGCAAAAGAATTGCTGGTTGTGATTGATAGCTTTGAAATGGCGATGGGTTCAGAAGATATTGAATTAAAAGATCTGTTATCAGGAAACAAATCAACTCTGCAGCTCCTTCAAAGTATTCTTGAACAATTCAATGTAAAAACCATAGATCCACATGGAGAGCCCTTTAACGCAGAGTATCATGAGGCAATGTCTATGGAGGTATCAGAAAAATTAGAGCCAGGAACAGTCATTACCGTATACCAAAAAGGCTATCTTCTAAACGATCGTCTATTGAGGCCAGCTCGAGTTGTTGTATCTAAAGAGTAAGTTAATAGATCGACAAATTATAATAAATATCTTTATCAAGATGGCTTAAATACTTGAAAGTAAGATAAATGTCCCAAATTACGTGTAATTATGTAATTTGAAATTTTTATTAAAGAATTCGGAGTAAGAAAAATGGGAAAAATTATTGGAATTGACCTCGGCACAACAAATTCGTGTGTTGCTGTAATGGAGGGCGACAAACCGAAAGTTATTGAGAACAGTGAAGGTGATAGAACAACACCTTCTGTTGTTGCTTTCGTAAAAGATGACGAGGTCATGGTTGGACAGTCTGCAAAACGGCAGTCGGTTACAAATCCTGAAAATACTCTATATGCTGTTAAACGTCTTATCGGAAGAAGATTCGAAGATGAGGTCGTGAAGCGCGATATGGATATGGTTTCCTATAAGATAGTGGGTGCTGACAATGGGGACGCTTGGGTTGAGGGGCTCGGAAAGCCAATGGCACCTCCTGAAATATCAGCAAGAGTTCTAATGAAAATGAAGAAAACTGCAGAAGATTACTTGGGTGAGGAAGTTACAGAAGCAGTTGTGACAGTCCCTGCTTATTTCAATGATTCACAGCGACAAGCCACCAAAGATGCCGGAAAGATAGCTGGATTGGATGTAAAGAGGATTATAAATGAGCCTACTGCCGCAGCTTTAGCTTACGGAATGGATAAAAAGAGAGGCGATAAAAAAATTGTTGTATATGATCTTGGTGGCGGAACATTCGACGTCTCAATTATCGAAATAGCTGAAGTTGATGGAGAGCATCAATTTGAAGTGCTTGCCACTAATGGGGACACATTCTTAGGAGGAGAAGATTTTGATCTAAAAATAATCAACTACCTTGCAAAAGAATTTGAAAGAGACAGTGGCGTAGATATAACTAAAGATCCACTCGCCATGCAAAGATTGAGAGAGTCTGGAGAAAAAGCAAAAATTGAACTTTCCAGCAGTCAACAAACCGAGATTAATCTCCCTTACATAACAGCCGATTCTAGTGGACCCAAACATCTGAACATAAAACTTACGCGCGCAAAACTTGAATCTCTAGTTGAAGATCTGGTGAAAAGAACAATCGCGCCCTGTAAAACAGCTCTAAAAGACGCAGATTTAAAGGTGAATGAAATACATGATGTGATTTTGGTTGGCGGGCAAACCCGCATGCCAAAAGTCCAAGAAGAAGTTCAGAACTTCTTTGGAAAGGAACCAAAAAAGGATGTCAATCCCGATGAAGCTGTTGCCTTAGGTGCTGCAATTCAGGGCGGTGTTCTTGCGGGCGATGTAAAAGATGTGCTTTTACTAGATGTTACTCCTTTATCACTGGGTATTGAAACACTGGGCGAAGTTATGACTAAGGTAATAGAGAAGAATACGACTATTCCAGCCAATGCCAACCAGACTTTTTCGACTGCAGCTGATAATCAACCTGCTGTTACAATACACGTTCTTCAAGGTGAAAGAGAGAGAAGTCAGGATAACAAGTCACTTGGAAGGTTCGATTTGACTGACATTCCACCGGCACCTCGAGGTGTCCCTCAGATTGAGGTTATATTTGATATCGATGCTAACGGAATACTCAATGTCTCAGCTAAGGATAAGGCCACTGGTAAGAGTCAAAATATTGTAATCAAAGCCTCGAGCGGTCTTGATGAATCAGAAATCGAAAGAATGGTTGCAGACGCAGAAAGTCATGCTGAGGAAGACAAGAAGTTTCGAGATCTCATTGATGTAAGAAACCAAGCTGATAGTTTGATTCATGGATCAGAAAAAACACTCAGTGAGCTTGGTGAAAAAGTGTCAAGCGATGAGAGGATGAAAATAGAGAGTGCTATTTCAGATCTTAAGAGTGTTATGGAAAGTGATGATAAGGAATCGATAGAAGCAAAAACAAAACTACTTGCTGAGGCTTCTGCTGAAATCGCTCAAAAACTCTATGCTGAACAAGCTGCCACAGGGGAACAGTCAACCTCGGGAGATGATAATGGCGATGAAAATGTTGTAGATGCGGAATTTGAAGAAGTACAAGAACAAGACGATAACAAAGACTAAATTACTTTCTCGTAAAGCCCCAGAAAATAAAAAATCAATAAAACATGGCTAAACGTGATTATTATGAGATTTTGGGTGTCAACAGGCAGGCCTCCAAAGATGAGATAAAGAAGTCATATCGCCGTTTGGCTATGAAGTATCATCCAGACAGAAATAAAGATGATGCTCAAGCTGAGAGTAAATTCAAGGAAGTAAAAGAAGCATACGAAATTCTCAGTGATAGCTCTAAGAGAGACACATACGATCGTTTCGGACATGAAGGGATAAGTAATTCTGCAGGTGGAAGGGGTCATCCAGGAGCTGAGGGTTTTGGTGATATTTTTGGTGATGTATTCGGTGATATATTCGGCGGTGGGAGAGGCAACCGAAATCAAGTTTTCAGAGGTGCTGATCTAAAATATGATTTAAGAATTGAACTCGAGAGAGCTATTTCCGGAGATTCTGTTGAAATCAGTATACCTACTCAAGTGACCTGTCAAGGTTGCTCTGGAAGTGGCGCTAAGAAGGGATCAACACCTACAAACTGTCCTTCTTGTGAAGGAACTGGACAAGTCAGGATGCAGCAAGGCTTTTTTTCAATTCAACAAACTTGTCCGAAATGCCAAGGAAATGGAACAGTTATAACTGATCCCTGTATTGATTGTCATGGTTTAGGAAGAAAATCAAAAACGAAAACCCTATCCATCAAAGTTCCCCCTGGTGTAGACAATGGCGATAGAATTAGATTGTCAGGTGAGGGTGAAGCAGGAAAAAATGGCGGACCAACAGGTGATCTTTACGTAGAAATAAATGTTGCACCACATAAAATTTTTGAAAGAGAGGGTACTAATATTTCCTGCGATATTCCTATATCAGTTCTTACCGCAACACTAGGAGGGGATATTGAGATGCCAACCCTCAAGGGGAATGTATCTGTGAAGGTTCCTCCTGGCACACAATCAGGAAAGGTATTTAGATTGAAAGGTATGGGCGTTACGACTGCAAGAAATAAAATGGTGGGCGATCTGTACGCAACAATTTTGGTTGAAACGCCGATAAATCTCTCAAATAAGCAGAAAGAAATATTAAAGGAATTTTATAGCTCTATCGAGAAAGGCGGTAAAAAACATAGTCCACGTCATTCTGGATGGCTATCGTCAGTAAAAAATTTCTTTGAAAAAATAGCTTCATAAAAAAAAACTAAATTTTTTCTCAATTTTGTGGCAAGGTTACTGCACCTTGAGTAAACTCTCTTTTTAGAATCTTGAGGATAAATCTAAAATATTTCGGTGTTTTTTGATCAAAAAAAATAAATATATTGATATCAGTGATGGGGTTGTTTGTGACCATTAAAGCAATATTAGCCCTTGAAGATGGAACAATTTTCACTGGTACATCAATAGGTGTCAATGGACATGCAATAGGAGAGGTAGTATTTAATACCTCAATGACCGGTTATCAAGAAATTTTGACAGATCCATCCTATTGTCAGCAGATTGTCACCTTGACTTATCCTCATATTGGTAACACTGGAACTAATATTGAGGATATGGAATCCAATAAAACGCAAGCTTCTGGATTGATTATTCGAAACTCTTCTTTAGTTGATAGCAGTTGGCGATCAACGCAAAGTCTCAAAGACTTTTTAAAATCAAGTAATACTGTTGCGATCTCTGATATCGATACACGAAAACTCACACAACTTCTCAGGGAAAAAGGCGCCCAATCTGGCTGCATAATGGCAGGTAAGATTGATGAAAATATAGCGATAAAAAATGCAAAGGATTTTCCTGGTCTTTTGGGCATGGATCTAGCCAAGAGGGTAACTACAGATCAACTCTATGAGTGGACAGAGGGGTCTTTATTCGAAAATCGATTAAGTGCATGCAAGAAGGATTATCTTAACTACCATGTTGTAGCTTACGATTATGGTATTAAAACTAACATTCTTAGATCGTTAGTTGATCTTGGTTGTAAAATAACAGTTGTACCAGCTGAAATGTCTGCAATTGATGTCTTAGCGCTCAATCCCGATGGAGTTTTTCTATCAAATGGTCCTGGTGATCCAGATGCATGTAAGTATGCCATTGAAGCGATAAAACATTTTATTGATAACTCTGTACCTGTTTTTGGTATATGCCTGGGATACCAGCTTTTGGCGCTTGCCTCTGGGGCTAAAACTATTAAGATGAAATTTGGTCATCACGGTGCAAATCATCCTGTCCTTGATTTAGATACAGGTAAAGTGATTATCACGAGTCAGAATCATGGTTTTGCAGTTGAGGAGAGTTCTTTGCCAGGCAATATCAAGATAACACATAAATCTTTATTTGATCATACTTTGCAAGGTATCGAGATTGAAAATAAAAATGCCTTTGGCTTTCAGGGTCATCCAGAGGCAAGTCCTGGGCCTCAAGACTTAATGGATTTATTTAATAAATTTATTAAAACACTAAAAAACAGATAATAACATAATAAATATAAAGTAATTTATAATGCCAAAAAGAACCGACATAAACAGTATTTTGATTATCGGTGCAGGGCCTATAGTGATTGGTCAGGCATGTGAATTTGATTATTCGGGAACTCAAGCTTGTAAGGCTTTAAGGGAAGAGGGTTATCGAGTTATATTGGTTAACTCAAATCCAGCTACAATCATGACAGACCCAGAAATGGCAGATGTCGTATATATCGAGCCAATTCATTGGAAGGCTATCAAAAAAATCATTAAAAAAGAAAAACCTGATGCATTGCTCCCAACAATGGGTGGTCAAACTGCTCTGAACTGTGCGCTTGATCTTGTTAGAGAGGGTGTACTCGACGAATTTGGAGTAGAACTTATCGCTGCGTCACAAAAAGCTATTGATATGGCTGAAGATAGAGAACAATTCCGTGAGGCTATGTCTGAAATCAACTTGGAAAGTCCAAAAGCTGAAATTGCACACTCATTGGACGAGGCCATAAAAAAGCAAAAAATTGTTGGCTATCCTACAATAATCAGACCTTCGTTCACCATGGGTGGGAGTGGTGGAGGCATCGCCTATAATTTCGAAGAGTTTCAACAAATTGTAAGTCATGGTCTCGAAGTTTCTCCTACTACAGAAGTTCTCCTGGAGGAGTCTGTCATTGGCTGGAAAGAATTTGAAATGGAGGTTGTTAGGGATAAAAATGATAATTGCATCATTATTTGTTCTATTGAAAATCTCGATCCAATGGGAGTTCACACAGGTGACTCGATAACAGTGGCACCTGCTCAAACTCTAACTGATAAAGAATACCAGAAAATGAGGAATGCCTCCTTCGATGTTCTAAGAAAAATTGGTGTTGAAACAGGCGGTTCAAACGTTCAATTCGCATTAAATCCAGTGGATGGAAGAATGTTAATAATTGAAATGAACCCAAGGGTTTCAAGGTCATCAGCACTTGCATCCAAAGCTACAGGATTTCCTATAGCAAAAATCGCAGCAAAATTAGCAGTGGGTTACACACTGGATGAGCTAAAAAATGATATTACTGGTGGGAGGACCCCAGCTTCATTTGAGCCTTCAATAGATTACGTGGTAACTAAGGTACCGAGATTTACATTTGAAAAGTTTCCAGGTGCAAATAACCGATTAACCACTCAAATGAAATCTGTGGGTGAGGTGATGGCTTTTGGTCGCAACTTTCAAGAATCATTTCAAAAGGCTCTCAGAGGACTGGAGATCGGATGCACAGGTCTTGACGAAACCGTGAATGATCTTCCTCTTATCGATGATGAGGATGATCTCAAAATTGAGTTAAAATTTCCTGGTGCAGAGAGAATTTGGCATCTTGCAAATTCAATAAGAAAAGGATTGAGCCTTGAAGAAGTTAATAGGATCACTGGAATTGATCCATGGTTTCTTTACCAAATCGCAGACATTATTCATGAGGAATCAAGATTAAAAAAACAAAAGCTAGAAGACATAAATAAAGATAGTCTGATTAACCTAAAGAGGAAGGGTTTCTCAGATGCAAGATTAGCTCATATTTTAAATATAAAAGAGTCTGATGTAAGAGTTTACAGAAGAGAAAAAAATGTGAGACCTACGTATAAAAGGGTAGATACTTGTGCTGCTGAATTTCAAACAGATACAGCTTATATGTATTCCTCATATGATGAAGAATGTGAGGCAAGACCGAACAACACTGACAAAGTGATTATTCTGGGTGGCGGCCCAAATCGTATTGGACAGGGAATCGAATTTGATTATTGTTGCGTTCATGCATCCCTTGCACTCAAGGATGCAGGTTACGAAACTATTATGGTGAATTGTAATCCTGAGACTGTTTCAACCGATTATGATATATCTGATCGTTTATTCTTTGAACCGCTCACATTTGAAGATGTAATGGAGATTATCGATATTGAAAAGCCAGTCGGAGTAATTGTTCAGTATGGTGGGCAGACGCCTCTTAAATTAGCAAGATTACTTGAAGATGCTGGTGCACCAATAATTGGCACCTCACCAGATTCAATTGATTTAGCCGAGGATCGAGAAAGATTTCAGAATTTGATAAATGAGCTGAGTTTGAAGCAACCTCCGAACCGAACCGCCTCCGATAAAGAGGCAGCTTTAAGAATGAGCGAAGATGTAGGCTTTCCATTAGTTGTCAGACCCTCTTATGTCCTTGGTGGAAGGGCAATGGAGATTGTTCATAATAAGAATGACCTGAGTGAATACATGAGTATGGCTGTTAAGGTTTCCAATGATAGTCCTGTTCTTCTTGATCGTTTCTTAGATCTCGCAATTGAGGTTGATGTTGACATTATATGCGACGGTGAAGATATCTTAATCGGAGGAATAATGGAGCATATTGAGCAAGCCGGCGTGCATTCTGGCGATTCTGGATGTTCGCTTCCCCCTTTCAGTCTTGACGAGGCTACTCAAAAAATCTTAATAGAACAGGTAACAAAGCTTGCTCAAGGTTTAAACGTCGTCGGTCTAATGAATACTCAATTTGCAATCCAAGGTAACGATGTTTACATATTGGAAGTTAACCCAAGAGCTTCTAGGACCATTCCTTTCGTATCAAAAGCCACTGGCATTCCTCTAGCTAAGATTGCAGCAGAAGTTATGGTTGGAAAAAAACTCAAAGATATGAGTTACTCAAAATATTCATTTCCATCTTACTATTCGGTCAAAGAGGCTGTATTTCCCTTTATAAAATTTCCAGGAGCTGACCCAATACTTGGTCCAGAAATGAAATCAACGGGCGAAGTCATGGGCACGGGAAGATCATTTGGTGAAGCTTATGCCAAAGCTCAGCTGGCATCAAATGTAATTTTACCAGTTAAGGGTACGGCTCTGATGAGTGTGAGAGACAGAGATAAAAAGGACGTAATAGAACTGGCTAAAATTTTAATTTCTCGGGGATTTCATCTCGTTGCAACCAATGGAACTGCAAAGACCTTAAATGATGAAAATATTGAGTGTGCGAGAGTAAATAAGGTAAGAGAGGGTAGACCTCACATTGTTGATATGATAAAAAATGATGAAATAGATCTGATAGTAAATACAACAGAGGGGAAAAGAGCAATTTTAGAGTCTACATCAATAAGGGCTGAAGCAGTAAAGAGAAATACAACTTACTACACGACAATTGGTGCTGCTATAGCTACGTGTGAGGCAATCGAGCATATAAATGATAGCGATGTCAATAGACTGAAGGACCTTCATAAGGAACAGCATAATGAATAAGATTCCAATGACATCTAGAGGTAAAACTCTTCTCCAAAAAGAACTCAAACAACTTAAATCTAAAGATAGACCTAATGTGATAGAAGCGATTTCTGAAGCTCGTGCACATGGAGATCTGAAGGAAAATGCTGAATATCATGCAGCAAAAGAGCAACAAGGTTTCATAGAGGGGAGAATAAAGGAAATTGAAGCTAAGCTGTCTAATGCTCAAGAAATTGATATCTCGAGCATCAATAGTAATGGCAAAGTTGTTTTTGGTTCGACGGTTACCGTTGTGGATCTTGAGAACAATGAAAAGATAAAGTACAAAATTGTCGGTGAGGACGAGGCTGATATTCAATCTAATTTGATATCCTTTAGCTCACCAATCGCTCGCGCATTGATTGGCAAATCAGAAGGCGAAGATATAATATTCGAAGCTCCAAGTGGCCAGAGGGAATACGAGATAATTTTGGTAGAATATATATAAAGATCTTAGATAAGAATTGAGAATCAATGATACTTTCTAGAAAAATTTTTTTTGAGATTTAGGATTCTTCCTAAATACAATAACAGTACTTCCAACAGCACTAATTATCTGAGATTTCGATTTACTGCAGAGCTCCTCAATTAATTCTTTCCTTGAGGATTTGTCAGAAATTCTGATTCTTATCTTGATTAGTTCGTGGTGGTCTATGGTTTTTTCAAATTCTGACATTAGAGATTCTGATAGACCATTCATGCCTATCGTGATTACTGGTTTTAAACTATGTCCAGCAGCTTTCAGTGCCTTCTTTTTCAATTGATCGATTTTCATGGTGTAATTGTATCAGTATTTTGATAACTTCATTATCATAACCGTAGATAAAAAAAATGTCCGATAAAAGTACATGGCGAAAACAGCAAAATAAAGATATCTATTTCAGAAAAGCTCTAGACGAGGGGTGGCGTTCGAGGGCGGTATTTAAGCTCAAACAGATCAATGAAAAGGCAAATATACTCAAGAATGGAATGACTTGCATTGATCTTGGATCATCACCTGGCAGTTGGAGTCAATTTGTATCAAGAGAGATGAATGGTGATGTTCAAATATTTGCCGTTGATCTAATACCAATGGATAAAATTCAATCTGTAAAATTTATGCAAGGAGATTTTACTGACGAAAAGTTTTATTCAAATCTTTTAGAAACCACAAAAAATAAAGAGATAGACCTTGTAATGAGTGATATGGCACCCAATATCAGTGGAGTAAAGGTTAGTGATCAAGCAAAATCGATTTATCTAGCTGAGTTGGCGAGAAGCATTGCTTCAGACACACTAAAAGTAAGAGGAAATTTCGTTTGCAAGATATTCCAAGGGCAAGGTACAGATCAATTTGTTAAGGAAACTCGCGAGCAATTTGAAATGGTCAATTTGTTTAAACCTCGGGCTTCTAGAAAAGAAAGCTCTGAAATATTTTTGATAGCAAAACATTTTTATGGCCAATCGGTATGATATATTCACAATAATAGATAGTTTTTAAACGGAGTATTCTAAAAAAATGAGCGAGTTAGCAAAGAACGTATTGGTCTTCATAGTTGTTGCAGTTGTCATGATGTCTGTATTTCAAAATTTTGGAAGTTTGAACACCGGTCAGTTGCAAAGACAAGATTACTCTGATTTTTTAAATCAAGTCAGAACAGGCCAGATCGAAAGGGTTGAGTTTCAAGGAGACCGAATTACATATGGTTCAAGAGAGCCCCTATCTTTTTATACCATCAGCCCTGAAACAGATAATAATGCTCTTATCGGGTTGCTGGAAGACAATAATGTTCGCTTTACTGCAGAAGAACCTGAAACACAAGGCCTGATAAGTCAACTACTGATTAGCTCTTTCCCGATATTGTTATTGATTGCTGTCTGGGTTTACTTTATGAGACAAATGCAAGGTGGTGGTGGAAGAGGAGCAATGTCCTTTGGTAAGAGCAAGGCAAAACTTCTGAGTGAAGACAATGTTAAAATCACTTTTGATGATGTCGCCGGGATTGAAGAAGCAAAACAAGAGTTGTCTGAAGTTGTTGAGTTCCTTCGTGATCCCAGAAAATTCCAACGTCTCGGTGGAAAAATACCTAAAGGCGTCCTAACAGTTGGTCCTCCTGGCACAGGGAAAACTCTGCTAGCTAAGGCAATTGCTGGCGAAGCAAAAGTGCCATTTTTTACAATCTCGGGTTCTGATTTTGTTGAAATGTTTGTTGGTGTTGGTGCGTCGAGAGTTCGTGATATGTTTGAAACAGCAAAAAAACAAGCTCCATGCATTATTTTCATTGATGAGTTGGATGCAGTAGGAAGACACAGAGGTGCCGGATTAGGTGGAGGTCATGACGAAAGAGAGCAGACATTGAATCAGATGCTGGTTGAAATGGATGGCTTTGAAGGCAATGAGGGTGTAATCGTTATTGCAGCTACCAATAGACCTGACGTTCTCGATCCCGCATTGCTGAGACCAGGAAGATTTGATAGACAAGTAGTTGTTCCTCTTCCTGATATCCGTGGTAGGGAGGCAATTCTCAAAGTTCATATGAGAAAAGTGCCTATTTCTGATGATGTTGAACCGTCCATAATCGCAAGAGGTACGCCTGGTTTCTCGGGTGCCGATCTTGCGAATTTAGTGAATGAAGCAGCATTGTTTGCAGCTCGTGAAAACAAGAGAACAGTCACAATGGAGGAGTTTGAACAGGCAAAAGATAAAATTATGATGGGTACTGAGCGTCGTTCAATGGTAATGAATGAAAAAGAAAAATTGAATACTGCTTATCATGAGGCAGGTCACGCTATTGTTGGCTATATCGTGCCTGATCATGACCCTGTCCATAAGGTTACAATCATTCCTAGAGGACGAGCACTAGGTGTGACCATGTATCTTCCTGAAGAAGATAAATACAGTATCTCTAAAGAGAAATTAGAAAGTAATATTTCTTCTCTCTACGGCGGAAGGCTAGCTGAAGAAATGACCTTGGGACCTGAGGGTGTTACAACTGGAGCCTCAAATGATATTGAGAGAGCGACAGAGATTGCCAGAAATATGGTGACAAAGTGGGGCCTATCAGACAAATTGGGTCCTTTGACTTACAGTGAAGATGAAGGTGAAGTGTTCCTTGGTAGGTCGGTCACACAACAAAAGCAAGTATCTCCAGAAACAGCGCAAGCGATTGATGCTGAAGTGA
>Ga0160423_10001003_pt1 | contig 23432 bp, 24 predicted proteins | sample CRUFie14St8metaG_FD_108191 | JGI IMG/M metagenome (GOLD analysis project Ga0160423, IMG submission 108191) | Marine microbial communities from the Costa Rica Dome - CRUD Field 142mm St8 metaG | ecosystem: Environmental > Aquatic > Marine > Oceanic > Photic zone | place: Costa Rica: the Eastern...
AAACCGCTATCTCTACGGTTCATCCAAATAAGTTATATGACGAACGGAAAGAAATACTCGATGTAATAAAAGCGGAAAAAGTTAATTGGAACTCCGTTACAATTACTAATCCAAATATTTTTGAGAAACTTACAAAAATCTATAGCTCCCATGATTATCCCCTGCCAACAGTAACTTGGCTTAACCACTTAATGCTGGTCGAAGAGGCCGCAAAATTAGGCTACACAGATTTATTTACGGGGCTTGGCGGGGACGAATTACATGCAGGAGAATATGATTATTTTTTCTATTTTTTTGCAGATCTTAAAAATATGGGGAAAACAGATTTACTCGACAAAGAAATAGAGGCCTGGATAAAAAATCACGATCATCCAATCTTCCGCAAGTCTAAAATTATAGCTCTGGAACGTATGTCAGAACTAACCGACCCCTCAGTGCCCGGAAGATGTTTGCCAGATGAAAGACTACTAATACGCTATAAAAATTTGCTTTCGGCCGACTTTCAAAATTTAAACGAGCTTCTACCCAATTATTATCCTACCTCAGACAGCTACCTGATATCACACAGCCAAAATGAACTAATGTTTAACACAATGCCATGTTGTTTGAGGAGTGGGAGAGAGAATTGCAATTTATTCGGAATGCAGGAGTTTCATCCCTTTCTAGATAACGAACTCTTCGAATATATGATGAGCGTTCCGCCAGAACAAAAAATCAGAGGCGGATTAACCAAGGCTTTTGCGCGACAAAGTTACAAGGGTTTAATTCCGGAGGACACCAGGAGACGAATAACTAAAACTGGCTGGAATGCTCCGGCCCACGAATGGTTTTCAAAAAATCATAAAGATGACTTGCGTGACCTAGTTGGGTCAAGACAGTTTGCTGAACGAGGAATTTATGAAATTGATTCGGTCAATCAAATGATTAACGAACATGAGACAATAGTTTCAGAAAAGAGAGACAGGCCTAATCACATGATGGCAATTTGGCAGATTGTTTCGCTGGAAATCTGGTTGAGAAACTTAGATATTAAAGCTGATGAATGAACCCGTGGGTCCAACGACTTTCCTACAGCTTCCCAACTAACTTCCTGAGGCCCTCCAAATACAAACATTAAGCTTTTGACCATCAATATGTTTGACTTGGCCCACTGTCAAATTTGCTTCAGATAACATTTCTACCATCTCCACTTCGGAAAAACCCAACCAAGAATGGCCGTATTCATCCCTCAGCGTAGATAAATCATGCGCGGCCAAGTCAACGATTAATAAGGCCCCTTTTTTCTCTAAAACCCTAGCGGCCTCTGCGATCACTTTTTTAGGCTCATCCGCATACCTCAACAAAGAATTGATTGTGATTAAGTCGAAACTATTCTGTTTGAATGGAAGCCTATACATATCTCCAGCTCGAACTTGGCAATTTTTAATGCCGTCTTGATCTAAACGTGCGCGAGCGATTGAAAGCATTTCGAGAGAATTATCAATACCGGTCCCTTTTGCAACAAAAGGCGCCATCGTTCTCAATATTCTTCCTGTTCCTGTTCCAAGATCGAGGAGATGTTCAATAGAGCGATCTTGTAGCAACTCCAAGATGCATTTATCAATAACCTCATCTGGCGGCCACATACCTCTAAGTTCTATTATTTCTTGAGAGTAGGGATCCAAAAAAGTCTCGGCATACCTTAAACGGTCCGCCTTAACGCTGCTTAGTCGTGACAAATCAAGGGTATGCACTTCATCTTCACCTGGCATGAGGTCATTTAACATTCGAGCCAAATCAGCACCTTCCGCTTCATTGGAAAGCCTATAATAAGCTCTGTTACCTTCCTTGTTACGCTGCAATAATCCCCCTTCGACAAGTAACTTTAAATGCCGAGAGACCCTTGGCTGTGTTTGGCCTAAAATCATTACTAATTCGGTTACAGAGAGTTCTGCATGTCCGCAGAGTGCTATTATCCTAAGCCGGGTCGGTTCGGCTGCCGCTCGCAAACCTTGCAAAAGCTTTTCCACGCTAGCCCCAAATAGTTTTGTTAAATCAATAGTGAATGCCGTATCGAAACAAACTAAAGCTAATTTCCATAGGACCAATTACCCATATCTATGTAGTCTGACACCATTTTCTTTTAACCATTTTTTTGAACTCTTCCATTCGCCAACCAATTGATGGACTACTTGCCAAAATTTTGGAGAGTGATTTAATTCCACCAAATGGGCCGCTTCATGAGCACACACATAGTCTACTATCTTTTCTGGAGCAAAAATTAATCGCCAACAAAACGATAAATTACCGCTTGACGAACAACTTCCCCATCTAGTGCGGGTATCCCGGACAGAGACGCTATTAATTTCTCTATTTAGAAGGCTTGAAAATTTTTTAGCTTTAAATGCAACCTCATCTTTTGCACGTTTCTTAAGCCAATCCCTGACACGCCTTGCCATATGTTCACTACCTCCAGAAACTCTTAATTCAGGCATTTCATTATCAAAGCTTTCTTTTAGCCAAACATTTCCAAACTCCTTGGGACTGTGTGATATCTTATATTCCTTCCCTAAAATTGGAACGATAGAGCCATGCCGAAATTGGACACGTGCAGGGAGTTTCGTCAGTTGTTCAGATATCCACGAGACATTTCGCTCAACGAATATCCTTGCTTCATCGATAGATCTCCACATCGGTCGACTTACACAAAACTCTGATGTTTGTTGATTAATCCTCATGATGAATCGATTTGCCCTTCTGCTATTGCTTACCTTTATATCAACTCTTTTACCATCAGGAAGATATATTGAGATATTCGGCATTTTTTTGTCCACCGTTACTGCATAAGCGAAAGTTATGCCCGAAAATTGACCGTTCCATCAAAAATCAGTCCAAATCGCATTAGATTAATAATTCTTCTCTAATGAGTGAAAAAACCATATGGTCTTGCCAGTCGCCATTAATTTTCAAGTATTTTCTTGCTAGCCCCTCGTAACTGAAACCCGCTTTTTTTAAAACACCTTGACTGGCCTTATTACTTGGCAGGCATGCTGCCTCAATTCTGTGCAAAGCTAAACGGTCAAACGCAAACAACGCCGTTCCCTCGACAGCTTCCGTCATGTAGCCATTTCGCGAAAATCGTTCTCCTATCCAATAGCCAAAGGAACACATCTGCGCAACGCCTCTACGAACATTCGCTATCGTTATACCGCCAACCAAATTTTTGTCTTCATTCCTAAAAATAAAAAATGAATATCCTCTGTCATTAGACCAATCTTCTGAATATTTACCTAACCTCCGACGAAAAGCCGACTTTGATAATGCATCGGATGGCCACGTCGGCTCCCATGGAATTAAAAATTCTTTGCTTTCAGATCTAATTTTTGCCCATTGCGCCCAATCATTACGCACGGGTGGTCTCAGGTGAAGACGCGAAAGAGCAATTGTTGGTTCCGGGTATGTTGGTAAGAAAAAACTTAAAGCCACAATTTGCTACATTCCAGATTATTACAAAATAAGTTGATCATGGGTTGCTATGTCATGCAAGCTTCAAGTTTAACAATAGCCCAAACGCATCACACGAAGCGTTTTTCGAAGTTTGAATATGTTTCTAAACTTGAAATTGGTCCGAGCGCCGCCAAAGTCGGCCGGTTCGACAACATCGCAGAAGCTACTTTTCTCACTGAGGAACTATCAACTTTCTCTAATTTTTCTATGATCTCAGTTATTGGCTTAAACCTTCCATGGATTATAAGCTGCTGAGCTAATTGCTCGCAGCGGTTTGCCGTTCCTTCTCTGCTCATTATCAAAGCTGATTTTAACTGAGTTTTCGCTCGAACGACCTCCTCTTCAAGGTCGTCAATCGTTAATTTATTAAGCTCATCAGATATTACCGGCAGCATCTCCCCAATAGAATATTCACCCGTACCGGCATAAATTCCCATCAATCCACCATCTTGATGAGAGGTAGTGAAAGATTGAATTGAGTAGGCTAATCCTCGCTTCTCCCTTACCTCCTGAAATAACCGAGACGACATCCCGCCTCCCAACAGCATCGAGAGCACCTGATAAGCGTAAAAATCCTCATGATCGTACGAAACACTCGGAAACCCAATAATGATGTGTATTTGCTCAAGTTGTTTTAATTCACGAAAGTCCCCCCCGATGTAAGTGGCGGGCTCTACAGCAGATTGACCATTATCGGTTGGCAGTGAAGCAAATTTCTTTTCAACAAGTTCTACTATCTGCCTGTGCTCGATATTCCCTGCCACAGAGAATACAAGACGTTCATTCGTATACTGTTTGGATACAAAATTTTTAATTTCATGCCTCTTAAGTCCACTAACAACTTTGGGGTGTCCAAGAACCGGTCTCCCTATCGCCTGATCCGGATATGCACATCTTTGAAAGTGATCAAATATTATATCGTCAGGCGTATCGATAGCTTGGCTAATTTCCTGGAGAACTACATTACGCTCTCTCTCAAGCTCCATCTCATCAAATAAAGAGTTTTGAAGTATATCAGAGAGGATATCGACAGCTAAAAAAACGTCATCTAGTAAAGTTCGTGCAAAAAAAGCGGTTTGTTCTCTAGAGGTATAAGCGTTTAGATGCCCACCCACAAATTCAATCTGCTCCGCAATATCTTTTGATGATCGACGTGATGTTCCTTTGAAAAACATATGTTCTAATAGATGAGCTATCCCATTTTGTGCTTCTGTTTCGTGGCGTGTCCCCACCCCAAACCAAGTGCCCACTGATACACTCTCCACATACTCTATCTTATCCGTTGCGATGGTAACGTTGTTATCTAGAACTGTTATTTCTGGTTTCTTCTCAATGATCATTTCATTCCTAGCCGCTTATGTTACTTCTACGCGGGAGTTTGCAGCAATATAATTTGATACTTTCTGAATACTATTCGGCAGCACAGTCAATCGTTCTTTTCGGGCCAAGAGATCTTTTAGATTAACTGGAAGCTCGGGATTGACACCAGTTGCTCTCTTGACTGCATCAGGAAACTTTGCCGGATGCGCACACGCCAATGATACAATCGACAGATCACTTTCCATAGACGTGCTAGAAGCAAATCTATACGCGCCTTCAACACCGATAGCAGTGTGAGGATCCAAGATTTCACCCTTTTCTTTAAATATTTTCGAAATGCGCCCTAAAGTATCCACATCGCTAACACTAACGGCATCGAATATTCGTCTTGCTTCCATTAGAGTTTTCTCTGGAACTGAGAATTTCCCTTCGCTCCGAAAATCCTCTAGAATCCTATTGGTACTAGCTCCATCCCGCGAATTCAAATCAAATAAAAGCCTCTCGAAGTTACTAGATACTTGTATATCCATACTTGGACTGATACTTGGTTGAACTCCCCTAATTTCCATAGTTCCTGTATTAAAAAACCGCGTTAATATGTCATTACTATTTGTGGCAACAATTAGTTTCTCAATAGGAAGACCCATTTTCTTCGCGGCGTAAGCTGAAAAGACATTTCCAAAGTTACCGGATGGCACAGAAAAAACTAGTCGACGCTTATCTGGACCAAGCGATACCCCGGCCCAAAAATAATAAACGATCTGAGGCATTAATCGCGCCCAATTTATCGAGTTTATAGCTGAAAGAGCATATTGATCTCTAAATTCTAGGTTATTAAAAAGAGCTTTAACCATGTCCTGACAATCGTCAAACGTTCCCTCCAACGCGATAGCATGAATGTTGTCCGCGTCGACGGTCGTCATTTGCCTTTGCTGAATTGGAGACACACGATCCTTTGGAAAGAAAATAAAAACGTCTATGGCTTCCCGGTCTTTGCACGCCTCTATAGCGGCTGAGCCGGTGTCTCCGGAGGTTGCTCCAACAATAGTTGTTTTTTTACCGCGAGCTAAAAGCGCTTGGTCAAATAGCCTTCCCAATATTTGCATGGCATAATCTTTAAATGCCAACGTTGGTCCGTGAAACAATTCCATTAACCAAATATTTGGTTCAAATTGTTTAAGTGGCGCAACTGATGGGTGGGTAAATTGCCTATAGGTTGCTTCAACTAAATTATCAAAAGCATCTTTCGTTATCGTATCACCCAAGAAAGGTCGCATAACCTCCACGGCCAACTCTGAATAAGACAAGGAACCAAAAGCTCTTAAATCTTCAGAAGAAAATTGAGGCCAATCCATAGGCAGGTAAAGTCCTCCATCGCGCGCAAGGCCAGTTATTAGCACATCATCGAAATTTAATTCTGGTGCGATGCCCCTAGTACTTAAATAACGCAAAAAAATCCTCCAAAATAAATTTGGGGTAGACTACTCATGAGATGATATTCTTGCAACAATGTGGATAGATTAATTTTAACAAGGGAAAAACATGACAATCAACACAATTGCTATTCAATCGCCCGGGGATATGGGACACGAAATTGGGCGCATATTAGTAAATGGTGGCTTCAAAGTAGTATCTGCACTTGACGGGCGTTCAAAACGAACAAGGGATCTCGCAAAAAGCAGTGGCATCATTGATGTTGGTAATTTAGAAAATTTATATAACGGCGTCGATCTAATACTCTCAATCATGCGTCCAGATGAGGCTTTGAATTTCATTAGCAAAATGTGCGATTTAGCTAACTTCCACAAAGCTAGACCTCTCCTTGTAGATCTTAATGCAGTGGCGCCGTCAACAGCCTTAAAGGCTGAACAACTCTCACTTAAAGCGGGATTAGATTTCTTAGATGGAGGTATTATCGGAGAGCCACCAAGAGTGCCAGAAAATCGGAGTCCCCGGTTATACGTATCAGGCACTCGCGCAAAAGAGTTAATGGCACTAAATCAATCTGGGCTTGATTTTCGGGATTTAGGTTCCAAATGTGGCTCTGCATCTGGCATCAAAATGGCTTATGCTGCTCTAACGAAAGGCCTAACAGCGATTGCTATAAATTCAATGGTAACTGCAAAACTTCACAATGTTCAAAATGAATTTCTCAATGAACTTAAATTCAGTCAAGAGAACCTGTTTGGGCATCTCGAAAAGGGGCTCCCAGGCATGTGCCCAAAAGCTTATCGATGGATTGGCGAGATGGAGGAGATATCAAAAACACATTCAGAACTGGATCTTCCAAAGAATTTATTTGAGGGTGCCGCAGATATTTACCGTCTTGTAGAGAAATCCCCACTTGGAGAGGAAATAGTCGAGAATAGGAAATTAGGCACCTCAGCTGAGAATGTTGCAGATGTTTTGGCCGATTTTTTGGAAAAATAGTTAAAGAGCTGAGCACAAAAAGGAAACAGCTTCATTCACTGCATATATCTGGATTGAAGATGCGAAATATAAAAACTTGGGTCCAGTGGCAAACCTGTTGCCCGCTGAATTATTTCATCGGTAGAGTAATAACTTCCCCAAGAGTGAACATGTTCTCGTAACCAGGCTAATAAATCAGAAAAATCACCCTCCTCCAATTTATTTGGTATCTTTGGTTCAGCTTCCACCGCCGCCGAAAATAGTTGGGCCGCAGCCATGGCGCCTAGGGTATAAGTTGGGAAATACCCAAACGCCCCATCGTACCAGTGAATATCTTGCAAACACCCGTCGCTATCATTCGTTGGCCTAAATCCAAAACTCTTCATAAACATATCATTCCAGGCTGAGGGCAACTCTTTAATAGGCAAATCACCACTTAAAAGGGACTGCTCAAGCCTATATCTGAGAATTACGTGAAGAGGGTACGTCAATTCATCTGCATCTACTCTTATATAATTAGGAGTGATTCTTAGACATTTTTGGTAAAGCGCTGAAGCTGACCAGTCTTTCCCTGAAACATCGAACTCATCAGCAATAACCGGAGCCAAAAACTCGAAAAATTCGCGTGATCGGCAAGCCTGCATCTCTAACGTTAAAGACTGACTTTCATGAAGCACCATGCCCCTTGCGTTCCCCACGGGCTGCCCTCGCCACTCTATTGGCAGCCCCTGTTCATATAAGGCATGTCCCGTCTCATGAATAACACCCATAAGACTACTAGCCCAATCTTGCTCATCGTATCGCGTCGTTATGCGAACGTCGTCCGGTATACCCCCCGAAAAAGGATGTGTGCTCTTATCGAGACGCCCCTTTTGAAAATTAAAGCCCTGCTGTGCCATGAGTTTCAAACCAAGTTTCTTTTGTTTTTCCTCTGTTACTTGGAAAGGGATAGGAGCATACTCAGTTCTTGCCTGATGCTCCAAAACATTTTGAAGTAGTTGAGTCAGTTTTGGCTCTAAATAATTGAAAGTTGCATCTAGGTTTTCTGCCTTGGCGCCCGGTTCGTATTCATCCAGAAGCGCGTCATAGGGTTGCATATTGAATTTATCCGATTTGATAGCGGCAATTTCTTTTGTAATCTCAAGCAGTTCACCAAGCGGATTAGAAACAAAATCGAAACTGTTATCCTTTCGAGCTATTCGCCAAATAGTTTCGCAGTTATGTCGCGCGCGAGAATGTGCATCGATAATCTCCGTTGATAAAGCCGTAGCATTCTCGTACACCCGTTTTATTTCACGGACATTTGCTTTTTGCCAATCCGTTAATACCTCAGTGTCTATTTTAGCCAACAAATCGGCAATCAGATTCGAGGTTATCTCCTCGTGCCTCAAAACCGATAAAGTAGCGATTTGCTCAGCTCTTACATCACTTGTTCCACTCGGCATGATTGTTTGGCTGTCCCATGAGAGCAAAGAAATTGCACCTGAAAGACTTGAAATCCTTGTCCATCTATTTTCTAATTCGCTGTAATATTCGTGAGATGTCATCTTAGTTTTCATCAGTTCTGTAGTGGTATATGAAATAGATAATTAGCAGTGAAAGTGCTAAAAAATACCAAGTTAGCGCATATTGAAGGTGTTCGTTACGAATTTCTACGTCTTCGCTAGCGCCAATGGGCAAAGTATAAGGACCTGGTTTTCGGAATTGATCAATAAAATAATTCACAGTAGGGCCCAGCTGTCTGTGCTTCGCCATTTGTTGCGTATTTACGTAAAGCCAAACCTCATTTTTCGGTTCATTCTCAGGAACAAAATATCCCTTTCGCTTATCCTCTCGTATAATACCCTCTACTAACAATTTTCCGCCAACTAATGTCTCTTGCCGTGTATTTCTCGCTCTAAGTTTTTCGGGTATCCAACCTCTATTAACCAGTATTATTGGTCCATTCGATATCTTAAGCGGAGTTATTAAATGGAACCCAGCAGTGCCTTCAAAAGGTTTACCTGTAATAGCAAACTCTTTTTCATGCAAAAAAGTACCCACCACCGCAACTCTTTTGTATCGCCATCTTTCTATATTTTTGAGTGAAATAGGCGCATCAATAGGTTCACCTGAAATCCTTTGTTCAACAGTTTCGATGATTGAGTTCTTCCAATTCATTCGGTGCACTTGCCAACTGCCAAGTGCAATGAGAATGATAAGTGAAGGAATTGTGAATACTGTTGGCCAGAGCGTTGGCTTGAAGCGGCGTTGTGACATTTATAAGTTGTTATTCCTTAGTGAAAAAGGTGTTAACTCTGGACCGTTGATGCCTGGGATTGTTTATTCTGCACCAGCACCTCTTAAGATATAACCCAGTCAATTCTTATCCTACCGAATAAGAGGTTTTGTCCGATAAATAAAGTTGACCAGACTAGTGGCAGCTGATTCAAATGGTGTGGTAGAGATTATATAACTAATTATTTTAGCCTCCCCACCAATAAATACAGATAAATAGGAACAGCCAAACAACATCGACGAAATGCCAATACCAGGCAGCAGACTCGAAGCCAAAGTGGTGTTCTGGAGTAAAGTGGCCGGCTCTGGATCTGAAATAACAAACTAATAAGAAACATGTCCCAACAAATACGTGGAAACCGTGGAAACCGGTAGCCATATAGAACACTGACGAGTATATACCATCTTTAAACCCAAAAGTTGCGTGATCATACTCGTAAATTTGTAGAGCTGTAAAAATTGCTCCTAAAAATACTGTGGTGCCAAGGCCACGCACTAAATCTTTCCTATTATTTTCGATCACGGCTGAGTGGGCCCAAGTGCAAGTGCATCCGGATAAAAGAAGTACAAGGGTATTTATTAATGGAATATCAAATGGGTCAAATGTTTCGACGCCTTTTGGAGGCCAAACTCCTCCATCCGGATATAAAGATGAATCGAAGAACGCCCAAAAGAAAGCCAGGAAAAACATAACCTCTGATGCAATGAATAGTATCATCCCGTAACGCATGCCTATTTGCACAATTGGCGTATGGTGTCCTTGGAACTCTGCTTCCTTAAGGACATCGCGCCACCAAAAAAACATTGTCGTCATTATCGCGAGTAATCCTAGACAAAGTATCAAAAGGCCAAAAGGCTTCTGATGCATAAACATTATAGCCCCGATAGCAAGAACAAATCCTGACATAGCGCCTAGGGCTGGCCACGGACTTGGTTCAACCAGGTGAAAGGAATGACTGTGTTTACTGCTCATAGATGCCTCGCGAATCTATATTTCAAACATTAACAGAATAGCCTCGTTAAATTGTTTCCTCAACTTTGATTTTACTGAGTGCTTCTATCCCTTAGGCTTATCTTCAGACTTGAAAAAAGTGTAGGACAAGGTAATCGTTGTTACGCCTTCTAAGTTGGGGTCATTTACTATTTCGGGGTCTATGAAGAAAGAAACTGGCATATCAACTTTCTGCTGGGCACCAAGTAACTGTTCTTGAAAACAAAAACACTCAATTTTGTTAAAATATATGCCGGCTTTATCCGGTGTCACATTGAATGTGGCCGTCCCAGTTAATGGTGCATCCCCCGTATTCTGGGCGGTGTAGTATGCTAAGACGTTTTCACCTGCCAATACATTCACCGAGCGGCGTTTCGGGCCAAACTTCCAATTCAAATCTGGATCTACATTAGAATCAAGCCTGACAGTGAAGCGCCTGTCAACGATCTTCGATGGTTTTTGTGAAGCGACTTGCGTTGTTCCCCCGTAGCCCGTAACTCGACAGAATAAATCATACAAAGGTACTGATGCATAACTCAATCCTAACATTAAAGTAACAGTGGCAGCTATCAGTAGAACCGTTGGCTTTTTAGAAGAGGTATGTTTTTTTTCATTATTCAAGTTCATGACCTAGAACATTCGTATAATTGTTACAGTGAATAAAACTAAACAAAGCACAATTATGGACAAAAAAAGTGCCACATTCTTACTTTTTTGGGCAGCCCTGAAGTCCGCTCCAGATATTTTGGTTTGCTGTTGTTCTTTAGCCATACCACGTTTGCTCACAGCACGTTGGGGGGAAATGAACTTAGCAGTAGGTCATCCGCGAGCAGTCCAGAAAAAACTAAAAACAAATACAGGATCGAAAAACCAAATAATACTTTCGCGTTTTTATCGGTATCATTCCGGAAGATACAGTAAGCAAACCAAACAAAGGCGATATTGAGGGGTATTATGATTAAAAGATAGACCAACCCAGAATAACCTAAAACGGCTGGCATAGTCGACACAAGCGACAATATCAGGCTGTAAACTACGATATGATTAATAGTTGAGTTCCTACCATTTGTCAGGGGGAGCATTGGTATTTTTGCTATCTGGTAATCACCGCTCCTGAACAGGGCTAGCGCCCAAAAGTGAGGAGGTGTCCAGAAAAAAATGATCGCGAACAGTACTAGCGGTTCAATTGAAATTCCTCCAGTTAAAGAGGCCCATCCAATCAGGGGGGGAAACGCGCCGGATGCTCCACCAATAACAATATTCTGGGGCGTACGTCTCTTGAGCCAAACCGTGTAAATTAGCACGTAAAAGGCGATAGTAATACCCAACAACGCGGACGACACCCAGTTTATCGCCAATCCCATAATCATTACGGCGCCACCACTTAGCAAAACCCCGAATATAATCGCAGCTTCTGGTGAAACCTTCCCAGATGGAATCGGTCGTTCTTTCGTTCGCATCATTAGTGCATCTATATCACGATCAAACCACATATTTATGGCACCGGAAGCACCCGCCCCAACTGCTATGCAAATGATTGCTACGACCTGTAAGGCAGGTTCTAAAGATCCAGGCGATAGATACATTCCAACAAAGCCGGTGAATACAACCAGCGACATGACGCGGGGTTTTAACAGCGCGCAAAAGTCTCCTATCACCTGCCAAACGGTGTCAGTCTGTTTTATTTCAGCAATACTAGTTGCAGTGGGCGACACTGGGCGTGTTCCTTTCCTTGTTGATGCCGCAAAGGTAGTTAATTTACTCTTGGTAAATCTTCGTATGTGTGGAACGGGGGCGGTGACGACAATGTCCACTCCAACGTTGTTGCGCCCTCGCCCCAAGGATTATTTTCAGCTAGGCGCTTTACGATAAAAGCCTCTATAATCAGAACAATAAAAATAAGGGTTCCTATTCCCGCTATGTATGCGCCATACGACGACACCATATTCCACCCATGCAAAGCCTCAGGGTAGTCTATGTACCGCCTTGGCATCCCAGCCAGTCCAAGAAAGTGTTGCGGAAAAAATGTTAGGTTTACGCCAACGAAAGTAATCCAAAAGTGCAGAGTTGCCAAAACTTTATTGTAATTGTAACCGCTCATTTTACCAAACCAGTAGTAAAAACCGCAGAATATTCCAAACACTGCGCCAAGTGATAAGACATAGTGAAAATGAGCAATGACATAGTATGTGTTGTGCAACATTACATCTACACCGGCGTTAGCCAAAACCACTCCTGTCACACCACCGACTGTAAATAAAAAGATAAATCCAATAGCCCACAGCATGGGGATGCTAAAAGTGATAGCACCACCCCACATTGTGGCTATCCATGAGAAAATTTTTACCCCTGTGGGCACAGCGATAACCATCGTAGCTGCAGTAAAATAAGCCCTCGTGTCAACATCCAAACCCACTGTGTACATGTGGTGGGCCCAAACTATAAAACCAACAAAGCCAATCGCCACCATTGCATACGCCATCCCGAGATATCCAAATATTGGTTTTCTGGAGAACGTTGATATGACGTGACTCACTATACCAAAAGCCGGCAATATCATTATATAAACTTCCGGGTGACCAAAAAACCAAAAAAGGTGTAAAAATAGGATTGGGTCACCTCCGCCGGAGGCTACGAAAAAAGTGGTCCCAAAATTTCTATCAGTCAGTAACATTGTTATGGCACCAGCTAGCACGGGAAGGGCAAGAAGAAGCAGAAACGCTGTGATTAGCATTGCCCAGACAAAAAGCGGCATCCTATGCAAAGTCATCCCGGGTGCTCGCATGTTGAAGATGGTTGTTATGAAATTCGCCGCTCCCAGTATTGATCCAGCTCCTGCTAGGTGTAGCGAGAGGATCGCCAAGTCCATTGACATACCGGGAGTTCCTTCTTTGCCGGACATTGGAGGATATATTGTCCAGCCCACTCCGGCGCCACCATCAGCCTGAACTGAAAGAAGAAGCAAAATAAATGCGGGGACGAGGAGCCAAAAACTTATGTTGTTCATACGAGGGAATGCCATGTCAGGGGCACCAATCATCAAGGGAACAAACCAATTTCCAAATCCACCGATGAGTGCCGGCATGACGACGAAGAAAACCATGATCAGACCATGTGCTGTTACATAAACGTTCCAGACATGCCCATTCTCCATGTACTGAACCCCGGGATCCTGTAGTTCCATCCGCATATACATTGAAATGCCGCCGCCAATCAGGCCTGCTATAACTGAAAAAATGAGGTACATAGTACCAATGTCTTTATGGTTTGTAGAATAAAGCCACCTTAAAAACCCTCGTGGCGCCTCGTCGTGACTTTCGTCGTGAATATGCTCAGCTGCGGTCATCTCTTTCCCCAAATATTTTCTAATTATAACTAGTTGCGGACGCAACTTTTGTGGTCGAATCGGTGGAAGCAAATTTCTTTTTAGCCTCGCTTAACCACACTTGGTACTTCTCTGGTGATAGCGCCTCTACTGCAATTGGCATTGCTGAATGATTTATTCCACATATCTGGTTGCATTGCCCATAGAAAGTTCCCTCTTTATCAATCTGCATCCAAGTTTCATTTATACGGCCGGCGATCCCGTAGATTTGTACGACTGCGGAGGGTAGGTAAAACGAGTGCATTACATCGTTACTGGTCACCAATATTTGAACCTTCTTACCAACAGGAACAACAAGTGGGTTGTCCACAGACAGAAGGTATGTCTGGGTTTTTGGATCTATCTCCTCTTTCGGCACCATATAACTATCAAAACTCAACTCTTGATCTGGGTACTCATAAGTCCAGTACCATTGGTTAGCAGTAACCTTTACTGTCATATCGGGATCAACTGCTCGGTCTCCATAATAAAGAGTTTTAAAAGATGGTACGGCAACAACAACTAAGATGAGAACCGGAACAACTGTCCATATGACTTCAATAACAGTATTATGTGTTGTTTTCGACGGATTAGGATTATTTGACGCTCGATATCTTATGCAGACATAAATTAGTAGGGCGAGCACAAAAATTGTGATAGCCGTAATTAACCACAGCAAGTAATCGTGAAACTCGTGAACCTGAACTGCTAGTGGCGACACCGGCTCGGGGACGCCCAACTGCCATGGCTTCATTTCCCCCTTTACAGTCGAAACAATGGAGCCATAAGTCGCTACAGCTAGACTGATAACCTTTAAAACTAACAAACCCAACTGCCCTATTTTTCTCATAGCTAGCGCTCTCTGCCCCCCGTAATAAAAGCTTGTGGCAAGTGACAGTCAAACCTTCATTTGCCTTAGTTTAAAAACCACGTAAGAGTATCTTCTACCCGCTGTTACCTCAAGACATTGCAGCGCGTCAGAAAGTCGCGCTGATTGTCAGACTTAAGGGATTTTGTTCACAAAAACAACCCTATGTTGTGGTTTATGATGCCTTTGAAGTAATATCATTTATCTTACGGTTTTTTATCCTATATAAAAGGGTTCGACTGGTTCAAAAATAGAGAAGGCTTCGATATGACTGTTTTGGGCAAAACTGACGATATTTTTTTTAAAGATCGAGACCTAAATAAAGAAAAATTAACCCGAATTGTTGATGATGCGCTGGGTCAGTCTGACGATGGAGAGTTATTTTTAGAGTACTGCCAATCCGAGGCCTTTGCTTTTGACGACGGGCGTCTAAAGACCGCTTCTTATGACACCTCGCAAGGCTTCGGAATACGTTCGATTACTGGCGAGACAAGAGGTTATGCGCATTCTTCCGAATTAAGTGAAGCTGCCATTAAAAGGGCCGCTAATACGGTTAGAAATGTAAACACTGGTCTCAATGAAAGCCTGGAAGATCATCCTAAGGCAACCAACAAAAGCCTCTACACAGACGAAAATCCGATGCTGGGAATGAGTTTTTCCGAAAAAGTAAAACTTTTGAAAGACGTAGATGCTTACGCGAGGGACAGCGACACGCGGATAAAACAAGTTTCAACCTCCCTATCTGCATCGTGGCAAGCAGTTCAAATCATACGACCCGGAGGATTTTGCGTTGCCGACATTAGGCCTCTGGTGCGTTTGAATGTCGCAGTTGTGGTAGGTGATGGAGATAAAATGGAAAGCGGGGGAACTGGGGTCGGCGGCAGACTGGCTTATGATAGATACATCGCCACAGACAATTGGAAACAACAGGTGGATGAAGCATTAAGGATTGCGCTTGTAAATTTAGAAGCAACTGCTGCCCCTGCCGGGGAAATGGATGTAGTTTTGGGGCCAGGCTGGCCGGGCGTTATGTTACATGAAGCCGTAGGTCATGGATTAGAAGGTGATTTTAATCGAAAAAGAACATCCACTTTCACGGGCTTGGTCGGAGAAAGAGTAGCATCCAAGGGGGTCACTGTGGTAGATGATGGAACTATCCCAAATCGGCGCGGATCTATAACAGTGGATGACGAGGGCACACCGTCAAAACGCAATATTCTTATAGAAGATGGAGTTCTAGTCGGGTACATGCAAGACCGACAAAATGCTCGGCTAATGGGGGTTCAAACAACAGGTAACGGGCGTCGACAAAGCTATGCACATCACCCTATGCCGAGAATGACTAACACTTATATGCTTGGTGGAGACTGCGAGCCAGAAGAGATAATCAAAAGCGTAAAAAATGGCCTATATGCAGTAAACTTTTCTGGGGGCCAAGTTGATATCGTATCGGGTAAATTTGTATTTTCTGCGAGCGAAGCTTACGTGGTTGAAGATGGAAAAATTAAAAATCCAGTTAAAGGAGCAACATTAATCGGCAATGGACCAGACGCAATGAACAAAATATCTATGATAGGAAACGATATGAAGCTTGATGAGGGGGTCGGCACGTGTGGAAAGGACGGTCAGGGTGTTCCAGTAGGTGTCGGACAGCCCACTCTAAAAATGAATGGCGTCACAGTTGGTGGAACGGCCGTTTAGTAATGGTCACCAGCACCATTAGGAACTTTGAGACCCTATTGATTAGAGGATAAGTTTTTAATATCTCAGTTCATTGTAGACTGGATCAACACTTCCACACCAACGAGTTTTGAAAGCTTCGACCAAATCCTCAGCCGGTGTCATGCCTCGGTCCGCAATATCGCGAAGCGTATCCAAAAATCCAGACTCATCGTTCCCGGCGGCGTCTAAATTTGCGCGGTTCTTAAGACCTCTAGAAGATATAAGTAAAACTTGTCTTGCGAGTTGCCGAAGCGTTGTGTTTCGAAATTTAGTAGACAATCCCTCCACCGGAACTCGCTTCCTCATCTCCTCTCTTTCAACATCGGTCCAATCTTTAACGAGATCCCAAGCAGCCTGCTGTGCGTCAGAGTCATACAACAGTCCAACCCAAAATGCTGGCAGAGCACAAAGGCTCTTCCATGGTCCCCCATCTGTGCCACGCATTTCTATATATTTTTTTAATCTAACCTCAGGAAAATTTGTCGTCATATGGTCTGCCCAATCGCCCATATGTGGAAGCTCTCCCTCAAACCCCTCTAAATTACCTGCCATAAAATCCCGAAAACTTTTGCCTGCTACATCATGATATATACCGTCACGGTACACAAAATACATTGGAACATCCAAAATGTAATCTACATGACGTTCAAAGCCATAACCTTCCTCAAAAACAAAAGGCAGCATACCGCACCTTCCGGGGTCCGTGTCTGTCCAAACATTGCTCCGTAAAGATAGGTAGTTACTTAAACCACCCTCTTGAAAGGGCGAATTTGCAAATAGTGCTGTCGCTATAGGTTGTAGAGCAATACTTATCCGATATTTTTGAACCATATCGGCTTCATTACTGAAATCCAAATTTGTTTGAACCGTGCAGGTTCGCAGCATCATGTCGAGCCCTAGTGTCCCTACTTCTCGCATCCAACGCTTCATTATGGAATATCGACCTTTTGGCATCCAGTGGACTTCATCTCTACTCCATTTCGGATCAAAGCCAAGCCCCAACATGCCAATACCTAATTCGTCACCTACCTCTTTTACTTGAGCTAAATGAGTATGCACTTCGTCACAGGTCTGATGTATTGTCTGCAAGGGAGCACCTGAAAGCTCAAACTGCCCCCCGGGCTCCAGTGTGATGGCACATCCGTCTAAGGAAAGCGCAATAACATTATCTTTTTCTCTTATCGGCTGCCATCCAAATCGTGTGAGTCGGTTTAAGATTTCGGCGATACCGTCAGGACCCTCATAAGGGAGGCGCTTATTGTCCGATAGGCGAAAGGGAAATTTCTCATGCTCGGTACCAATCCGCCAATTTTCTCTAGGTTTACACCCAGACTCCAAGTCTTCAATCAGTTGTGACTTGTTTTCAATTGGCTCACTTTCGGAATCAGGGGGTCGTGACATAAATTTTCCTTTACCAATTAGGTTTTTTTTGACGTAAAGTTAGAGCCAATCCCCAGCAGCAGCTTGCCAACAAGCCAAAGCTGCCACAGCAGCCGTATCCGACCTAAGGATTCGTGTCCCCAAACTTACCCGACACACATTGCCTAGTTTGTCGACCTGGTCAAGCTCTTCCTTTGCAAAACCACCCTCTGGGCCTATCAATAAACCTGATGCTCTCAGGTGCGATGATCGAAAAGCGTTTAAAATTGGGGCGCCTTTTCCAGTCTCATCCAAACAGAACAAATCCCTATCACGCGGCCATTTTTCAATTAGGGTGTCAAAATCACTCGGATCTAATACTTTAGGAACTGTAAGCCTTCCCGACTGCTCAGCCGCTTCTATTGAATTAGACTTCAACCTCTCCATATTTATCCTACTAACTGATGTATATTTAGTGAAAATAGGCCATAGTGCTCCAGCACCAAGTTCCGTGGCTTTTTGGGCTAAATAGTCGATTCGATTTCTTTTTATAGGCGCAAAGACTAGCCAAATATCAGAGATGACTTCTTGCGACCTAATTTGCCCTACTACTTCCAATTCTACAAATCTTTTTGTAATGGTTTTAATCGCTGACAGCCATTCACCGTCCTCACCATTGAAAAGCGCAATTTGGCCATTTTCCTTTAGGCGCAATACCGACCTTATATAGTGCGATTGATCACTTTTTAAGACCAGCAACTTACCGGTCGACAAATTCTCTTCAACATAAAGGCGGGTTTCATAATCTTTTTCTGTCATTGGTTAAGACATTTCCCCCAATATAGCACTATCCGGCCTATCGAAAACAACACCTCCCCCTTTTAAACAGGAGGATAAACTATTAATCTGAAGCGAAATCCGCTTACCAAGAGAATAACAACGCTCAAGTATTAAGACAAAATGTATTTAAATACGTCAGATATTCTTATTTAGAGATGATGTCTCGAAGCGACATTCCCAAAAATAATTGGGTCGATCGTTGTATGCCCGAGTTCTCGAGGCCTTATGTTCGTTTGGCACGGCTTGACCGTCCAATTGGAACATGGCTTTTGTTATTGCCCTGCTGGTGGAGCCTAGCTTTAGGATGGAAACTGCAATTAGACAGTATAGGTCTCAATGAACTGGGATACCTATATATCCTATTTACTTTAGGTGCGTTAATCATGCGAGGCGCAGGTTGCACCATTAATGATCTCTGGGACCGAAACATGGATAAACTTGTCGCCAGAACTGCCGATAGGCCTGTAGCTTCGGGCAAAATAAGTGTCAAAAAAGCTGTTTTATTTTTGTCCACTTTATTTGTTTTTGCAGCATTGATTTTATATCAGCTCAACAAAGTCTGTTGGTTACTCGGCGTTTTGGTTCTTTTCCTGGTTTTTACTTATCCTTTTTTTAAAAGGATTACCTACTGGCCACAGTTCATTCTTGGCCTGACCTTCAACTGGGGTGCCCTAATGGGTTGGGCAGCTATAACGGGTTCTATTTCTATAGAACCATTGTTGCTTTACTTTGCTGGTATCTTTTGGACACTTGGATATGACACTATTTACGCACATCAAGATAAAGAAGACGATGCACTTATCGGCATAAAATCGTCGGCTCTTGCACTCGGCGATAAAACAAAATTATTTTTAATTCCGTTCTATACCTTAACAATAGGCGGGTTGTTTATCATTGGTCTCTTGAGCAATTTTGACTTTGCTTTCTATTTTTTAATAACTATTTCGGCAACCCAGCTTATTTGGCAGATCTTGGCATTAGACTTAAACTCGCCGATAGATTGTCATGAAAAATTCAAATCTAATAAATTATTTGGATTGATTGTAACGCTAGCTATCTACTGCGGGTAAAATTGAAGCAAAATTATCTCCACTTTATCAAAACGCATACCAAGCTATGTAGCGCGTCCCTTGTTCCAGAGATAAAATTACATACTGCCTCCGATATCACCAGCCTGTGGCATATGACAGAATCCGACTTAAAGCAAAAGAACATAAGCCCTCCGTTCTGGGCATTTGCTTGGCCTGGAGGGCAAGCTATCGCGCGCTATATTTTTGATAATCCATCACTTGTCAAAAATAAGAGCGTTTTAGATTTAGCTTCCGGGTCGGGAATAGCGGGTATTGCAGCTATTATAGCTTTCGCCAGGCACGTCGACTTTAACGAGATAGATCCCTTGGCCTGCGCATCGATCCATCTAAATTGCGCGGCAAATGGCCTGACAGTTTACCCTAGTATTTTTAGAAAAAATTTCATCGCAGACCCAACCCATGATTGCTCTCAAAAAAACTCTTGGGACATAATTTTTGCCGGTGACGTGTTTTACGAGCAGCCGATGTCGCAAAAAATTTTCAACTGGCTTTTAAATAGAGCTCGAGAAGGAACTGAGATTTTAATTGGTGACCCTGGTAGATGTTATTTTCCAGACGGACCGTTTGAAATGCTTTACCAATATTCAGTAAAAACGTCAAAGATGATTGAGAAAGAGGACGAAATAATAAGTCGAGTCTATCGCCTCCTGCACGATGTTGGCTAAAAATTTCTCCGCAAAGTACCGCCTTTAGCCAGAAATTGCAGCGGCATTAATTGATGCTACAGCGAGTTTAACAGATGCTAACAAAATGGCTGTCCCAACCTGACCGTCTTCTATTTTTCGTGATAAATCTCGGAGCCATAGGTCAATAATCCAGAAGGTAACAAGCTGAATTACTAAAGTAACTAATCCCCAAATGACAATATCGTATACGTTGACGCTGTTTGCCATACAAAATGCCAAAGGAATAGCAAGTCCCAAAATCGCGCCTGAGAGAGATACGGCGGCAGCGTTATTTCCTCCCCTTATAAGAGCCATCTCATCATGAGAGGTTATTTTAATGTAAATAAACGCACCAACCACAAGCATTACTATGGTTACCCCAAAGTGGGTCAGCAAAAATGGGATCCCCGAGAGAAAACTTTGAATAGCTCCATCCATCTTTAAATCCATTTCTATACAGGTTCAGCATTCCAACGATTTTATTTACAAATTTTTGCAATCCTATAGCGTTCTACCCTATGTCGGAAGTGTTGTTCCCTGAATTAAATTAAGTGCCCTTACTTGCTTATCTTCTAGCATTGATCCTACAGCTGCATCAAATGTTTTGAAATGACCTGTTAGCAAGTGCTCATCGAAAGCATCTGTACTGTCATAAACCTCATACAAAAAGCACTTCCTGGAGTCTTCTATGTCAAAACACACATCAAACTGACGACAACCCGGTTCATACATTAGCGATGCACGGGCATTTTCTAACATCAGAGGCTTAAAATTCTCTACTTCTTCTTCTTTAATCAGAAAATCTACAATTATTACAAACATTCGATCCCCTAACTTATTTTCAAAATGAGAACGGCTAGTTAATCAGACTGAACAGCTTTTTTTAGCCTTTCTTCTACGAGTTTTGCCCAGTAAGTGGCACCTAAAGGCAAGATTTCGTCGTTAAAATCATAATTAGGGTTATGGACCTCACATCGATCCTCTCCTAAACCAATTGTTACATAACTACCGGGAACGATATTTGACATATAGGAGAAATCCTCCGAGGCGGTGATACGATTACTCATCCTGTCAACATTTTCTTCACCTACGAGACCTGCCGCCACATCACCAGTGAAATTAATTTCATCTTTATCATTTATTAGTGGGGGAAATGTTACTCTAAAGTCAACTTCCGCCGTCGCCCCCATCCCTTCAGCTATATTTTTGGCCATCTTGGTAAGATTTGTCTCCAAAAGCTTCATGATTTCATTGGAGAATGTTCGAGCCGTGCCTTTCATATGCGCCGTGTGTGGAATGACGTTGTAGGCATCCCCAGATTGTATCTGTGTAATCGAAAGCACAGCCATTTCCTGAGGATTAGCATTTCTTGAAACAATCGTCTGGGCTGCAGTTGCTATGTGCGCAGAGATTATAACCGGATCAATCCCTGACTCAGGACGAGCGCCGTGCGACCCATTTCCTTTAACAATGATGTCAAATAACGCGCCTCCTGCCATCGCTGATCCTGGCCGCATTCCAAACTTACCAACCGACATGCCAGGCCTATTGTGCATTCCATAGACTGAATCGCATGGAAACTGTTCAAAGAGCCCTTCCTCGACCATCGCTTTTGCGCCGCCAACACCTTCTTCAGCTGGTTGAAAAATAAAATGCACGCACCCTTCAAAGTTTTTAGTTTTCGCCAAATATTTTGCAGCTCCTAAAAGCATAGTGGTGTGTCCATCATGTCCGCATGCGTGCATCACATCCTCTTTTGTTGACCGATAATCAAACTGATTGGCTTCGGGCATTGGTAAAGCGTCCATGTCGGCCCGTAGTCCAATGCTTCGGGTGTCATTTCCTACCCTAAGGGTACCCACAACACCTGTCTTGCCCAATCCCGTGTGGACCTCGAGTCCCCAAGATTTTAGCTTTTCAGCAACTAACTCAGAAGTTCTCACCTCCTCAAAACCAAGTTCAGGGTGGGCATGGATATCACGCCGCCAAGCCGTCATCTCATCATGATTCGCTGCAATTTCTGGTATAACCCATTCGTTAGCCATTGATATCACCTTTTTTGTTTGAATTAGTTTGCATACTGCTTCTTTTTTATCGATTTTCGATATACACAAGTTTCAATCACCAACTACCTGTGTTTGGCATGCTTGCCCAAGGCTCGCTAACTTCAAGGGCGTTGCCTTTTTGAAGTAGCTCGATGGACACCCCATCTGGAGATTTAATGAATGCCATCCGTCCTTCGCGTGGTGGCCTATTGATTGTAACACCATTTTTTTGCAAGGAATCGCAAAGTTCATAGATATTATCAACCTGAAAAGCCAAGTGTCCAAAATTTCGTCCCCCAGTATATTGCTCAGGATCCCAATTGAAGGTTAACTCAATTGTTGGAGACCAGTTTTCCTTTGCAATCTCGGCGTCTCCAGGCGCACTGAGGAATATGTTCGTATAGCGCCCAGCTTCGCTCTCCGTTCTTCTAACTTCTACCATCCCCAATTTATTACAGTAAAAATCAAGGGACTCCTCTACATTACTTATCCGCACCATCGTGTGTAGATACTCCATTGACGCTACCTTTCCATTGTTTTTCTGGCTATATTCTCGGTTATTTGAATTTAAGCAGGAAGTTTCCTAAACTTATGTTATAGCATATTAGATTTCTAAAATTTCAAGAAAGTAATAGTAATTGAAAAAACAAAAAATTGTTACTGAAATTGGTCTTGGGACAGATATCCGCGGTCGCGATTATACTAAAGCGGCCTGCCGAGCTTTAAAAGACGCTCTTTGGCATAATTCGCTCGGGATTGCAGAAATAATGGGTGTTGATACGGACTCTATGTGGGTTGAAGTAATGATAGGAATACCCGAGCCTAATAAAGTGAACAAATCAGAGGTTTTATCAATTTTACCTCACGGTACGGGCACAGTAACCTGCGTAAAGGGAGGGTTAGAAATAGAAAATAAAGCACGCGCAGATTGGACCGTGATGGCTAATGCTGCGGCTGTGGTTTACTTAAACAAACAGCAGGACGACTAAGTCATG
>Ga0160423_10001004_pt1 | contig 23413 bp, 21 predicted proteins | sample CRUFie14St8metaG_FD_108191 | JGI IMG/M metagenome (GOLD analysis project Ga0160423, IMG submission 108191) | Marine microbial communities from the Costa Rica Dome - CRUD Field 142mm St8 metaG | ecosystem: Environmental > Aquatic > Marine > Oceanic > Photic zone | place: Costa Rica: the Eastern...
TCCATACCTTTTTTTTGGGGACTCACTGTAATTAATTTAGAAAAGAAAAAGAATGATTTTTGTACTGAATTAATACTTTCTTCTTCTATGCTAATATGACCACAACATTCTGTATGAGTAATGTGAGCATGAGGATTAAAAAAAATATTATTAAAATTTACTGATGCTCCATTCTTTATACTTCCTTCCCAATCTCCTTTTCTAACAGGCGATTTTTTTGGTTTAGATTGACCCCATGCTAACAAACAATTATCTTTAAATTCTATTGGAACTGAAATGTCGATTGGCGAATCGAAGTCAATCTTAATTTTCTCATTATTTAATTCAGAGTAAAATTCCATATAACAAAATTAAACTAAAAAAAGGTCAGATGTAATTTTATCACATAAAATCATTCCTTGTTCTGTTAATGCATAAAAATCATTTTTTTCTAATACTAATGACCTATTAACTAAATCATTTATCTGTAGTTTGATATTTGTGTACTCTTTTTGGGATGTTATTTCTTTTAACTTTTTATTTGAGATACCCTCCATTTTCCTTAAAGAAGTTAAAATAAATTCATTGATTATGTTATTCCTTGTTAAAACTTCTTCTTCATAAAAAACCTCATTGTTTTTAATTGAATTAATATATTTTGAGTTATTACTTATATTCCATTGCCTTGTTTTTCCATTAAAAGAATGAGCAGATGGACCAACACCTAAATATTTTTGAAAATTCCAGTAAGAACTATTATGTTTAGATCTGTAGTTTTGTTTACAAAAATTAGAAATTTCATAATGAATATAATTTTCATTTGTTAAAATTTTTCTCATCAGCAAAAACTGCTCTTTTTTTTGCTTATCAGAAACAACCTTTAAAATACCTTTTTTTAGTCTGTTAAAAAAAACTGTTCCTTTTTCAATAGTCAAACAATAACAAGATAAATGTGTAACATTCAAACTGATTGCCTTATTTAAATCCACCTCCCAATCTTTAACACTCAGTTTAGGAAGGCCATAAATTAAATCTAAGTTGATGTTGTTAATTCCTAATTCTTGAGCTGTTTTAATGGAGTTTTCAACGTCAAAGCTTGAGTGAGTTCTGTTTAAACTTTTAAGTTGCGAGTCATTAAAAGATTGGCCTCCTAAGCTTAGACGATTAATACCTAAACTAATTAGATTTTTAATTTTTTTTTTATTTAAATCATTTGGGTTTGACTCTATAGTAACTTCAGGATCAGGAGAAATATTATAATGTTTAAAAACACATTCTAAAATTTTAGCTAATTCAGAAGATTCTAAAATTGAAGGTGTCCCACCTCCAAAATAAATGGTTTCTATAATATCATTTTTCAAGTAATTTTTTCTTAATATTAGCTCATTAATAATTGAGGAAATTATTTTATTTTTTGTTTTAAGTGAAGTTGAAAAATGAAAATCACAATAATTGCATGCTTGTAAACAAAAAGGTATATGTATATAAATCCCAGCCAAATTTATTTATTTATAACTATTCGAATAATTGTTTGTTTAAACGGAATTGATTTTAACACGAATATTTTGCCGCTATGATATTCAGTTATTATTCTTTTACATAAAGACAAGCCTAAACCCCATCCTCTCTTTTTTGTTGTATGGCCTGGATCAAAAACTTTTTTAAAATCTCTATTAGGGATACCTTTGCCATCATCAATAACATCAATTATTAGATCACTATTTTTAGTATTTAGCAATTCTAATTTAATGTTTCCCGATTTTTGTAATGAGTCAATTGAATTTTTTAATAAGTTTTCTATAACCCATGAAAATAATTCAGGACTAAGATTAGTAGTTAAATTTTTATCTTTTTGATGAAAAGAAAATGAAAAATTAATATTCATAGATGCTCTTTTTTTTACATAATCCAAAGTTTTTTCTAAAACAGGAATTATCTGTGTTGATTTTAATAAACTAGAAGATCCTATTTTGGAAAATCTATTTGCAATTTGTTGTAAACGAGTTGTGTCTTTTTCAATTTCTAATATAACCTCATGTTTTATATTTTGATTTTTTAAATATTCAACCCATCCCATGAGCGAAGAAAGCGGAGTTCCAATTTGATGAGCTGTTTCTTTAGCAATACCAGCCCACAATTTATCTTGTTGAGATTTTTTTGAATAATAAAAGGCTAAATAAGCTATGAAAAAAATAATAATCGTAATTAACAGTATAATAATAGGTAGCCTTTTTAATTTATCTATAAAATTTTTACTTTCATTTGATAAATTATTAAATTCTTTAATAATATAAGAATCTGTATATATTACATAATCAACAGTTGCTTCAGTTAAAGGGTTGTTAAGACTATCAAGTAGAACATCTCCGTTTTTATCTTTTTTTGCACTTTGAATAAGAATCGGAATAGAGTATTTCATTTTATTAATCTGTTCTTCTAAAAAGGACTTATTATTTAATTTTTTTTCAAAATCTTTCTTAATAATTGAAATTTCATCATATTTTTTATTTAATAAAACAACAGAGTCAGGTGAGTTTTCTTCAATATTTTCTATTTCTTTTTGCAATAATAACTCTAATGGATTTAAATTACGGTATGCTTTCAATTCACTATTTGAACCCAGCCACATAGCTGGAATATTATTATTACTTTTAAGGATATCTAATATACAAGGGTCTAAAGTTTCACCAATTGAGATCGATGCCATTTGACTCACTGCATCAGCCCAAATATTAATTCTTTTTTTCTCCTCTATTCTTAAATCCTTAAGAACTTTTAACTTTCTTATCTCTACGCTATTTTGTTGTTTAAAAAATTGAATCGTTAAAAACAAGATTGAAAAAGTTACAAGAACTAACAAAACTATAATTAGTCGATTAATAAGTATTATATTTTTAGTAAAAAATCTCAATTAATGATTAGTTTAAATTACTTCATTTTTAAAAAACCTATTTCTTTATTGCTTAAATGTCTGAATTTCCCTCTTTGTATTTTTTTCTTTGAAATTCCCGCAAATGAAATTCTATCTAATTTAATAACTTTATAAGTAAGATATTCGAAAATTCTTCTAACTATTCTATTTCTACCTGAGTGCAAAGACAAAACTAGTTCTTTCTGATCAGAGTTATTTACAATATTAATTTTATCAACTTGTATGAAACCATCATCTAATATAACTCCTTTCTTTATCTTCAAATAGTCATCTTCTTTAATTTTTTTATTCAAAAAAACATGATACATTTTTTCAACTTTATTTTTTGGATGTATTAATTTTTGAGATAAATCACCATCATTAGTAAATAATAAAACACCTGTTGTATTTTTATCTAATCGTCCTACTGGAAACAATCTTTCATTGAAATTAAAAGAAATTAAATCCATTACTGTTTTTCTTCCTTTCTCGTCTTTAACAGTAGTTATATATCCTTTTGGTTTATTTAATACAATGTACTGATAACTTTGTATTATAAGTTTTTTTCCATCTAGTTCAACTACATCATTTTCAGAAACTTTATGTCCAAGTTTAGTAATCAAACTTCCATTTACTTTAATTCTTTTAAACTGAATTAATAAATCGGCTTTTCTTCTAGAACAAACACCTGACTTAGCTATATACTGATTTAATCTATATTTTTTATTACTCATGTTAATCTAAATAAAATAACTCTACATTCTTTCCAACAGAAAGCTTTACTGTATGATTCATAATAATTGGAGTATTGTTTTTTATATGTCCAACTGGAAAGTTAAAACAAACAGGATATTTATACTCAATTAGAAGTTGATTTATTAATTGATAAATATTTTTTCCAAACTTTGGTTTGTTATCTTTGATCTTTGAAAACTCACCAACAATTAAACCTGAAATATTTTTTAACACACCCGATCTCTTTAAAGTATACATCATTCTTTCTATTGAATATAAATATTCATCTACGTCTTCAATTATCAAAATACTTCCAGTTGTCTTTGGAAAAGAATTTGAATTTAATATTGAGCATAAAACCGATAAATTCCCCCCTATTAACTTTCCTTTTGAAACCCCTTTAGTATTATATTTATTTAATGGAATTTTAATTGGGTTTTTAACGCCTGATAATAAATTAAATATTTCCATTTTTGAAGTCTCTAAAGTACTCGAGTAATTTACTGGCATAGAAGCATGAATAGAGTTACAATTATAATTTGATGAAATATGTGAAAGAAAAACAGTAATATCACTAAAACCAATAAGCCACTTTGGCTTAATTAAAAATTTTGTAAAATCTATTTTATCTATTATTCTAATTGAGCCATAACCTCCCCTTGCAAAAAATATAGCTTTCACTTTAGGGTTATCCAAATTATCTTGTAAAAGTTGTATTCTTTCTTGATCTGTCCCAGAAAACATGCCTCTTTTTTTTAAAATTGTTTTATTAAGACTTACAACTTTATAACCTTTGTTTGTTATATAATTATAAGCATAATCACATTCCTCATTTGAAATATATTTTGCAATTGAAACAATTGCAACTTTATCACCTTTATTTAAATATTCTATTTGCATAGATTTTCCCATGTAACAGAGTTTATATATTTTTATACAATATACAAAACAAAACTGTGGAAAAATTTATTGTTACAGCTGCTCTTCCATATGCAAATGGACCTATTCATATAGGTCATATTGCAGGAGCTTATTTACCTGCTGATATATTTGTTAGATATCAAAAACTTAAAAAAAATGACGTTGTTTTTATTTGTGGTTCAGATGAACATGGAGCAGCTATAACTCTCAGAGCAAAAAAAGAAAATAAATCACCAAAAGAAATAATTGATCTTTATCATACAAAAAATAAAAAGTCTTTTGAATTACTAAATATAAATTTTAGCATCTTTGATAGAACTTCTTCCAAATTACATCATGAAACTGCTCAAGATTTTTTTAAAAATCTTGATTCTAAAAACATATTTAATAAAAAAACAACTAAACAATTCTTTGATAAAAAACATAAACAATTTCTGGCTGATAGATATATTCAAGGAATATGTCCAAAATGTGGTTATAACCAAGCTTACGGAGATCAGTGTGAATCATGCGGTTCAACTTTAAGTCCAACGGAATTAATTGATCCAAAGTCAACACTAAGCGGCGACACTCCAATACTAAAGGAAACAACCCATTGGTATCTTCCAATGAAAAAAAATGAAAAGTGGTTAAAGCAATGGATAGAAAAAGGTATCCTGGATCAAAAAAAAATTCACGATCCTAAAAAATGGAAAAATAATGTTTTGGGACAATGCAAATCCTGGATTGATGGAGGGCTACAAAGTCGGGCTATGACAAGAGATTTAGATTGGGGAGTTAAAGTTCCGGTAAAAGGTGGAGAAAACAAAGTTCTATATGTTTGGCTGGACGCTCCAATTGGATATATTTCAGCAACTAAAAAATGGGCAAAGCAAGAAAATAAAAAATGGGAAGATTACTGGAAAAGCCCTAAAACTAAACTTATTAATTTTATTGGAAAAGATAATATTGTTTTTCATTGTATTATCTTTCCCATTATATTAAAAGAACATGGTGAATTTATTCTTCCAACAAATGTTCCTGCAAATGAATTTTTAAATTTAGAAGGGGGTAAAATATCCACTTCTAGAAATCATGCTATCTGGGTAAACGATTTTATGAATGACTTCCCAGAAAAAGAAGATGTTTTAAGATATGTTTTATGTGCAATTGCTCCAGAAAATAAAGACGCAGATTTTACCTGGAAAGATTTTCAAGCTAGAAATAATAATGAATTAGTTTCGATTTTAGGTAATTTTATTAATAGAGTAATTGTTTTGACAAATAAATACTGGGACGGAGAAGTTCCAAAAAGAAACTTAACTACTAAAGAAGATGATATTATCTTAAATAAAATTGCTGAACTCCCAAATAAAATTGGTGAATCTATTGAGAATTATAAATTTAGAGAAGGTCTTTACCAACTTATTGATCTTGCTAGACTTGGAAATAAATATTTAGCTGAACAAGAGCCTTGGAAGTTATTTAAAATAAATTTAGAAAGAACTGAAACAGTACTAAATATATGCTTACAAATAGTATTTTCACTATCAGTTTTAAGCAAGCCATTTTTACCTGAAACATCAAATAAAATTTGTAAAATATTAAATTTCAGCTTTGAATCTTGGAATTGTTCTAAAAAAACAGACAATTTAAAACCAAAACATAAAATAGAAGAAGCAAAGCATTTATTTTCTATTATTTCTGATGAGAAAATTCAAGAACAAATTGATAAGCTAAACTAGCTCTTGATTTTCCCTTCAACAACAGACCAATCAATAATATTCCAGAATGCATTTATGTAATCTGGTCTTCTGTTTTGATAATTAAGATAGTAAGCATGTTCCCATACATCTAAACCAAGAATAGGTTCACCTCCACAACCTCCAGACATTAGCGGATTATCCTGATTTGGTGTTGAACAAATACTTAAACTACCTTTTGTATAACACAACCAGGCCCAACCAGATCCAAATCTTGATGCGGCAGCTTTTGAAAACTGTTCTTTCATTTTATCATAAGAACCAAAAGATTCATTAATCATTTTCATCATATTTTCACTGGGAGCAACTGGTTTAGGGGATAAAATTTCCCAAAATAACGAGTGATTATAAAAACCCCCACCGTTATTTCTAATCCCCATAGGAAGATTATCATGCTTTAAAATTTCTTCAATGGATAAACTCTCAAATTCTGTATCTTTGATTAGATTATTCAGATTATTTGTATATCCAGCATGGTGCTTTGTGTGGTGTATTTCCATTGTTCTTGCATCAAAATGTGGCTCTAATGCATCGTAACTATATTTTAACTCTGGTAATTTAAAATTCATAATATTTTTTTTATTTAATTTAAAATTACTAAAATTTCTTTCATCAAAAAAACTTAATGCTCTTAGTTGATTAGGGATTAGTAAATATGAAATGATCCCTAAAAAATTTTTTATTAAACTTCTTCTATTTATTCTTTTCACTGTAAATGATTTATAAATTATAATCGTTACTTAATACATTTAATGCTTTTTCAATAAAATCATCTTCTTTGTTATAAAAACGAATTAGTTCTTTAGAACTCAAAGCATGATTTAAAATCATATTTTCAAATAATTTTATAAATTTTTCTTTATAAGCTTCCATTTCTTCATCATTTTCACTCAATTTTAAAATTTCTATCCAGAATTTATTTTTATTTTGATTAAAATATTCAATGTAATTATTTTTGATTGTTTTTCTGTTTTGATCTAAAATGTCAAAAGATTTTTCATATAAAAAATTATAATTCTTGTTCCAAAATTTGGACTCAAAATTAGTCATCGTATCAACAGAAACAATATAATCTGGTGTTATTCCCCCATCAGAATACACAATTCTTCCTCCCCTTGTTTTATACTCTTTTTTAAAACTTAATGAGTCAGAAAAGTTGTAGGGCTTTTGAATACTTCTTCCTGATGGTGTATAATATTTTGCTACTGTAATTCTCAAAGCCCCGCCGTCTTTTAAATTTATTTGCTCTCCAACTAAACCTTTTCCAAAACTTTTATTTCCAACAATAAAACCTCTATCATGGTCTTGAATAGCACCAGAAAGTATTTCACTTGCAGATGCACTATTCTCATTAATTAATACTACCAAGTACCCTTCCTTAAAAGCTCCTCTTTTATTTGAATAGTACACTTTTTTATCTCTGTACTCACCATCTGTACTAACAATTTCAAGACCACTATTTAAAAACTCATTTGCAACATCTACTGCTTGATTCAAATAACCCCCTCCGTTATTTCTAAGATCTAAAATTAATTTTTTCGCACCTTGATTTTTTAAATCAAAGATGGCAGCTCTAAATTCATCAAATGTGGTAGATGAAAATTTCTCTAATTTTATATAGCCTATATCGTCTTTTATTATATAATATGAATCAACACTATTCAAAGGAATAGCGTCTCTGTATAATATTTTTTTAAGTTTATTATTTTTTCTCAAAATAGTTAATTCAACCTTTTCTCCTCTTGCACCCCTCAGAGTATTCATGACAACATCATTATCTACTGCAGGTCCTGTAAAGTCTTTACCATTAACTTTAATTATTCGATCTCCGGATAATATATTTTCTTTCTGAGAAGGGCCGTTATCTATTACTTTTATTATAGTTACCGTATCTCTAATAATTGAAAATTGAACGCCTATTCCATAGAAATCTCCAGCAAAATCTTCATTAATCCTCATCAAATCTTCCTTAGATATATACTGAGTAAAAGGGTCTAAGTTGTTAAATATTCCATCTCTTATAAATTGAACTAAAGTGTCTTCAGATATACTTTTATGATAATTATTTAAAATAATTTTATAAAGTTCTTCAACATGGCCTAATTTATCAAAGTTATTTGAAGATCTGTTAAATGACGGATAAAGTTGAATCAGTATAAATAATAATACTAAAGCAAATAAGATATTGTTAAATCTAAATTTTTTTGATTCTTTCATTTAAAAATATTGTACCCAGGGTGGGAATCGAACCCACACTCCGTTGCCGGAACTGGATTTTGAATCCAGCGCGTCTACCAATTCCGCCACCTGGGCTAAATTTGATTTCAAATATAATAATAGTTAATTTATAAAAGTTACATTTTATTTTTATAAATTTGTTTCCCCTAATAAATAAGAGATCATTTTGCAAAACAAAATTAAAATTTTTTCAGGTAGAGCGTCCGTTGATATAGCAGCAAAAATAGCTAAATCATATGGTTGTGAATTAGGAAAAGTAGTGATAAATAATTTTAGTGACGGTGAGTTCCAACCCTCATACGAAGAAACATTGAGAGGAAAAAAAGTCTTTATAATTCAGTCTACTCTTCCACCTGCTGATTCTCTTTTAGAGTTTTTATTAATGATAGATGCGGCAAAAAGAGCATCTGCAAAAGAAATTATTGCTATTCTTCCATATTTTGGATTTGCTAGACAAGACAGAAAAGACAAACCTAGAGTGCCAATTGGGGCAAAACTAATTGCTAACCTTATAACTTCTGCTGGTGCAAGTAGAATAATGACAATGGATCTTCATGCTGATCAAATACAAGGTTTTTTTAAAATCCCCGTTGATCATTTGTTTGCTTCAACAATTTTTATTCCATACATAAAAAGTTTAAAACTTAAAAATCTTGTAATTGCTTCTCCTGACATAGGTGGGTCGAAAAGAGCAAATGTCTATGCAAAACATTTAAACTGTGAAATGGTAATTTGTTATAAGCAAAGAAAAAAAGCAAACGTAATTGAAAAAATAAAAATTATAGGTGATATCAGTAATAAAGACGTAGTAATTGTTGATGATATGATTGATACTGCAGGCACAATGGCTAAAGCAAGCGATTTAATGAAGAAAAATGGAGCAAATAGCATTAGAGCGATTTGTACACACCCCATATTATCAGGAAATGCATATAAAAACTTAGAAAAATCATGTATTGAAGAATTGGTAGTTACTGATAGTTTACCTATTAGTAAAAAAAATAAAAAAATAAAAGTATTAAGTGTTGCAAAATTATTTGCAGATACTATTAGAAATATTAATTTAGATAAGTCTATTAGTAGTCAATTTATTAATTAACAAAAAAAAAATTATGAAATCGGTATCTATAAATGGAATAGCGAGAGTAGATTTAGGAAAAAAATTCTCGAAAAAATTAAGAAATGAAGGTCAAGTGCCTTGTGTAATATATAGCAAAGGCAAAGATCCCTCTCACTTAAGTATTAATTATAATGAATTAAGAAAAATTATTTATAGCCCTAATGTTTACATCCTAAATGTGAATATTGGAGAAAAGGCTTACAACACAATAATTAGAGATATTCAATTTCATCCGTTAAGTGATAATATTTTACACGTAGACTTTTTAGAACTCACTGAAAACGAATTGGTTTCTTTAGAAATACCTGTTCAGCTTAATGGAAACTCAATTGGAGTTAGAAATGGTGGTACACTAAATTTAGTAATGAGAAAATTACTTATTAAATCCCTACCAAAGAACCTTCCTGACGTAATTGATATAGATATTACAGACCTAAAAATAGGTTCTTCTATTAGAATTTCCGATATAAAAAATGAATCTTATCAATTCTTACAACCTGAAAATGGTGTAATTGTTAGTGTTAAAACTTCTAGAAATGTTGCTGAAGAAAAGGAGGAAGAGGAAGAAAACACTGAAGGTGAAGGTTCAAATGAAGAAAATAAAGAAAAACCAGAGGGCGAATCTAATGATTCTAAATAATTCATTATAAAATTTTAATTTTATAATGAATTATAAATAAATGAAAAAATATTTAATTGTTGGATTAGGTAATATTGGTTCCAATTATGTGAATACAAGACACAATGTTGGCTTTGATGTATTAGACTCATTCGCAGAAAATAGCTCAGTAGAATTCACTAGTCAAAAATATGGAGAGCTTTGTAATGTTAAAATCGAAGAAAACAAAGTGTTTCTTTTAAAGCCTAACACTTTCATGAACCTAAGTGGTAAAGCTATATACTATTACATGAATTATTATAAGATTCCGCTTGAAAATTTATTGGTTATCTCAGATGATTTACATTTAGGATTTGGCATTATAAAATTTAAAAAAAAGGGGGGGCACGGCGGTCATAATGGTCATAAGAATATAATGAGTTCTTTAGGTAGTCCTATTTACTGTAGATTAAAATTTGGGATAGGTAAAAATTTTAACTCAGGGCAACAAATCAAATATGTTTTATCCAAATGGGCTGACAATGAAGAAGCTGAACTTAAAAAATTAATAGAAAAATGTTGTATAATTATTCGTAGCTATATAGAACTAGGGCCTGATGAAACAATGAATAATTTTAATTGAACTGAAAATTTTAAATTATTATAATGATAATTCTAAATAAATTGGACAATGATCTGAGTGTTTGACATTGCTTAAAATCTTAGCTTCTTTTATTTTGTTCAAAAACGCATGACTTATCATGTGGTAATCTATTCTCCATCCTTTATTTCTTTCTCTAGATCGAGCTCTATAACTCCACCAACTATAGTTATTTGGTAATTTATTTTTTTCTCTGAAAGAATCAACAAATCCTGATTTTAAAAAATTTGTCACCCACTTTCTTTCGACTTCCAAAAAACCAGATGAATTTTTATTTCTAATGGGATCATGTATGTCGATACTTTTATGGCAAATATTAAAGTCCCCTGAAATTAATGTTGTCTGAGTTTCATTTTTAATGTAATTCATAAATTTATTTAAGAAAAACATCTTAAATTCTTGTCTAATGGGACCACTAGATCCAGAAGGAAAATACACTGAATAAATACCTAAATTTTCATATTCAATCTTAAGAACTCTAGCCTCACTATCAATTAAAGAATTTTTAATTCCATAAGTGACTTTAATAGGCTTTTTTTTACATAATATTGCCACTCCACTGTAACCTTTTTTTTCAGCTGAATACCAATAACAATGATAACCCAACTCAATAAATAAATCATAATCAAATTGATCTTTATTTGCCTTGATTTCTTGGAAACAAATAACATCAACATCAATTTCTTTCAACCAATTAATTAAACCTTTTTTAATTGCTGCTCTAATTCCATTTATATTATAAGAAATAACCTTCATTGAATTTAAAAATACATGATTGTTTTCTATTTTAGAAAAAAATCAAATGAATTTATAAAAACAACGTTAATTTTATTGTAAAACGTTTGTGCTGAGATGAAAACACTTATAAATTTTATAATAATTCTTTTTGCATTTTTTAAAATTAATGCACAAACTAATCAAATTAAAGAAAAAGAAATATTTCTTACTAAAAATATAGTTATCATTGACACTATACCAATTAAAGAAAAAAACTTTAAAATTTTTAGTAAAAAAAATCAAATAAATAATAAACTCTACACGTTAGACTCAACTACAAGTACTGTTTATTTAGATTCAATATTTATTAATGATACTATTACTATCAAATATGAAACAATAAATCCTAATATTAAAATCTCGTTAAGAGACACTAATTTATATGTACCACTCATTGAAAAAGAACCTAAATTTTTAGAGCAAATAAGAAAACAGAAAAATAAAAGTGATTTATATACAAGTGGGTCATTTGTAAGGAATTTTTCTAATGGTAATAATCAAAATTTGTCAATTAATACAGATGTTGATTTGCGAATCTCAGGAAAGCTAAATGACAACTTATCTGTTGAAGGTTATATTTCTGATAACTCATTACCCATGCAGTATGGTGAATCTTCTTCTTCTCTACAAGAACTAGATAAAATTTACATTAAACTTTATAACTCTAAAACATCTATTCAAGGTGGTGATATTAATATGGAAAGCTTAGACAACTCATTTTTAAAATTTAAAAAAAAATCTATTGGTCTTGAATTTAATAATATTGATTCAAACTCAAAAATAAAAACATCTATAGGGATTTCAAAAAATATGTTTAACAGACAATCAATTGAAGTTAAGAATGGTAATCAGGGGCCATACAAGTTAACGGGAGAAAATGGTGAGTTATATATACTTGTTGTTTCTGATAGTGAAAGTGTTTTTATTGACGGGTTAAAAAAAGAAAGGGGAGCAAATAAAGACTATATAATAAATTATAACACAGGGGAAATAACCTTCACTAGTGAAAATATATTAAATTCAAACAGTAGAATTATAATTGAGTTTCAATATACAAATCAAAATTATTTTAAATGGATAGGTTATACCGGCCTATCTTTTAAGAAAGAAAACTTTAAATATTATTTTAATTTTTTTAATGAAAATGACAATAAAAATAGTCCAATAAATCCTTTTAGCAATGAAGAAATAGCACTACTAAATAACACAGGAGAAAATAAAACTTACATTAACAATTCTTATTATTCAAATAATAACTCAGGTATACAACAAATTTTATATACCAAAAAAGACACTATTGATTTAGATAACATATTTCAAGAAAATATATTTATTTTTAACACTAATAACTCAGACTCTTTATTTCAAGTTAACTTTATAAACGTTGGAAACGGTAACGGTGATTATATTCTTGAATCATCTCTTGTTAATGGTAGTGTTTTTAAATGGATTTCACCAGTTAATGGGGTGTCTCAAGGAAATTATAGCCCAATTAAAATTCTAATTGCACCACAAAAAAAACAAATGTTTTCGTTTGGCGGCTCATATGAAAAGAAAAATACTTTTTTATCACTTGATATTGGGTTAAGTAATACAGATGAAAATTTGTTTTCTAAAATTAATGACAAAAATAATATAGGTTTGGGCTCTAAAATTTTTATAAAACAAAAATTTAAAAGGACTAATCTTTTAATTGAGCCTAGTCTTTCTTACGAAAGACTAAGCCACAACTTTAAATTCATAGAAAGAACTAGAGATGTAGATTTTTATAGAAATTGGAATCTTAATAACGATATATCAAATCAAAATTTGATGAATTTTTCTGTACAAACAATAATTAATGATAGTATAAAATTTAACTACTCATTTGAAAATATTCATAACTCTGAATTTAACAAAATTAGAAACTCAATCAATAGTAATGTAACCATAGATAGTTTGTTTATAAATCTAAATGGCAGTTTGGTGAATTCAATAAATGGTGACAGTTTATTTTTCATAAAACATAATAACTCAATAAAAAAGAATGGTAAATTGGGTTTTCATATAATTAATGAAGGTGAAAAAATAAGTGACCAAAATAACAATTATGGATATAATCAATTTATTTTAAATTCTTCGCTTAGAAGCTTTTTAATTCCTCTAATTAAATTAGAATTCAAAAATAGAGTTGATCAAAGCGAAATAATTGAATTTTCTAGACAAAATTCTTACTCTATATCTTCCAAATTACTAAATAAAAAGAATTATAAAACAAACTTTGAAATAGCATATTCAAATTTTAAATCATTAATTAACGACTCTATTATAAATGAAAATAGTTTAATTTCAAAAGCTGACTATTTTATTAAACCTAATTCATTTATAAAAATTAACGGTTTATATGAAATAAGTACGGGAAAAGAATCTTACAGAGAAATTCGTTACGTAAAAGTAAACTCCGGATATGGTACTTACTCATGGATTGACTATAATAATAATGATATACAAGAATACGACGAATTCGAAATTTCATACTTTACAGATACTGCTGACTACATGAAGATTTCATTTCCAACAAACAATTATTTTGATATTAAAAATACAAGATTGTTCCAACAAGTTACTTTAAACCCCGATTTTAAATATGACAAAGGAATATTATATAATTTATCTTTTTTTGAAAATATTTCTTCAGTAGAAATAAATAAAAAAATTATATCAAATGATTGGTTAAATGTAATCTCTCCATTCAATTTAAAGAATGATGAAAATTTAATCAGCTTAAATTTTAACATAAATAACTCTATTATTTATCAACCAAAAAATAAAAATATTTCTGCTACATATAAATTTGAAAAGCAAGTTTTAAAAAATTCGTATGAATGGGACAAACAATTATCAATATCAACGAATCATAATATTAACACTAGACTTGAGATTTATAATATTACTACGATAGCAAATATTTATTATGAGCAAAAGGAAGCAAGTAATGAAAACTTAATTAGTCAAAACTATTATATACATAAAATTGGAACAGACTTAGAACTTACAAAGAATATAGAAAACTTTAAACCTAGTTTTATGATGAGCGTTTATAAAAAAGAAAATAAACTTTCAATACAAGAGTTAACTGCACTTAAGCTTTCAGCTAGAGCAATTCTTAATTTAAATAATGGAATATTTATTCGCGGGAATTTCATGTTTTATAAAGCAAAATACAATGATATAACTAACTCTCAAGTTAGTTACCAAATGCTAGAAGGATTAAATCCTGGAAATGGACTGAAATGGGAACAGTCAATAACAAAAAACATACGTAAACTTGAAATATCATTTAAATATTCTGGAGAAATAAACTCTGATAATAAAATTCACTACGGACAAATAGAGTTGAAAAAATATTTTTAAATATCGATATCCTTTAATTTTTCACTAATCTCTATTTTACCCTCTGTTTTATTAATAATTTCTTCAATTGAAACATTTGGTGCCTTTTCAACTAAGTAAAAACCATTTTTTGTTACTTCTATAACAGCAAGATCTGTAAATATTTTCTTTATACATTTTTTACCTGTTAATGGCAAAGTGCATTTTTTTAATAATTTTGATTCGCCTTTTTTATTAGTATGCATCATTGCTACAATTATATTATCAGATGAGGAAACTAAGTCCATTGCTCCACCCATTCCTTTAACCATTTTACCAGGAATCTTCCAATTTGCAATATCACCATTTTCAGATACTTCCATTGCACCTAAAATTGTCATATTAATGTGCCCCCCCCTAATCATGGCAAAACTTTCCGCCGAGTCAAATAAAACTGAACCTTTTAAAGTTGTTATGGTTTGTTTTCCTGCATTTATTAAATCTGGATCAACATCAGAGCTTTTTGGAAAAGGTCCCATACCTAGTAAACCATTTTCTGATTGCAGTACAACATTAATATTTTTTGGAATATAATTTGCTACCAAAGTTGGGATTCCAATACCTAAATTCACATAATACCCATCTTTTAATTCCTTTGAAATTCTTTGTGCAATTTGAAATTTATTTAGACTCATCGCTAATTGTTTTTTGTTCTATTCTTTTTTCATAATTAATCCCTTTAAAAATTCTTTGAACATATATTCCGGGTGTATGAATGAAATTTGGGTCTAAATGACCTGTCGGAACTAGTTCTTCAACTTCAGCAATTGTAATTTTTCCTGCGGAAGCCATCACCGGATTAAAATTTCTAGCTGTTCCTTTATATATAAGGTTACCAGAAGTATCTCCTTTCCAAGCTTTAACTATAGCAAAGTCTGCATTAAAAGAATTCTCAAGAATATAATTTTTCCCATTAAATTCCCTTATCACTTTTCCTTCAGAAACCTCAGTTCCGGAGCCAGCTGGAGTATAAAATGCCGGTATACCTGCTCCACTTGCCCTACATCTCTCTGCTAATGTTCCTTGAGGAATTAAATCTACTTCCAACTCTCCAGATAAAAGTTGTCTTTCAAACTCATTATTTTCACCAACATAAGAAGAAATCATTTTTTTAACTTGTTTATTTTGTAATAGTAAACCGATGCCAAAATTATCAACTCCCGCATTATTTGAAATACATGTTAAATTTTTTACATTTTTTTGAACAAGAGCAGTAATACAATTTTCTGGAATACCACATAAACCAAAACCACCTAACATAATTGTCGCCCCATCAAAAATGTCTTGAATTGCATCTTTTGCATTTTTTACTTCTTTATTTATCATAAATTTATGTTTTAATCGAATGACTCATCAAAAATATTATTATTATCTGAGTTTTCTGAATTACAGTCTAAATTAATAGAAAAATTACTTGTAAGATTAGTAAATGAATTATTGTAAATACCTTCTAATTCATTATCGCCGAGTATTTTAGTCATATACTCTCCCCAAATAGGTAAAGCTGTATTTGATCCACTTCCAAGAGCTATACTTCTAAAATGAATACTCCTTTCTTCTGCCCCAACCCAAACTCCAGTTACTAAATTAGGGACACAACCAATAAACCATCCATCAGAATGATTATCAGTAGTTCCTGTTTTTCCAGCAATTTGATTATTTAATTCGAATCCCATATTAGTTAATGACTCATAATTATCTCCTCTAGAATTTTTATTTAGAGATTTAGAACTCCTTAACCTTTTTCCAGTACCTTTATCGACTACTCCTTGTAATAACTTTAACATTACATAATTAGTTTCCTCACTAAGAACATCAGTATATTTTGGTTTATGATTATAAATTATAATTCCGTTTTTATCCTCTATTTTTGAAATAAAAAAAGGATCAACTTTAACTCCATTATTAGCAAACATGGTGTAAGAAGAAGCCATATCATGCAAAGGGATTTCAACACTTCCTAAACAAAGAGAGGGAATGGGCATTAAATTTTTAAAACCTAATTTTGCACCTAACTTGACAACATTACTTGGTTTCACTTTTTTCATTAAAAAAGCAGTTATTGAATTTTTAGATGAGGCTAAACCTTGCATAAGTGTGTACTCTCCCCCATATTTTTTATTTGCATTTTTTGGCATATAATCTTCTTTTAACCCATATACGTCTTTTTCAAAAACAACTTGAGAATTAGGAACTTTTAAACAAGGTGGATACTTAAATAAATCAATTGCTGTAGCATACACAAATGGTTTAAATGTTGAACCTACTTGTCGTTTAGATATAACATTATCATATTTAAAATGTTTATGATTTATCCCTCCAACCCACGCTTTAATGGAGCCAGATTTTGGATCAATTGAAATTAAACCACTATTTAAAAAATACTTATAATATTTTATAGAATCCATTGGGGAAATGATAGTATCTATTTCCCCTAACCAAGAAAATAGCTTCATGTTAATAGGTTTATTAAAAATATTTTTTATTTCATCGTCATTCAAATTATTTTGTTTTAAAACTCTGTACCTCTCAGTTCTTTTCATAGTATTATCATATATTTTACTTATTGTAGATGAACTAAGATTTTTGTCAAATGGTGCTTTTTTTGATTTATATTTTTCCCATCCACTAAAAAAGTCGTTTTGTAACTTTTTCATGTGGATATTTACTGCATTTTCTGCATGTTTTTGTAATCTTGAGTCAATTGAAGTGTAAATTTTTAACCCATCTGTATACAAATTATATAAAGAACCATCAGGTTTCGGGTTTTCTTTTACCCAATCCTTCATATAGGATCTTAAATATTCTCTAAAGTAAGTTGCGATCCCTTCATTGTGACTTGCTTTGTTGTATTCTAAATTTATCGGAATAATTTTCAGTGAATCAAATTGACTATTTGAAATTTCTATGTTTAAATTTTTTTTGTTTTTCTTCATTTGGTTTAAAACAACATTTCTTCTGTTTAAACACTTATCTAAAAATCGCAAAGGGTTATAAAAAGAAGGGTTTTTAGCCATACCAACGAGCATAGCGGATTCTTCCACATTTAAATCTTTTGCATCTTTATTAAAATAAATTCTTGCCGCTGTATTTATACCAATTGCCTGATTTAAAAAATCAAATTTATTTAAATACATTGTTATAATTTCTTGTTTAGTATAACGTTTTTCTAATCTTATTGCTATTACCCACTCACGTAATTTTTGAGTTACCCTTTGTAATTTAGATTTTGGTCTTGATGAAAAAAGCATCTTGGCTAATTGCTGCGTTAAAGTACTTCCCCCACCCTTAGAACCAAGAAATATTACAGCTCTAAAAGTAGATTTATAATCTATTCCTGAATGTTGGTAAAATCTTTCATCCTCTGTTGCTATCAAAGCATCGATTACATTTTTAGATATTTGATCATAACGTACCTTTCGTCTATTTTCTAAATAATAGGTTCCTAAAACAACCCCGTCAGAAGATATAATTTCAGTTGCTAAATTTGCTGGTGGATTTTCTAAAAGTTCAAATGTAGGCATTGGTGAATCAGGTGAATCAAAAAAACCTGCAGACGCCATTAATAATCCAAAAAATAAAGAAAAAATAGGAATTATTAATATGCATGAAAAGAAAAAAATAGTTATTCTTATTTTTTGATTAAATGTTAATGATGTAATGAATCTTTTCAACTTATTTGCTTTTAATATTTAAACCAATTGTTTCTATACCATTTAAACTATATTCTCTCATTCCATGAACAATTTTAAAAGTATATTGTTTTTCCTTTTCAAAATTAAAATTATTTAAAAAATCTTTTTTAAATAACTGAATATTACCTATATTTTTATGTCTAGGGTTGCCATAAGTGTCATATAAAACACAATTTAAAGTATCTGTTTTAATTTTTACGTCATCAGCGAAAAATTCAACAAATAAATAAATATTCGCAAAGGAGTAATCTTGATTTATTTTTCCAAATAAAACAACATTATTATTTAATTCTGATTTCGAATTAAATTTGAAATTTAATGTGTCATTATACTCCCAGACCGAGGATTTAAAATCAATTTTTTCAGAGTAAACTTGATTAGAAAAAAACAAACTTATCAGAAAAAAACCTGTCGTGATTAAAATAATTATATAGCTGATTTTTTTTTTCATTATGTATTTTTTCTTATTAGTTTAGAAATATAAAATGATAAGTCTAAGAATAACAATTTAGTATTTGCATTTCTTGAAACATTATAGATTACATCATTTATTTCATCAATTATTTTAAAAATATTATTGTTATGTACAAAAGGAGAGAAATTTTTTAATGAAAAATTTTCGTGAGATATATCTAGATCTAAATATTTACTTATTCCATATCCATACAAAAAAGATTTTCTGAAACATTCAATAGAAAAAATTAAAAATTCTTTTTGTTCTGTTCTATTCATTTCAGCAAATTCATCAACTTTTAACATTAAATCTTCTATTCTTTTATTTTGATTTATTTGGAAGCATATTCTAACCCATTGTACAAAAAAATCTAAAAATTTATCACTATTCTCAATAAAGAGTTTTGATGTGTTAAGTCCTTCATTTAAAAATTTTAAAGGAATTAGTCTTGATTGAATTGTTGGAATTAATTTGTTATTATCATTAGTAATTAATATAAATATTGTTTTTTCAGGAGGTTCCTCTAAGCTTTTTAAAAGTTTATTTGACGCCTCTAAATTTAAGTTATCTGCTGCCCAAATTAAAAAAACTTTATAATCGCCTTGATAAGATTTTAAATTTATTTTCTTTTCAAGCTCATATATTTCGTTTACGTAAATAACTAAGTTTTTTTTTCCCTTGGAAATTAAATTTGTCCAAGAGTTAATGTCTAATTCTTTTAATTTTAACACTTCCTTTTTCCAATCATTTATATAATCTAAACTAATTGGTTTTGTAATATTTTTTTGAGTGGTAACAGGAAAAATAAAATGAACATCCGGGTGAATTAATAGTTCGTTTTTTTTACAGTTTGAGCACTGACCACAACTATCATGCTCTTTTTTATTCAAACAAAATATAAATTGAATATACGCTAGAGCCATTTTTAACTTTTCCGTACCTATAGGTCCGTAAAAAAGTTGAGCATGTGGGATCTTGTTTTTTTTGACTCCATCAATTAATACATTTTGATTATTTTTATTAGAACTTATTTGATTAAATAACACATATCTAATTTACAAAATCAACAATTAACTTTGCAAATTATATAATATAATTGATTAATTTAAAGGATAAAATTCTGAGAAAAAATAAATGAATCCTAAAATAATAAAACCTTCAACTCATTTATACCCAAAAAATTCTAAAGTTTTAGTTCGCGTTGATTTTAATGTACCAATCAATAACGGCGAAGTAATTGACGAATCAAGAATTCTACTTTCTATTCCAACACTTAAATTATTAATTGAAAATAATAATGCTATTGTTTTAATCTCACATTTAGGAAGGCCAAAAGGGTTTGATATGAATTTTTCTATGAGAATTGTTCTTAATCATTTGAAAAAAATGATTTTTTTTGAGAATATAAAATTTCATTTTTGTTCTAATTTTAATGAAAAAGATTTAGAAAACAAAAAAAGAAATTTAAACCCCAGAGAAATCCTAATATTAGAAAACTTAAGATTTGAACCAGGGGAAAAGAACTCATGTGTTAAATTTTCCAAAAAGGTAACAAGTGGGCTTGATTTTTATATTAATGATGCGTTTGCGGTTTGCCACAGAAATGATGCATCAGTTAATCAAATGCCCAAACTATTTGAATTCAATAAATTACCAGGTCTTTTACTACAAAAAGAAATTAAAGAACTTAGCAAATTTATAAACTTTAAAAATAATAAGCTGGCAATTATTGGCGGCTCTAAAATCAGTAGTAAAGTAGAATTAATAAAAAAATTAACACTTAATTGTCAAGATGTAATAATAGGTGGGGCAATGGCATTTTCATTTATTAAATATTTAAATGGAAGCATTGGGACTTCACTATATGAAGAAGATCAAATAAATACTATCTCTTCAATATTAATTGAGGCAGAAAAAAACAATTGCACTATCCATTTGCCTATAGATGTAAATTGCATAAAAAATGATGATGAAAATGCAATTTATACTCGTGATATTTATAATATTCCGAACAATGAAATGGGTTTAGATATTGGTCCAAAATCTTGTTTGCTTTTTAAAAAAATTATATGTAAATCAAAAACAATAATTTGGAATGGACCTATGGGTGTTTTTGAAAAGAAAAATTTTGAGAAAGGAACCGAGTGTATTATAGAATATATCTCTACAGCAACAAAATCTGGTTCTTTCAGTTTAATTGGTGGTGGTGATACATTATCAGCTATTTCGAATTACAAAAAAAATAATAGTTTTCATGATTTTTCTTTTCAATCTAGCGGCGGAGGAGCAATGTTAGAATTTTTACAAAATCCTGAGCTGCCGGGAATAAAATCATTATTAAAATGAGTGAAAAAAAAAATAAGTGGGAAGCTTTAGTAAAGTATATAAGCAACGAATTTGGTGATGGGAAAACCTTAAATTTACAAGCAATCTTATTTCTTATTGGAATAAATGAGTTGGGTCAAGGATACAGAAAATTTACAAAACAAGAACAAATAGACTTACTTCATATTGCAATCTGTAAATTATTAAGTTTTTATGGTTACTATTCATTCAAAGAACGAGACAAAGAGGGGTGGCCACATTGGAAAACTACAGAAAATTTACCAACTCTAAAAAGTGAGGAGCAAACAATTTTACTAAAAGAAGCTGCGATATTATATTTTGAAAAAGCTAAAATAAATTTCTAATTACAATTATCTTCTGTTGCTTGAATAGTAATTGACTTAGTTTCATTTTCTTCCAAACTAATATTACTTCTACCACAAATCAATGAATTAGTTTCTGAAATTTCTTTTTCAACTTCTATATTAAACAGACCCAAATTTTCAAACTCAAATGAAACTACTCCGCTAGAATTTGTTTCGCCTATTTTTTCAACAATTGAATCTGGTAGTTTTTGTCCATCGTCATCTCGAACTAAAACAACAACATTAGCATTTTCTACAGGTGCAAAATTTGAATCAACAATATATACATCTAATTTATAAAAGGGATCCTTATAACAAGAGGTAACTAATAAAGAAATGAGAAATAATAAAACTACGTATATTCTTTTCATTGTATATAAAATTATGCGACAATTAATTAAATTTGATAAATACTTAGAAATTAAATATAAAAAAAATGCGGGAACTAATTGAAAAATACAAGCAAGAAGTGTTAGAATTCAAGTCTAATGATAAAATAGAAACTGATAAGTTTAGAATTAAATTCATGAGTAAGAATGGAGTTCTAAATGAATTGTTTTCGAAATTTAAGGAAGTGGATGCTAATGAAAAAAAAGAAATTGGTCTATTAATTAATTCATTGAAAAATATAATTAGTGATAAAATAAAACAAACCGATAAAATAAATAAGAACGAGAATAAAGCTAATTTAACAGATTTCACACTTCCCTCAAATAACGAAAAAATCGGGTCTTTACACCCACTTACTATTGTAGAAAATAAAATAATTAATATTTTTAGATTACTTGGTTTTAATTTAGAAACTGGCCCTGAAATTGAAGACGATTGGCATAACTTTACTGCACTAAATATGCCCGATAATCATCCTGCAAGAGATATGCAAGATACTTTTTTTATAAAAAAATCTCCGGATCAATTACTACGCACTCATACATCTTCTGTTCAAATTAGATTTATGGAAAATAATTCTCCACCTATCAGAATTATATCACCTGGGAGAGTATTTAGAAATGAAGCAATCTCAGCAAGATCTCATTGTTTATTTCATCAAATTGAAGGTTTGGCTATTGATGAAAATATAAATTTTTCTGACCTAAAATTAATAATTCAAGAATTTGTCAATCAATTATTTGGTGAAAATAAAAAAATTAGGTTTAGACCATCTTTTTTTCCTTTTACAGAACCAAGTGCTGAAGTTGACATCTACTGGGGGCTTAATAGTGAGGCCGATAAAAGAATTACAAAAGGTACTGGCTGGCTTGAAATAATGGGTTGTGGAATGGTCGACCCTAATGTATTAAATAATGTTAAAATTGATAGCACTAAATTTTCAGGTTATGCTTTTGGAATGGGGATCGAAAGAATTGCAATGCTATTGTATCAAATTGATGATATAAGACTATTTTATGAAAACGATATTAGGTTTCTTAAACTATTTCAATCTAGTCACATTTTTTAAATTACCTTTCCAACTTTTAACA